>JGI26246J51724_1001708_pt1 | contig 9824 bp, 20 predicted proteins | sample SaaInlLV_10m_DNA_FD_51724 | JGI IMG/M metagenome (IMG submission 51724) | reverse complement strand
CTGTCAGAGTTGGCTCGTACAGATAGGCTGGTGGTCGTTGAATCATTTGACATGGAGCAGCCTAAAACAAAGCTTCTGTTGCAGCAGCTCAAGGGCTTTGACCTTGAAAATGTGCTGATCGTAGGCAATGCGGTTGATCAGAACTTGTATTTGGCTGCGCGCAATCTACACAAGGTAGAAGTGTGCGATGTTGATGCGGCAGACCCCGTCAGTCTCATTGCCTTCGACAAGGTGATGGTGACCGTCGACGCGGTCAAGAAGTTTGAGGAGGCCTTAGCATGAATCAAGAGCGCGTATTTCAGATTCTGATGGGCCCTCACATGTCTGAGAAGGCAGCGATGGCTGCAGAAAGTGGCAACCAGTACGTATTCAAGGTTGCTCTAGACGCTACTAAAGTCGAAATCAAGGCGTCGGTTGAGCAGTTGTTTAAGGTTCGCGTAGACAACGTAACCACACTGCGAGTCAAGGGTAAGAGCAAGCGTAACAAGTTCGGCATCAGCACCAAGTCGACTTGGAAAAAAGCTTACGTTCGTCTGGAGCAGGGTCAGGAAATCGACCTCGCTGCAATAAGTTAAGGGAACGGATACGTTATGCCAGTCGTAAAGAGTAAACCGACATCAGCAGGTCGTCGCCACCAGGTTAAGGTGGTGAACAAGGAGCTTCATAAAGGAAGTCCTTACGCTCCCTTGCTTGAGAAAAAATCTAAAACCGGCGGAAGAAATAACGCCGGAAGAATCACGACACGCCATATCGGTGGTGGGCACAAACATCACTACCGCGTAATCGATTTTAAGCGTATGAAAGATGGAATTCCTGCGAAAGTAGAGCGTCTTGAATACGACCCAAACCGTACGGCGCACATTGCTTTGGTGCTTTACGCAGACGGAGAGCGTCGGTACATATTGGCACCCAAGGGCGTGAGTGCGGGGGATGTTTTGTACTCCGGTTCTGCGGCGCCTATTAAAGCGGGTAATTGCCTGCCTGTGCGGAATATTCCCGTTGGTGCAGTCATCCACGCGATCGAGTTGAAGCCTGGTAAGGGCGCGCAGCTAGCCCGATCAGCAGGGGCTTCGGTGCAGTTAGTGGCAAGGGAAGGTCAGTACGCCACGATTCGACTGCGATCCGGTGAGATGCGCAAGGTGCCGGTTGACTGTCGGGCCACGCTGGGTGAGGTCTCTAATTCAGAGCACAGCCTGCAAAAGTTGGGTAAGGCGGGAGCTGCGCGTTGGCGCGGTGTTCGTCCTACCGTTCGGGGTGTTGCTATGAACCCGGTTGATCACCCCCATGGTGGTGGTGAAGGTAGAACTTCGGGCGGCCGTCATCCGGTATCGCCATGGGGTATGCCGACTAAGGGATACAAGACCCGTAAGAACAAGCGTACTGATGGCTTCATTGTTCGCCGTCGGAACAAAAAGTAAGCGCTGAAGGAAAGAGGAAATATCTGTGCCACGTTCAGTTAAGAAAGGCCCGTTCATCGACCTACACCTGCTTAAGAAGGTTGAGGCCGCTGTCGAGAGCAACGACCGTCGCCCGATCAAGACTTGGTCACGACGCTCAATGGTATCCCCCGATATGGTCGGACTCACCATTGCCGTACATAACGGCCGTCAGCATGTTCCCGTTTCGATAAATGAGGACATGGTAGGCCATAAACTTGGTGAGTTCGCTGTGACCCGCACGTTTAAAGGGCACATCGTCGACAAGAAAGCCAAGCGATAAGAGTTGCTGGAGATTAAATGATGGAAGTTGCAGCAAAGCTCAAAGGAGCACGCATCTCAGCGCAGAAAGCGCGCCTCGTTGCAGATGAGGTTCGCGGTATGCCCGTAGGTGAAGCCTTGAATCTGCTTGAGTTCAGTAAGAAAAAGGCGGCCCATTTGGTGCGCAAGTTACTGAATTCGGCGATCGCCAACGCTGAGAACAACGAAGGCGCAGATGTCGATGAGCTGCGCGTAGCGACCATTTTTGTTGATGAAGGCCTGACCATGAAGCGCATGCGACCACGCGCCAAAGGTCGAGGCGACCGAATATTAAAGCGCACTTGCCATATTACGGTAAAAGTCGCGGACAACGAGAGCTAAGGGGACCGACGCATGGGTCAGAAAGTACATCCAACCGGTATTCGCCTTGGCATTGTCAAGGACCACAATTCGGTTTGGTATGCAGATAGNAAGGCTTACGCCAAGAACTTNATCAGTGATCTTGAGGTTCGAGATTACGTGCTTAAGAAGCTTGATGCNGCCTCAGTCAGTCGTGTCGTTATTGAACGGCCTGCACAGACTGCTCGTTTGACAATCCACACAGCCCGCCCCGGCATCGTGATCGGCAAGAAGGGCGAGGATGTAGAAAAGCTGCGTCGCGACCTGAGCGCGAAGATGGGTGTGCCAGTGCACATTAACATCGAAGAAATTCGCAAACCCGATTTAGACGCTCGCTTAGTTGCGCAGAACGTCGCTCAGCAGTTAGAGCGACGTGTCATGTTTCGCCGCGCTATGAAGCGGGTCGTGCAGAATGCCATGCGCCAGGGTGCGCAGGGTATCAAGGTTCAAGTCGGTGGCCGGCTCGGTGGTGCAGAAATTGCGCGTTCCGAATGGTACCGCGAAGGTCGCGTGCCGCTGCACACATTGCGCGCTGACATTGATTACGCAACCTATGAAGCTCACACCACTTATGGCGTTATTGGCGTCAANGTATGGATCTTCAAGGGTGAAGTTATTGGTAGTGAAGACGAGGGCCAAGAGCCCCGTCGCTCATCGGCAAGTTGAGGCCGTAAGGGATCTGAATCATGCTTCAACCTAAACGAACAAAGTTCAGGAAAATGCACAAAGGCCGAAACCGTGGTCTCGCAGAGCGCGGGAGCAAGGTGAGTTTCGGTGAGTACGCATTGAAGGCCACGGGTCGTGGGCGTATTACTGCTCGCCAGATCGAAGCGGCGCGTCGTGCAATGACAAGACATATTAAGCGTGGCGGAAAAATTTGGATTCGCGTTTTTCCCGACAAGCCAATTACTGGTAAGCCGCTCGAGGTTCGACAGGGTAAAGGCAAGGGTAACGTTGAATATTGGGTGGCTCAGATTCAGCCTGGCCGTGTCCTCTATGAAGTTGAGGGTGTATCGGAAGAGCTGGCGCGAGAAGCATTTCAGTTGGCTGCCGCTAAGCTACCTATTCAAACCACATTCGTAAAACGGTCGGTGATGTGATGAAGGCGAGCGAACTGCGTGATAAGTCAAGTGACGAGCTGGGTGCTGAACTACTCAAGCTGCGTGAAGAGCAATTCAAGTTGCGTATGGCAATGAGTACGGGCCAGCTGGGCCAAGCTCATTTGTTGAAGCAAACCAAGAANGACATTGCCCGGGTTAAGACCGTGCTGAACCAGAAGGTGGAAGGCTAATGGAATCCACAGAAAAACGAACACGCGTACTTCAGGGTCGCGTTGTCAGTGACAAAATGAACAAGACCATTACGGTTTTAATTGAGCGTCGTGTAAAGCACCCCGTTGTGGGCAAGTTTATAACGCGGTCTTCTAAAGTTCATGCGCACGATGAAAATAATACTGCGGGTATGGGCGATCTAGTTACAGTCGCCGAGTCGCGGCCATTGTCCAAGACAAAAACTTGGGCGTTGGTAGAGGTAGTGGAGGCAGCCACTCAAATCTGAGGATTTGAATGGTGCCATTGGGAGTTAAGAGATGATTCAGACCCAGTCGTATTTNGAAGTTGCAGATAACAGNGGCGCCAGGCGCGTTATGTGCATCAAGGTTTTGGGCGGCTCCAAGCGTCGGTANGCTCGCGTAGGTGATTTGATCAAAGTCACCGTTAAAGAAGCAATTCCGCGTGGCAAAGTTAAGAAGGGTCAGGTCATGACGGCCGTGGTCGTGCGAACCAGAAAAGGCGTCCGTCGCCCCGATGGCTCACTGATTAAGTTTGACGAAAATGCCGCGGTGATTTTGAACGCTCAAAACGCGCCTATCGGCACACGAATTTTTGGTCCGGTAACTCGCGAGCTCCGCGGCGAAAAGTTCATGAAAATTATTTCCCTTGCGCCCGAAGTGATTTGAGCCGAAGGCAGGGAGGAGCAGAGTAATGGCAAAGATTAAGCGAGACGACGAAGTAATCGTTTTGGCCGGTAAGGACAAGGGTAAGCGCGGCACCGTGCGCACCATTGTTGANGATAAGCGTGTGCTTGTCGCCGGTGTGAACATGATCAAGAAGCACACGAAGCCNAACCCTCAAGCAGGTGTGGCNGGCGGTATTATCGAGAAAGAGGCGCCCATTCAGGTGTCCAACATCGCGATATTTAATCCGACCACAAGCAAGGGTGACCGCGTAGGTTATCAAACGCTTGAAGATGGCAAGAAAGTCCGAGTTTTTAAGTCAAATGGCGAACAGATTGACGCCTGATATTGGTCAGGTTCGATTGAGGTAGCAGAGAATGGCAAGCCTGAAGCAAAAGTATCGTAGTGAGTTGGTGCCCCAGCTGAAAGAAGAGTTGGGACTGACTAATACGATGGAAGTACCACGAATCACCAAGATCACCTTAAATATGGGTGTGGGTGAGGCCGTTGGTGACAAAAAAGTACTTGAGAACGCCGTGGCCGACATGCAAAAAATTGCAGGCCAAAAGCCGGTCGTGACCAAGTCCAGGAAATCTATTGCGGGCTTCAAAATTCGCGACGGGTGGCCTATTGGATGCAAGGTGACGCTGCGTGATGAGCGTATGTACGAATTTCTTGAGCGGCTTATCAGTATTGCCATCCCTCGTATTCGCGATTTTCGCGGTGTGAGTGGCAAGCAGTTTGACGGACGAGGTAATTTTGCGATGGGTATTACAGAGCAAATTATCTTTCCTGAAATTAATTATGACCAAGTTGACACGCTCCGCGGCATGGATATCACCATTGCTACTACGGCGTCTAACGATGATCAGGGCCGCGCATTATTGCGGGCTTTTAACTTCCCGTTTAAGAGCTGAGGGATAATCACATGGCTAAAAAGTCAATGATTGCACGCGAAGAGAAGCGAGCCCAAACGGTCGCTAAGTACGCGGCGAAGCGCGCCCAACTAAAAGAGACCATCAACAATTTTGATGCCTCCGACGAAGAGCGCTGGGACGCACAGATTCAGCTCCAGAAGCTGCCTCGCAATGCTAGCCCGGTGCGCCAGCGAAGACGCTGCCAGATTACTGGGCGGCCCCATGGCGTCTACCGAAAATTTGGTTTGTGCCGAAACAAGCTACGCGAAGCGGCCATGCGCGGTGATGTGCCGGGCCTAGTTAAGTCTAGCTGGTGAGGGAGTAAACAGTTTATGAGCATGCAAGATCCAATCAGCGACATGTTAACCCGTGTGCGCAATGCGCAGATGGCAGGAAAGAAAAGCGTTGAAATGCCCGGTTCGAAGGTAAAGGCTGCTTTAGCCAAGGTCCTCGAAGAGGAAGGTTATATCGGGGCTTTTGACCTAGACGACAGCAGTGGCAAGCCTCGGTTATCAATTGAATTGCGTTACTTCGATGGTAAGCCGGTTATCGCTGAGATCCAGCGGGTGAGCAAGCCGTCGCTGCGACGGTATATGGGCAAGGATGATATGAAGCCCGTTCGAGGTGGTTTAGGTGTTGCCATCATTTCCACGTCCCGTGGCGTCATGACCGACCGAGCGGCTCGCGCTGCAGGCGTTGGTGGTGAAGTCCTTTGCACCGTATTCTGATTCGAGCGATCGAGGGAGCAGACTGAATTATGTCACGTGTCGCTAATAACCCGGTAAGTTTACCGAAGGGTGTCGAAGTAAAAGTTGACGCCGGCAAGATCGCCGTAAAGGGGGGCAAAGGTGCCCTTGAGATGAACCTGGTCGCTGGCTTGGATATTGAAGTNACCGAAGGCGAAGCTAAGGTCATTTTTGACTTTGATACCAACAGAACGATGGCTGGAACTACCCGGGCTCTACTGAATAANNTGGTTGTNGGTGTCAGCGAGGGTTGGGAAAAGAAACTCATTCTNAACGGCGTTGGATACCGCGCGAAAGCAACAGGTAAGACAGTGAATCTCACTNTAGGTTTGTCTCACCCNGTGGATTACGAGCTTCCCGAGGGTATCTCAGCAGAGACACCAACACAGACAGAAATTGTTATCCGAGGCATGGATAAGCAGGCCGTAGGCCAAGCAGCTGCGGAAATCCGCAGTTTCCGGCCACCGGAACCTTACAAGGGCAAAGGCATTCGTTACGCGGACGAGCACGTCCGACGTAAGGAAGCCAAAAAGAAATAAGTAGGTAGGGCAATGAACCAAAAAAATGAATCACGTCTGCGGCGCGCTCGTCGGTCTCGTACACGAATGCGAACGGCTGGAGCCACTCGGCTATCGGTCCATCGCACGCCTCGGCATATTTACGCTCAGGTGATTGGTGCAGAGGGGAACACGGTGCTTGCGAGTGCCTCAACCCTCGACAAAGATCTGCGTGCTGGGGCCACGGGTAATGTGGACGCGGCATCGAAGGTTGGCGCGCTCATAGCGGAAAGAGCGAAGGCTGCGGGTGTCACTGCAGTTTCTTTTGATCGTGGCGGGTTCAAATACCACGGGCGGGTCAAAGCGTTGGCGGATGCTGCGCGCGAAGGCGGATTGGAGTTTTAAGCATGGCGTACAACGATCAGAAGGGCCGTGGTGGCGATCAGAGGACTGAAGGCGATCTTCAGGAGAAACTGGTTCAAGTCAATCGAGTGGCCAAGACCGTTAAAGGCGGTCGTATTATGAGCTTCACCGCGTTGACTGTTGTTGGCGATGGCAAAGGTCGTGTCGGTTACGGGCGCGGAAAAGCGCGTGAGGTGCCGGTCGCGATACAAAAAGCCATGGAAGCTGCACGCCGTAATATGGTCAAAGTTGAGCTGGTTGAAGGCACCCTTCAGTATCCAGTCAAAGCTAACCACGGCGCCTCAAAGGTTTACATGCAGCCCGCTTCTGAGGGTACAGGTGTCATTGCCGGTGGCGCAATGCGCGCGGTCCTCGAGTTGGCTGGTGTACATAACGTGTTGGCGAAATGCTACGGATCTACCAATCCGGTGAACGTAGTACGAGCGACTTACAAAGGTTTGCGCGATATGCAATCACCCGATGCGGTGGCTGCAAGGCGCGGTAAATCTGTCGAAGAAATTCTGAGCTAAGGTTAGGGATACCCATCATGAGTAAGCAAATGATTAAGGTCACCCAGCTGAAGAGTATTCATGGGCGCCTGAAAAAGCATAAGGCCTGCGTTGCAGGGCTTGGTCTCCGACGAATCGGGCATACCGTTGAAGTTGAAGATACGCCTTCGGTGCGTGGAATGATTAACAAGGTGCACTACCTTGTGCGGGTTGAGGGTGAAAACCATGGCGGATGAAATGCGATTAAATTCTCTGAGCCCGGCTGAGGGATCAAAGCGTGCGGCTAAGCGAGTGGGTCGTGGAATAGGCTCGGGTACTGGTAAGACGGCGGGACGCGGCCATAAAGGTCTTAAGTCTCGTTCCGGTGGTTCTGTGAAGCCTGGTTTTGAGGGTGGTCAGATGCCCTTGCAAAAGCGTTTGCCTAAATACGGTTTTACGTCACGCATTGGGCGCACTACCGCTCAGGTACGGTTACACGAGCTGAACTGTGTCGAGGGTGATGTTGTCGATCTGAGTACCTTGAAAGACGCAGATTTGATCAAAGACGATGTACTTCGTGCCAGAGTTTTTCTGTCAGGCACACTCGAGAAGGCTGTCAAGGTCAAGGGTTTGAAAGTCACTAAGGGTGCTCTTGAGGCTATCGAAGCCGCTGGCGGGAGTGTTGAGGCCTAATCATGGCTAACGGGATGCCATCAATGAACAACGCGGGCATGGGCGAGTTGTTCGCGCGCCTGCGTTTTGTGTTGGTGGCGCTGATCATATACCGAATCGGAACACACATTCCGGTACCTGGTATTGACCCCGAGCAGTTGGCCGCACTGTTTGACCAAAATCAAGGNACTATTTTGGGGCTTGCGAACGTGTTCTCCGGTGGAGCACTTGAGCGCATGAGTATTCTGGCNCTAGGAATCCTGCCCTACATATCAGCCTCCATCATAATGAATCTCATGAGCGCGGTNTCGCCGCAGCTAGAGCAGATTAAGAAAGAGGGCGAAGCTGGCCGTCGAAAAATATCCCAATACACGCGGTATTTAACCGTCGCACTTGCCCTAGTGCAGGCGACCGGTATGACCGTGGGCTTAGCGAATCAAGGGTTAGCTTTTGATACATCGGTCAGCTTTTATGTCATTGCCATTACGTCACTAGTGACGGGTGCTGTCTTCATGATGTGGCTAGGGGAGCAGATTACCGAGCGTGGTATAGGCAACGGTATCTCACTGCTTATTTTTGCTGGAATTGCTGCAGGTCTGCCTTCGGCTGTTGGNCAGTCCCTTGAGCAGGCAAGACANGGCGAGCTCAACATATTAGTGCTGCTAGCGATCGTTGCCCTCGCGGTCATTGTCATCTATCTCGTGGTGTTTATAGAGAGAGGTCAGCGGCGGGTCACGGTAAACTATGCTAAGCGCCAACAGGGACGGCAATCTTATCAGGCACAGTCTTCGCACTTGCCTCTTAAAGTGAACATGTCCGGCGTTATTCCGGCTATTTTCGCCAGCTCAATTTTGCTGTTCCCTGCATCGCTCGCTCAGTGGTTTGGCAGTGGTGACAGCTCCGATTGGTTGCAAGACTTTGCGGTTGCAATTGGTCCAGGACAACCTCTGAATATTATGCTGTTTACCGGCTTTATTATTTTCTTCTGCTTTTTCTACACAGCCTTGATGTACAACCCAAAGGATGTGGCTGATAACTTGAAGCGATCGGGGGCGTTCGTTCCCGGAATACGTCCAGGGCAGCAAACCGCTAATTACTTGGACGGTGTTCTAACTCGGCTCACCGTATTTGGCTCAGCCTATATTGCGTTGGTGTGCCTGTTGCCACAGTTTCTGGTCGTCATGTTCAACGTGCCCTTCTACCTTGGTGGTACGTCTATGTTAATTGTGGTCGTTGTGGTCATGGACTTTATGGCCCAAGTTCAAAGTCATTTGATGTCGCATCAGTACGAAGGTGTGATGAAGAAAGCGAATCTGTCCAACGCCAGCCCTGCGGGCCGGCTGCGCTAGGTTTTAGGAGCAAGTCATGAAAGTAAGAGCTTCTGTTAAGAAGGTATGTCGTAACTGCAAGGTAGTGCGACGAAACGGCGTGGTTCGGATAATTTGCTCGAGTGATCCACGTCACAAGCAGCGACAGGGCTAAATCCCTTTGTTGCATGATTTAACAGTCAATAACCAGCAGGTCCCGACAAGACGGGCTTGCTACTGTACGTACGGAGGCCTTTTGCCTCAGTTACGTCGTAACGTTTGGAGATAAATCGATGGCGCGACTCGCCGGTGTCAACATCCCCGACAATAAGCATGCTTTGGTGTCACTAACCTACATCTACGGTGTAGGACGTACCCAGGCTAGACGCTTGTTAGATGCTACGGGTATTAGCTACCAGACTAAGGTCGGTGAACTGAGTGAAGGCGAGCTGGATCAGCTCAGGGGCCTGCTCAACGAACTCACTGTTGAGGGCGATCTGCGCCGCGAAGTCTCAATGAATATTAAGCGCCTGATGGACTTAGGGTGTAACCGTGGTTTGCGTCATCGAAAGGGACTGCCATTGCGCGGTCAGCGTACGAAGACCAATGCTCGAACACGTAAAGGCCCACGAAAGCCTATTCGCAAGTAATTGTAAATCCAATGTAGCTACATCCTAGTTTGTAGCGTTGATATTGAAGCAGGGAAATTATGGCCAAGAACGCCAAGAACAGTAAGACAACGAAA
>JGI26246J51724_1001704_pt1 | contig 9843 bp, 8 predicted proteins | sample SaaInlLV_10m_DNA_FD_51724 | JGI IMG/M metagenome (IMG submission 51724) | reverse complement strand
ACTAGAGCTTTCCTAAATAAGAAATTACCGCTGTATTAAAGACTTCTGGCTGCTCTACATTCACTACATGACCACAAGATTCTACCACAAATAAAGATGCTGACAAATGTGTCTCAGTCATTTTTCTTACAGAAGGCAAAAACAAATAGTCTTCTGCGCCCATGACATAAAGTGTAGGGATCTTCACCTCAACATTTCTAAAAAAACGAAGCAAAGGGTTTATTTCTGCAGTGAGCTTAAACCACTTTATAAACTCTTTCTGATACAGTTTTTTAGCTTCTCTAACAAAAAGTGTTCTGGATTCTCTATGGTTTTTATTGGGCATAATCACAAAAGCAAAGAAAGAGTACAACCACAAATAAGGCACTACAGACTTAAACATCACCCCCAAACGCATAAGCACTTGTGACCTAAAATTAAGTTTTAAAATAGCCCCACCCATAATCATACTCAGCACGCGTTCTGGCTTTTTTTCNGCAAGATTTCTAATCAATATAGTCCCCAGTGAAATACCTATAAAGTGTGATTTTTCAATCTTTTCATAATCCAAAACTTCAATAATATCCTGGGTAATGGCGTTAAAAGTATACTTTTTATCAAAAGCTTGTTTCAAGGGCATTTTAGAATCTCCGTGCCCTCTTAGATCTAGAAGAAGCACGTTATAAATCTTTCTAAAAGCTTTTAATTGTTTAAACCAAATAGAAGAACTCCCTCCAGCACCATGAACAAAAGTAACCCACTCTTGGGCTTCTGGATTTCTGTAACAATTGTAATGAATCAATACGAGGGAATTTATGAGATCAATAAAATGGTTTTAGCCAATGGTTTGGCAAGTATTCCCCTAAATTAGGGAATTAATTTTTCTTTTGACTTAAAATAGTTGCCATCTCAGCCTGCAAAAGAGCAGCCTGTCCTGCTGCTGCCAAAGCAAAATCTTCTCCTGAAGAAGCGTATATAATACCCCTAGAGGAATTCACCAATAAACCTACTTGGTCATTAAGACCTTCTGAGCAAACTTCTGCTAAACTGCCTCCTTGAGCACCCACACCCGGAACCAACAGAAAACTATCTGGAACCAAANCCCTAATGTCTTTTATAGCATTGGCCTGTGTAGCCCCAACCACATACATTAATTGGTGGGCGTTTTTATATTGGGCGGCTGTTTCAATCACTGTTTCATACAAATATTTGCCATTAGCCATAGGCAACATTTCAAAATCTGCAGCACCTGGATTTGAGGTAAGTCCTAATAAAATAGTGAATTTGTCTTCAAAAGCTAAAAAAGGCTCTACCGAATCCTTACCCATATATGGTGCTACCGTAATGGAATTAAATCCTAAATCTTCAAAAAAAGCTTTGGCATACCTACTAGCTGTATTACCAATATCACCTCTTTTAGCGTCTGCGATAGTAAAGAGCTCTGGATAATTTTGATTCAAATATTGAATGGTCTTTTCTAATGCCAACCATCCCTTAACGCCATAGGCTTCATAAAAAGCCATATTGGGCTTATAAGCTACCGCATAAGAATGGGTGGCGTCTATAATGGCTTTATTAAAAGCAAATATAGGGTCCGCTTCTTTTAAAAGGTGGGCTGGGATTTTATCTAAATCTACATCTAGTCCCACGCAAAGGAAAGATGATTTTTTTTCAATCTGATTTATTAAGAAAGGAAGCGTCATGATTAATTTTTTCACTGGTACTACACCAGATTATGGCTTTAAAGCTGTGAGACTAAAAAATCTCTGAAGCTTCTTTCAATTTCTCTGTATTGTCTACAAGCATTAACTCACTCAAAATCTTTTGAATGTCTCCATTTACAATATTCTGTAAGTCATACAAGGTTAGTCCTATACGGTGGTCTGTGACCCTACCTTGAGGGTAGTTGTAGGTTCTAATTTTTGCAGACCTATCTCCTGAACTTACTTGAGAATTTCTTTTGGCTGCGTCTGCTTCTTGCTTTTTAGCCAATTCCATATCGTATAGCCTAGACCTAAGCACTACAAAGGCTTTGTCTTTATTTTTGTGTTGGGATTTTTGGTCTTGACACTGTGCCACCAAACCNGTTGGAAGGTGTGTTAACCTNACGGCAGAATANGTCGTGTTTACAGATTGTCCTCCTGGTCCTGAGGAACAAAAGAAATCTATTCTCACATCCTTTGGATCTATTTGAACGTCAAATTCCTCTGCTTCAGGAAGCACCATAACAGTAGCAGCACTCGTATGGACCCTACCTTGTGTCTCTGTTTGAGGTACCCTTTGAACCCGGTGAACACCTGCTTCAAATTTTAGTGTTCCATATACATCTTCTCCATTAACCTCGAACTGTATCTCTTTATACCCTCCGGAAGTCCCTTCACTTAAGTCAATCACATTGGTTTTCCATCCTCTAGACTCACAGTATTTGGTGTACATTCTAAAAAGATCTCCAGCAAAAATACTGGCTTCATCTCCTCCAGTACCAGCGCGAATCTCCACCACAACATTCTTGGCGTCTTCTGGTTCTTTTGGGATGAGCAAAAACTTAATTTCTTCTTCCAAAGCGGGTAGTGCAGCTTTGGCTTCATCTAACTGCATTTTGGCCATTTCTACCATTTCAGCATCTGAACCATCATCAATAATCTCCTGAGACTCTTCAATATTATTGGTAAAAGAGATGTATAATTCTCTTTTGTCCATGAGTGATTTTAGGTCCTTGTATTCTTTGTTGAGCTGAACATAACGCTTTTGATCTTGAATGATATCTGGTTGGATAATCAAGTCTGATACTTCGTCAAAACGCTGTTTTACAACATGTAATTTTTCTAACATAAATTTGAGCTAGTTATTCAAGTAAAGGTACAATAAATTGACCTTCTTAATATTCAAAAGTTCCGTAAGAACTCTCTATAGTTAGTTTTTTAATCTCACTGTCCGTTACCCTTCCAATGATTTGAGCGGCTACACCAAAAGAAGCAGAAATAGCGATTAAATCTTCTGCTACTGCTGGGTTTACATACAACTCCAATCTATGACCGCAGTTAAAAACTTCGTACATCTCTCTCCAAGGTGTTTTGGATTGTTCCTGAATCATTTTAAAAAGCACAGGCACTTCAAACATATTGTCTTTAATAATATGAAGGCCTTCTACAAAATGTAAGATTTTTGTTTGAGCACCACCACTACAATGTACCATTCCATGAATGTCCTCTGCATTGTATTTACCCAATATTTTCTTTACAATTGGCGCATAAGTTCTTGTTGGTGAAAGTACCAACTTACCAGCATTTACTGGACTTCCTTCCACTGAATCTGTGAGTCCTAGTGCACCCGAATAAACCAACTCACCAGGAACAGCAGGATCAAAACTTTCAGGGAATTTTTTTGCCAAATCTTGACCAAAAACATCATGACGTGCAGAAGTTAGTCCATTACTTCCCATTCCTCCGTTGTACTCGGNCTCATAGGTAGCTTGTCCTGAAGAAGACAAACCTACAATAACATCTCCTGCTTTAATATTAGCGTTGTCTATGACGTTTTTTCTTGGTAAACGCGCNGTTACGGTAGAATCTACAATGATGGTACGTACTAGATCGCCAACATCGGCGGTTTCACCGCCAGTACTATGAATAATAATACCGTGTTTTGAAAGGTCTTCTATGAGTTCCTCCGTGCCATTAATAATGGCAGAAAGNACCTCAGCGGGAATTAAATTTTTATTCCTACCAATGGTAGAAGACAACATAATATGGTCCGTGGCGCCTACACAAATAAGGTCATCTATGTTCATAATCAACGCATCCTGAGCAATGCCCTTCCAAACCGAAAGGTCTCCAGTTTGTTTCCAGTACATATAGGCCAAGGAAGATTTAGTTCCTGCTCCATCTGCATGCATGACCAAACAATAGTCTAAATCTCCAGTAAGGTGGTCNGGTACAATTTTACAAAAAGCCTTAGGGAACAGCCCTTTATCTATATTCTTTATAGCATTATGCACGTCTTCCTTTGCTGCTGAAACACCTCTTTGACTATACCTTCCCTGTTGATTTGAATCCATTCATTCGTGTTTTGTGCAAAAATAAGGGAATCCTTAAAAAGTTCAAGCTATTGTAGCATAATATTCCCAAAACTTATCCTCAATAACAAACAATCTTAAAGAAGACTATCTAATTTGCAAGAGTTCTCTGTATTTTAATAGCGGCCAGTGGCTGTCACTCATNAGTTTTTCTAACTGATCTGAATTAGATCTAATGACTTCAAACAAAGGTTTTACCTCAAAAGCATAGGCGTGAGCCCTGTCGCTTGAACTAGCTAATTTATTGGCTGCTTTTCTGGCCTGAGTCATATTGTCTACACTTATTTTTAAGTCCTGCACATACTTATTAATTTCAGAAAACAGCTGTCCTTGAGCGCTCTCTTTTAAGGCAGTCACCTGCTCCATTACCGCATTCATTTTACTTAGATTCTCTAGCAACACATTCATATAGCCTACGGCAGATGGTAAAATCTGACTGTACACCAACTCCTCATACACCCTACCTTCAATTTGGGTATGCATCACATAAGCTTCCCACTCCACTTCTTGTCTGGCCTTTAATTCAATAGGACTTAACACACCCATCTGATCAAACAAAGTCACATTGGATTTTTCACTCATTACAGCAACTGCCTCTGGTGTGGTCTTGAGATTACTGAGTTTTCTTTTTGCCGCTTCTTGCTCCCAAGCCTCACTGTACCCATCTCCCTCAAAACGAATGCGCTTAGAAGATTTTATATACTCCCTTAATACATTGAANATGGCCTCATCTTTCTTGAGCCCTTTTTGGTCTATTAAGCTGTCTACTTCTTTTTTAAACAACTGCAATTGTTGGGCTACAGCAGTGTTTAAGACCGTCATAGGCTTAGCGCAGTTGGTTTTTGACCCCACGCCCCTCATCTCAAATTTATTGCCCGTAAAGGCAAAGGGAGAAGTCCTGTTGCGNTCCGTATTATCCATGAGTATTTCAGGAATTTTACCCACTACATTGAGCTTGAGTTCTGTTTTTTCTTCTGGTGATAATTTACCCAAAGACACCCCTTCTAATTCATCTAAAACTGCAGAGAGTTGTTTCCCAATAAATATAGAAAAAATAGCAGGTGGCGCTTCATTGGCACCTAATCTGTGGTCATTACTAGCAGAAGCAATAGAAGACCTTAACAACGATTCATATGTGTCTACTGCTTTAATGGTATTAATAAAAAAGGTCAGAAACTGTAAATTCTTCATTGGCGTAGAACCTGGGCTCAATAAATTAATACCCGTATCTGTAGCAAGTGACCAATTGTTGTGTTTTCCAGAGCCATTTATTCCTGCAAAAGGTTTTTCGTGNAACAACACTTTTAAATGGTGCTTGTCTGCAACCTTATCCATGACATCCATTAAAAGAAGGTTATGGTCTACCGCTAAATTGGCTTCTTCAAAAACTGGCGCCAATTCAAATTGGTTTGGTGCCACCTCATTGTGTCTAGTTTTTACTGGAATTCCCAAAACCATACACTCCTTCTCCAGCTCACTCATAAAACCAATAACCCTAGAGGGAATAACACCAAAGTAGTGGTCTTCTAATTGCTGTCCTTTGGCAGCCGTATGGCCCAATAGCGTCCTTCCTGTAAGCGTAATGTCTATTCTGGCCGTAGCCAACGATTTGTCAATTAAGAAATACTCTTGCTCCCACCCTAAGGTTGCGTTTACCTTTGTAACTGTTTTGTCAAAATATTTAGCTACAGCGGTAGCTGCTTCATCTACAGCATTTAAAGCCCTAAGTAAAGGTGCTTTATTGTCCAATGCTTCTCCTGTATAAGAAACAAAAATAGTGGGTATACAAAGTGTAGTCCCATAAACAAAAGCTGGAGAACTAGGATCCCAAGCAGTGTAACCCCTTGCCTCAAAGGTATTTCTAATGCCTCCACTTGGAAAACTAGAGGCGTCTGGTTCTTGCTGCACCAATTGAGCCCCACCAAAGATTTCTAAAGCTTGGCCATCTTGAATATCAAAAAAAGCGTCATGTTTTTCTGCGGTTGCACCTGTTAAAGGCTGAAACCAATGGGTATAATGCGTTGCCCCCATTTCTATGGCCCATGTTTTCATACCCTCAGCCACCTGATCTGCTAATTTTCTGTCAATCTTACTGCCTGAAGTGATTGCATCTCTAACAGCACCAATAGCATCCTTTGTGAGGTATTGTAGCATCTTATAGTCATTAAAAACATGGCTCCCAAAAAGGGAAGACCTTCTATTGGGTTCGCTTACAGGCACAGACATTTGCTGTGAACTTTGCGCTAAAGCATTAAATCTAAGTTGGGAGAAATCTAATTTCATAAATAATCAATTATCAATACTGCAAAATAAAACCAAATAAATATAGTATTTGCAATTTACCCCCTAAAAAACATAGGGGTCAGAAATTTTTAATAACTTTTTAATAAAACACCCCATCTTTTTCTGTGGCTATGTCAAAATATTATAATTTTATAGGGTCGTTAAACTTAAACAATNAACTCATGAGNAAATCTAAATTAGAATACCTTTGGTTAGATGGTTATGAACCAACAGCCAACTTAAGAAGTAAAACAAAAGTAGAAGAAAACTTCTCTGGAAAGTTAGAAGACTGTCCAATATGGTCTTTTGACGGAAGTTCTACGAAACAAGCTGAAGGAGGTTCTTCTGATTGTTTATTAAAGCCAGTAGCTATTTATCCAGATCCAGCAAGAAGAGATGGTTATTTAGTCATGACAGAAGTTTTAAATGCAGACGGTACACCACACCTTTCTAATGCAAGAGCTACAATAGATGACGACGACAATGATTTCTGGTTCGGTTTCGAACAAGAATATTTTATCATGGACAAGAATACCCAATTGCCTTTAGGATTTCCAGTGGGAGGTTACCCTGGGCCACAAGGTATGTATTACTGTTCTGTTGGCGGGAGAAATACCCATGGAAGAAGCTTTGTAGAAGAGCACGCTAACTTGTGTATTGACGCTGGATTAAACTTTGAAGGTATAAACCAAGAAGTAGCTAGCGGGCAATGGGAATTCCAATTGTTTGCCAAAGGCGCCAAAAGGGCTGGAGATGAAATCTGGGTATCACGTTACTTATTAGACAGATTGACAGAAAAATACGGATACTATATTGAATACCACCCAAAACCTGTAAAAGGAGACTGGAATGGTTCTGGTATGCATGCAAACTTCTCTAATACAGTCCTTAGAACTTGTGGTTCTAAAGAAACTTATGAGAAAATATGTGAAGCATTTAGACCAGTTGTTAAAGAACACATTGAAGTATACGGTGAGTTTAACGACCAACGTTTGACCGGTTTACACGAAACTGCTTCTATCAAAGACTTTAGCTACGGCGTTTCTGATCGTGGGGCTTCTATTAGAATTCCTATTATCACTGTAGAAAAAGGATGGAAAGGTTGGTTGGAAGACAGAAGACCAGCGTCTAACGGAGATCCATATAAAATTGCCGGACGTATTGTAAAGACTGTAAAGTCTGCCAATATTTCTTAAAAACATACTTACACTTATTACTTAAAAGGTGTTCGCTAAAGCGGATGCCTTTTTTTTTGCTCCCTAAGAAATAGTCACGTAAATAAAAGCTGCATAAGCAGCGAGTAAAATAAGGCCGTCCCTCCAACCCAATCTCATTTTACTAGGCACAAAAACTAAGGGAAGTACTATAAACGCAAAACCCAGCATCCAATAAATGTCAGATTCCAAAAGTGCCTGATCCATNACTTTTATTGGGGTAATCATGGCTGTAATGCCCAAAACAGCAAAAATATTAAAGATATTAGACCCCAGTAAGTTTCCAAGAGAAATAGCCTTCTCCTTCTTCAATACCGCAATAACAGAGGCCGCCAATTCTGGTACACTAGTACCCACAGAGACAATAGTAATACCAATAACACGCTCAGAAACACCAAAAAATGTGGCCAATCCTACGGCTCCAGAAATGAGTAATTCTGAACCACCCCATAGGCCCAAACCACCCAAAACTAGGTACATAAGGGTTTTGTGCAAAGGCAAGGGAACGTCATCTTCAGGCAATTCGTCTACTACAGCATGCTCTTGAAAACGCAGTAAATACCATAAAAAGACCAATAACATGGAAAACATTACAAGACCTTCCCAGAAAACCAATTGACCATCTATATAAAGAAAAGCAAAGAATATCAGGGAGGCTAAAAACATGACCGGCCAATCTGTTTTGTAAAAACTCTTGGTTACCTCAATGGTACCAAGCAACAAAGTTATTCCAAGCACCAGACCAAGATTGGCAATATTAGACCCAATGATATTTCCTAAAGACAAATCTGGAAAGCCTTCTAACGCCGCCTTTATACTCACAATAAGTTCTGGAGCAGAAGTGGCAAAAGACACTACAGTCATTCCAATGACAATTTTAGGAATTTGCAACCTCAAGGACAGTGCTACAGCTGCTTTTAGCAACCAGTTTCCACCGAATATTAATGCCACTAAACCCAAAAAAATATACAAAGCGTCTAACATAGTCTTAATTTGGAGCAAATATAACAAAGCCCCTCCTAAAGTATTAAAAAAAACAGCAAACCACGCTGAACGCTACAGTTACAAATAATGTATATTTGTTATTGTACGTTAGAAACAGGTGTTTCTTAAACCCATAAAATTCATGTTTAAAATTCTCGCCCAGCTCAACAAATTACTACTCCCCTCTTTGACAAAAAAAAGACTGGACTTAACCAATGCTAAAAAATGGCAGTTAGCGTTAGTAGGTTGGCGTTATTACGTAACCACCCGAGCCTTAGATAATAAATAAAGCATCCATACCCTACAGGGTTTTGCTCAGATCCTACCGCTGCAGATTTCTTGTAAGTATTTCACACAAGTATTTGGCACAAGCCCAAAAAGAATTATATTTGCACCCCCAACAAGGGACAACAACGGCCTCGTGGCGCAACTGAATAGCGCATCTGATTACGGCTCAGAAGGTTACAGGTTTGAATCCTGTCGAGGTCACGAAAAGCATAATATGCGCTAAAACGCTCATCTCAGTATACATCTGACTTGAGCGTTTAATATTTNGGATAAATCCTAAATCTATTTGGTTGCGCCACTTGACCNCTTTCNTCCAATTCACTTACTTCAAGTCCTCTTAGATAGGTCAAACTAACAGCTAAAGAAGAGTGTCCTTAGCTTTCTGAAGTTTACTTAGTAGTTACAATTGTTACCTTTAGATATGACTTTAAAGAAATTATTGATATTTTCTATATTGCCTTGGATAAACATTGGGTTTTTATACGCTATGTATGTATTAAAGGTTGATAATGTTCTATTAGGAGTTTATTGGGAACTTACAATGATACCCTCTTTTCTTATGGGTGTAATTTTCCCAATAATTCTAATTATAAAGTTCATTAGAAAACACTAAACCATAGGCATATCCTCTTCCTTTAATTCAGCTATTTCTAAACCTCGTAAGTAGGTTAAAATTTGTTATATTTTAAGCCTAAACTAAATTAACTATGAAATATTTTTACTTTTTAATTATACTTTTTTCTGCATACAGCTGCTCGACAACTATTAATAGACCTTTATTTGCTAAAAGCGATAATGCAAAGGAATTAATCCTGTCAAAGTATGGTAAACCTTCAAAGGTTGAAAATCAATTAGGAAAAGAAAAATGGACATATAACTATAGTAGTAAGTTTAAGAGTAACAGAACTGTTGTCTTTGATAATTACGGTAAAATCATAACCAACAAGAAACACTATAAGCCTTTTCATATGAGAACAGGACTCAATAAATACGGATATATCTCTGTTGGGATTATACTTT
>JGI26246J51724_1001703_pt1 | contig 9849 bp, 8 predicted proteins | sample SaaInlLV_10m_DNA_FD_51724 | JGI IMG/M metagenome (IMG submission 51724) | reverse complement strand
CTTTTATTAACCGAATGTGGTGGGATCGGTCTCGTTACGACGTCCGATATTGGTGAGGCCGACGCGTTTTTCTATGGGGATATGCCCCAAGACGCTGACGCGTTCCTTGCGCGCACGGCGGCGTTATTAAGCGCCATTAACGACACCCCAAGGTTGCGAGGCTTTGTTTGGACCCAGCTCACCGATGTGCAACAAGAGATCAATGGCCTGTTGGACTTTCATCGAAACCCCAAAGTGCCACTGCAAGTGCTTCGACCATTAATCACCCAAACAGGTTCCGGACGAGCTTCCCAATGAGTGTCAGTCAAGATTTGCAGCAANTATGCCAAGCCCAAGGCACGGCTCAAATTTCTGTGAGCAAAGCGGGCACCTTGATGTTTGATCAACGCCCTATGAGTACGCCGGTCGATGTCTATGCGGTTCAAAAAGGCATTGTTTCGATCCTGATCGGTATCGCCGAGGCGCGCTACTTTCTAGAGCGGGTCGATGCAATGAATCACATCTTGGATCCCGAATGGACCCAACTCACAAAACCCGATGAAGCAAGTCTGACCGTTGAAATTTTAATGAACATGACAACCGGCATGAATGATCAGCTGCAAAAGCAAGGCCAGATCGGAAAAGACTGGTTTTATAACAACGTCGCGTACCAGCAGCTCAAAACCGCGCTCACGATTCAAACGGGACTTGAACTCAACGCTTTAACGCAAGCTTGGCTCTTCGAGCCATTAGGCATCACAGACGCCAACTGGGTCACGCGGGCCAAAGACGCAGATGGGCACGCCTTCTCGGCGTTGCAGACGACGGCCCAGTCTCTGCGCAAAATCGGCGAGGCATTGCTCAAAGACCAACTGGTTGACCCCTATTATCGCGCAGCGCTCGGCTCGCCCAGCGAGAGTACCAACCCCGCCTGGCACCTACTCTGGTGGAACAATCAAGCGCCGATCCACATGCGCCCGGGGTCTGATCAGGTCTATCCAAAGCCCTTACTACCGCACGCCCCTAAGGATCTCATCAGCGCACGCGGCGCCGGCGGACATCACCTCTCCATTTCGCCAAGCCTTGATCTGGTGGTTGCCCAGACCATGGACCCTGCCGCCACGCGCCCGCCCAAACACGCCAATCAACAGGCCTTCTGGGACTTGATCCAACAGCTATAAACCGCGGGCTGACGAGCGCCTTAAACCCGCCGAATAACGAGGGGGTTTACCCGGGCTGTCGTTGTCGCAAAATCTGAGATTATGCTAGCCTCTGCCCTACCTTCACCGTTCGCCGGAGTCAAAAATGGATCTCACGTATGGTCCCGAGTACAACGCCTTTCGCGCAGAGGTCAAAGCCTTTGTCGCCGCCAATATTGACGAGCAGCCCAAGCCCGGCGATGGCCCTCGCAGTCCGGCCGTGCGAGCCTGGCAAGCCAAACTGATCGCCAATGGCTACCACTCTCGCACCATCCCTGAGGCTTACGGCGGCTATGGCGCCGAACCCGACATCATCCGCTCCAGGATCATTGCCGAAGAATTCAGCGCGGCCCAAATGAACACCGGATTCAGCGGTCAAGGCATCAGCATGCTGACGCCCGTGCTCTTGGAACTGGGCACCGAGGCGCAAAAACAACAATTTATTCGCAAAACCATTCATGGCGAACTCATCTGGTGCCAGGGTTATTCCGAGCCCGGCGCGGGCAGTGACCTTGCGAGCCTCACAACCAAAGCTGAGCTCGATGGCGACGAGTGGGTGATCAACGGTCAGAAAATCTGGACGAGCACGGCACAGATCAGCGATTGGATATTTTGTCTGGTCCGAACCGAGCCCGAAGCACCCAAACACTTAGGCATCTCCTTTTTATTGTTTGAAATGAACACGCCGGGGATCGAGGTCAGACCGCTGGTCGATATGACGGGCGCCGCCAATTTCAACGAAGTTTTTTTTACGGACGTCCGGGTTCCAAAAGATCAGATCGTCGGGCAACGGGGGCAAGGCTGGCAGGTTGCCAACGCGATCTTAGGTCACGAGCGGGGCTCTTTAGCACCACCGGACGCCGCCATGTCCCGACTCAACGGCGTCATTCGTTTGATGCAACAAGAAACCATTGGTGGCGAGCGCGCCATCGACAACCCTGTTTTCAGAGACCGCCTGATGCGACTACAGGGCCGGGTGATGGCCATGCAGTACAACGATATGCGGTTGTTATCGGCGCGCATAAATAAAAACCAAGACACCAAACTGGCAGGCATGGTTGTCAAACTGATCGGGACGGAACTGAGACACGAGATCGAATGCCTCGGCATTGACGTCTTAGGCGAAATCGGCCTGAGCTATGGCGACAATCCCTATCTTCGGGGCAATGGCTCTTGGCAATATCAATATATGTACTTCTTAGGCTTGATCATTGGCGGCGGCACGTCCCAGATTCAAAAAAACATCATCAGCGAACGCGGCCTTGGCATGCCCAAAGAACCCAAACTCGCAGCATCGGGGGCATAATGGAATTCGGACTCTCTCAGGAACAAGTACTCCTTCAAGACAGCATCACGCGCTACTTAAAAGACCAAGTGCCCCTGGATAAGGTCCGCGCGGTGGCCGAAGACCCTGGACTAGATCGATCGGTTTGGCATGGCCTAACAGAGCTTGGCCTAGCTGGCCTCATCATCCCGGAGGCCCATGGCGGCGTCGGTTTAGGCCTGCTCGAGGCGGTCGTGGTGGGTGAAACACTGGGCTATCATGTAACGCCAGGCCCCTTCCTCAGCACCGCAGTGATCGCACCAAGTCTGTTGATCGCGGCGGGTCAAACAGACCGACTAGCGGATATCGCAGCCGGTCGCTATCGCGTCGGGGTTGCGCTATCTGAAGCCGTGGGCGCGCGGCTCGATGCGGGCATGACCGTCTCTGATGGCCGCCTTACCGGCAAAGCACTGTTTGCGCTGGATGCCTCGGCCGATGCCTACATCGTGAACGGTCCTAATCGACAGCTCTACTGGGTTGATGCCAAAGATCCCGGCTTCACCCGAGCCTTACTCACCACCATCGACAAAACCCGCACCCTTTGCGAGCTAAAACTCGATCAAGTTGATGCAACCTTACTAACCGATGACCCGGCGGTGCTGCAAGCAGGCCTGGATGCTGGCCGAATTGTTCAAGCGAGTGATTCCCTCGGGGCGGCTCAATGCATGCTGGATCAGGCGGTGGCGTACGCCGGTCAACGGGAGCAATTCAACCGAGTGATCGCCTCTTTTCAAGCGGTCAAACACCTGTGCGCCGAAATGGCATCCCAGTTAGAACCCTGCCGGGCGCTCATTTGGTATGGCGGGCACGCTTTATCGGAGGGCGACGGCTCGGCGCGTTTAACCGTTTGTCATGCCAAAGCGCATTTGTCTGAGGTCGCACAATTTGTGGCTCGAACCAGCACNGAGGTCCATGGCGGCATGGGCTTTACCGATTTAGTTGGCCTGCACTACTGGTTCAAGCGAATCGGCGCCAATCGGCAGCTGTTAGGGTCGCCGGAAGGGCTGAGAGAGGAAGCCGCGCGCATTCAAATGCTGGTCGCTTAATGATCTTAAAAACGCCAAGCGCTTCCAATTCATTTTTTTCGTGGTCAAGATATTGTGGCGCTCAACGTCAGTTAACATCGCAGCACGCGACAACCCTAATGATTAAATGAGATCCTCTTGAACACTTTTATTCGAAAAAGTGCGTTGATCAGCCTACTGCTCGGATTGNTTGCCGGTGTCGTGTTATTTTCGTGGAGCCTTGTCAGTGATTGGGCCCGCGTTTCTGAGCAAGTACGTGCGCAAAACATACAGACCCTTCAAATACTCTTACCCACGTTCATCGACCTTGACGCCAACCATCAGACCGAGCACTTGAACGCAACCTTAACCCGCTTACTGGAACACTCCAGCTTCCAAAAAGTGGTGCTGCAGCGCGGCGCNGCGGCCTACTACGTCGCAGAGCAACCNCAACAAAACCTTGCCAGGCCCGTACTCGACTTGCTAACGCCAAAATTTATCACGCTTTCGGTTTCTGAGGCCTCGCCNANTAAGGATCAGACCCCGATGCGCCTNTCGGCAACCCTTAACGCCCATCAAGCCTTTGACGGATTTGTTAATCGGCATTGGCAGTTTGCTCGAATTGGCCTCTTGCGAACCCTGATCATTATTTTAATTGTGATCCTAATCTTTGAATTTGTCGCAATCCGGCCATTGCGTGCGCTGGGGCAACGCGTCAAAGGTGGCGACTCAGAGCTCAGCCTCCTGCCCGAGGGCAACCCAGCGGATGCGATTGAAATCAAGCAGCTCTCACGCGCTTTTAACGAACGCGTTGAGCGTATTTTCAGACTGCAATTTGAAAATCAAAGCCTGGTTGCCGCACTCAGGGCGTCACCCGATTGCTGCCTAATCGTTGATCTTGAGTCTGGCAATTTACTGTTTTGTAACGCGGCCGCCGAAGCGCTCTTTGGCCGCACCAACGCGGACCTCCGCGCTCGACCCATCTGGGAACTTTGGCGTCAAGATCGACACAACTTTGAAAGCGATGCGANAANGGCGCAGCAGATGTTAGGACAATTCTTGAAATTCATTCTGGAGACAGAGCGNCCCGATGGATCAAGCGTCCCCATCGAAGTCCACATGACGACCTTCAACCTAGACGAGCAACAAAGGGGGCTTGTTTTTGCGCGAGACATCAGCGAACGGGGCGCGCTGTTAAGACGTGTTGCCGACAATCAAAAAGCCGATGCCATTCGCACCCTCGCAGGCGGTCTTGCCCATGACTTGAACAACCGCATTCAAATTGCCGCGGGCCATCTTGACCTAATCGATCCGGAATCGCTCTCCCAGACCGACAAGACGTCTTTACTAAAGGCGCGCCAGGCCATCCTAGAAAGCGCAAAACCCATCGATCAACTGCTTAGATACTCAGAGCAGAAAGACATAGCGACCGCACCCTTATCGCTCACACCGTGCCTAATGCGGCATAGCGCCGCCTTAGCTCAAGCCGCCGCGCCCTGCCAACTGAACCTTGATCTTCAGAATGAAACACTGACCGCTGAAACCAATGAAACCAGACTGATCGCAAGCTTGGTGCAACTCCTCAACAATGCAAGCGACGCAACCCCATCAGGACAAGGCCTGATTTCGCTAACCCTCAAGGACTGCACCCTTTCAAACCCCATCGCTGGCGTTCAGGAAACCATCCCAGCAGGCCGCTACGCCAGTCTCGTTATCACGGATCAGGGTTTGGGCATTGCGCAAGCGGACCTCGCCCAAATATTCGACCCGTTTTTCTCGACCAAAGCCCTTGAACAAGGCGGTGGTATGGGGCTCAGCGTGGTGGTTGGCTTTATTCAAGCCACGAACACCTACCTCACGGTGCAATCTGCGCCAGGACAGGGCAGCACTTTCACCTTATTGCTCCCAGCAGTTGATGCTGACTCCCGCACCCAATGAAAGGCTAAGCGACCGCGCCAGCGGCCTTTAAGGCCTCGAGCGCGTCACTCGAAAGACCAAAATCCGCTAAGACTTGGTCCGTATCTTGGCCGTGCGCCGGCGCGTGACCCGCAACCGGCAATGATTCGCCGTTGAATTTCGCGGGCGATCGAACCAGGCGCATGGACCCCATCAGCGGATGATCCCGCTCAACCAGAGTTCCATTACTTTCAAGCTGCCCCTGGTTCAACACTTCAGCGCGCGACAGGCAACGCGCAGCGGGCACTTCGTTTTCAATCAGGCGCGCCAAAATAACATCCGTTGGCAACTGCTTAAAGGCATCTGCCAAGGACTCACGATAGGCATCAATGTTCTGCAACAAANTCTCCATAGAATTGAACCGCGGNTCGGACATCATTGATTCTTTACCCAGCGCCTTAAGGACACCCGCTCGTTGTCGATCCGTNGCCGCGGACATGGTAATNGCGCCATCTTGGGTCTCGGTTAACTCATAAATAAGATCAGACAAAAGGGGCTGCGCCGCGATATCCGGATCCAACAAGGTATCGTTCATAAACGAATCCGGATAGATAAAAAACAGCCCCGCATCGATCATTGCCAGATCAACATGCTGGCCTTCACCTGTGTTGGCCCGCACCAGCAGCGCCCCGGTAACCGCCTGCATTGCGGTATAGGCCGTAATCTTGTCGCACATCAAGTTACGAATAAATGTGTGGCCTTCCCCGCCCTGAGACGCCGTCATCCCCACATGCGCTTGGATAATCGGGTCATAGGCTGGCGCCTTAGCCAGCGGTCCGGTCGTGCCAAATCCTGAAACCGCCAAGTACACCAAGCGCGGATTGATACCGCGCAAACTAGCACTCCCTAATCCAAGGGAATCCATAACACCGGGTCGAAAATTGTGAATAACCACATCGACTTGCGGGATTAAATCCAGAATCAACTGCTGACCTGCAGCCTGCTTCAAGTCCACCTTAATTGATTGTTTGCCCCGGTTGCAGTTGGCAAACAGCGCTGATACCCCCCTTTGTCGCGCCGATATACCGCATGGGATCCCCCATATCCATCGGCTCGACTTTGATGACCCGAGCACCTTGATCCGCCATCATCATGGCGGCAAAACTCGCTGTAATCATGGTTGAAAATTCGAGTACGGTAATATTTTCAAATGGTTTCATCGGCGTCTGCTCTTGTTTTTGATCATGCTAGCGCAAGCCCTGCCTTGAGGCGACCCCCTAACACAGAGGCCTCGTTGATCTAGGAAAAAACGCATTACAAGGACACTTTGCGCGAAAGTGACGCATCCTTATCGCGATCATTCGTTTGTTATCGCCAGATGCCTTAAACTTGCGCTATGACACCTCGATACCTCACCATCACCTTAATGAGTGCCTTAATCAGCGCCGCCTTGCTGCTGCCAACACTCGGGTTTGCTGACGCGGCCTTACTCACACCTTGTCCGGCCAGTACCCATAGTAAAATTTTAGACTATGAAGACAAAGCGCTCTGCGCCCGCGTCGCTGTGGCCGAAGCAAATCAAATCAACTCGCGTTCAATCACCCTTAACGTTGTTGTACTCCCGGCGACAACCCGCGCAAAGGTTGCAGACCCCCTCGTGTTATTGGCGGGCGGGCCTGGTCAATCGGTGGTTTCGGTTGGCCCCGCCTGGGCCGGCCGGTTTGAAAACCTACGCAAGGACCGCGACTTCTTACTCATCGATCAACGCGGCACCGGCGACTCAAATTCCTTGGCCTGTGCAGAAGCCTTAGCGCCGATTTTTGATGAAGGTGATCTCGACGGCGATGTGAATCTTGTTCTGAGCCAACAAATCACAGCCCTGAAAGACTGCTTAACAACGCTCGATGCCGATCCGCGGTTCTATACCACGATCGATGCTGCCGCTGACCTAGAAGCGGTTCGCCTGCGCCTCGGCTACCCCGCTATGAATCTCTTCGGCGTCTCTTATGGCACGCGGATCGCCCTGGTCTTTAACCGCCTGTATCCAGACGCCGTTCGCAGCCTCTTGCTCGATGCTGTGGCCCCGGTTGATATGCTGATTCCAGCCCAGGTTGGCTTGGATGCGGATCTTGCCTTCGAGCGAATCACAGCCGAATGCGACCAGACGCCAACCTGCCAGAGCGCTTTTCCGGACTTACCCGCGCAGCTCTTGCAGGCAGAACAACGTCTGCGTCAAACCCCCAATCAGCTGATCACGAACCCGCTCACGGGCGAGCAGCAAAACGTGACCCTAGACCCCCGAGTTATCAATCGGCTCTTACGCAGCGCGCTGTACAGCAGAACGCTGAGACAGGTTATTCCGCTCGCCATTAGTGAGGCCTCGAAGGGGCGCTGGCAAGTCCTTGCTGGCATTGCCGATGTGCTTTCACCCGACGCCAGCGCCAACGACTTGAGCCTTGGCATGATGGCCTCGGTTCTGTGCAGTGAAGATATGAGCCGTATGAACCCGGAACCTCAAAATGGCGTCTATTTTGATAATGCGCTGCAGGAACTCTTAGCTGGCGTCTGCCCGATTTGGCCTCATAACCCGGTTGGTGAAGATTACTTCCTGCCGGTTGCCAGTCCGGTCCCAGCACTCCTCATGTCCGGCACCGAAGACCCGATCACACCGCCAGTTTATGCCGAACGTGCNTTGGCATTTTTACCAAANGGGCATCATCTCACAGTAACTGGCGGCGCCCACGGCGTCTCCCAACTCGGGTGCCTACCAAAGCTCATTGAGGGTTTCCTCAAAGAGCTAAGTTTCAATACCGATGACGCTGAATGCGTTCAAGCGATTCAAGGCCAGCCATTTTTTTCAAACTACGCTGGCCCCTTTGAGACGGAACAGGAGGCCAAGGCCGATGATTGAAGTTTCTGGCTTAAAAAAAACCTTTGGGGATGTTGTTGCAATCGAAGATGTTTCCTTCACTGCAGCTGATGCGCGCGTCACCGGCCTGCTGGGCCACAACGGCGCCGGCAAATCAACGTCGCTGCGCGTCTTGTATGGGCTAATTAAGCCGGAAACCGGCTACGCCAAAATCGACGGCATCGATGTCAGTCAGGATCGCATTACAGCCCAATCAAAACTCGGCGTCCTGCCTGATGGGCATGGGCTTTATACCCGGTTAACCACCCGTGAGCACCTGCAATATTTTGGCCGCCTGCACGGCTTGTCAGATGATCAAATAGAAACGCGCAGCGAAGAGCTCATACGAATGCTCGACATGCAGGGCATCAAAGACCGCCGAACCGAAGGGTTTTCCCAGGGCGAGCGCATGAAGGTTTGCTTNGCCCGCGCGCTGATTCATAACCCCCGNCATGTGGTTTTAGATGAGCCAACCAATGGTTTGGATGTCATGACCACCCGTAAAGTCCGTGAGCTCATCGCAGAACTGAAAACCCTCGGTCTCTGCGTTCTTTTTTCGAGCCATTTGATGTACGAGGTCGCGAAACTTTGTGATGACATTGTGATCATTGCCGAAGGTCGTGTTGTCGCGGTTGGGTCGCCAGAAGAAATTCGCGCCGCAGCCGGCGTCGACAACCTCGAAGACGCCTTTGTCCTGCTCTCGGAACAGGCCGCAAGCGCATGAATGTGGTTCGCGCGGTACTCATCAAAGAACTCAAAGACGGCCTGCGCGACCGTCGCGCGCTGCTGTCCGCATTTTTGTTTCCCCTGTTTGCACCGGTATTTATCTACGGCCTCATGACGCTCGTGATCAAACAAAACACAGAATCTGAGGACTTGGTCCTACCGGTCATTGGCCAAGACTACGCCCCCGCGCTGATGCGTCAATTTGAGGAGGCAGGATTCACCCTTGAAGCCTTTGACGGTTCGCCCGAGGCAGCCGTCCGCGACAAAACCGTTGAGCTGGTTGTTCAAGTGCCGGAAGATTATCAAGAAACCATGGCCAATTTTGAGCTGACTCGGGTTCTGGTGATTCACGACGGCTCCCGCAACGATACCCGAACGATTGTGCGCAAAGTGCGCAACCTCATTAGCAACTACAATAATGAACTTGCGGCATTGCGTCTGATTGCGCGCGGGGTATCGCCAAAAATCATGCAAGGCGTTCGCGCCAAAAGCTCAGACGTCGCNAGTGATGAACAGCGCGCGGCCAACCTGCTCAATTTCATTCCGATTTATGTCCTGATGGCCGCATTTGTCTGTGGTCTCGGCCTCGCCATTGATAACACAGCGGGCGAGCGGGAGCGTCGCAGCTTAGAGCCGCTCTTAATCAATCCGGTGACCCGAACCGCTTTGATATTCGGGAAATGGCTTGCGGCCAGCGCACTGGCCGGTGCCGGCATGATCATCACACTCGCCTTGTGCTTGGCGGCGATGCTGGCGCTACCGATCGACGAGTTGGGTTTGAATTTCACGTTAACGGCAGGTCAAGTCTTGATG
>JGI26246J51724_1001701_pt1 | contig 9851 bp, 8 predicted proteins | sample SaaInlLV_10m_DNA_FD_51724 | JGI IMG/M metagenome (IMG submission 51724) | reverse complement strand
AACTTATAGGTCCTGTTTGGAAACTTATCCATAGCCCTTAATACGTAATTAGCTTGTATTGATGGTGTAGTTCTTTCTCCCAAATATTTGGCTGTACAAGAGCTTAATTCTTTATTCTTCATATAATTAATTGTTTTACAAATACGTTGACTAACTATTTCACATCTCGCAGTCCAACTAAAATTTATGTATCCTGCGTGTGCAAAAAGGTTTGGTAACCCACTAAACATCATCCCTCTGTACCAACTAGTATCGTGAATATTAATTTTTTTATCATTAACAAAAATATCAATGCCACCTAATAATTGTGCGTTACCGCCTGTGGCCATTACAGTTAAATCACTATGGATAACTTTTCCATCCTGTAACTTAACTCCGGTTTTTTCCCAGTTATTTACTCCTTGACGCTCTATTGTTACCTTGCTTAATTCAACAGCTCTAAAATAATCCTGATCTAAACTAGAAGCAGGGCGCTGATCCCAAAAATCATATGATGGCGTAGTTTTTTCGTTATAGTAAGGGTCTGCTGCGATAATTTTTTTTCTAAGTGACTTTTTAAAAAATCTACTAGAAATATAATCTTTTAAGACTTGAAATGTTTTGTACCCACGTGATGATTTTTCTTGGCTATCAATATCAATAATCCATGCAGGGCTACGCTGAACTAGTGTTACTTTCTTAGCCTCTTTTATAATTGAGGGTGCCATGGTAATAGCAGTACAGCCACTTCCGATAATAGTTACACTTTTACCTTTAAAGTCAGTATCCCCCCAGTTTTGCGTGTGTACAATTTTGCCTTTGTACTTACTTTCCCCTTTAAACTTAGGCAAGTGAGGGTTATTACGATCACGTGACCCCGTACAGCAAATAACGTACTGACTCGTATAGTTTTTTTTATCGGTTTTTGTTGTCCATAAATTATCCTTCCAAGATAGTGCCGATACCTGCGTATTAAATACTATATTTTTTTTGATTTTAAATTTGTTTGCTGTTTCATTTATGTACCCTCTGATATCCGCGCCATTTCCTATTATTGAGCCTACCCATGGATTGAAACTAAACCCATAGGTGTACATGTCGTTATCCGCACGTACGCCAGGAAATTTCATTTGATCCCAAGTACCTCCTACAGAGCTCCTTGANTCNAGTATCTTATAGTTGATGCCTGGAAAGTTTTTTTGCAAGTAATACGCTGTTGTAATTCCAGCAATACCTGCACCCACAATAATTACATCTATATTATTTTTCATATTTAAAACTCAGATTTAACCTATATTTTTCTTCTTGAAATAAATATTCCGAAAATAATTAATATTAAAGCTAACATATTTTGCCACAAAACTGGCTCGCCTAGTACAAAAGCACCTAAGGTAAATGCATAAACCGGTATCACATAGTTCATATTTGATAAAAAGGCTGCGCCAGCATTATTTATCAAATTAAAGTAAATTAAGGCTCCTAACCCTGTAGATAGCAAACCAAGTGCTAACATATTTAGTAATGTTTTAATTGGCACGTCATCAAGTGATAGATTGATAATGTCCGGCCATAACAAAAATGCCAAAAGACTTGCCAACGTTGTAGAGCAGGCGGCCGCTACAAGCGGGTCATATTTAGGAAGCTTCTCAACAATAACGCTATTAATGGAATAAAAAAAGGTTGCGCCTAGTATTAGCAAAATTCCATACAATTCGTTGTTACCATCGTTTATAGAAGGTCCTAGAATAAATAAAACACCAGATATACCTAGGATGAATCCGATAATTTTAAATCTATTTAGTTCATTATTGGGAAGAAAAATATGCGCAAGAACAATTGTCATTAACGGCACAAATGCCATTAATAGTCCCGCCATGCCCGATGTAATAAATAACTGGCCTTGGGCTATCAGTTGAAATGGAATGATATTACCAATAACTGCATATATAAGAAAATCTATCCATGTAGAGAGGGTGTTTGGAAATTTTTTTCTACATATTAAACAAGAAAAAATTAAAACTACTGAGCCAATAGCTAGTCGGTATCCGACAGTTTGTTCAGGAGAGAAGAACCCACCATTNAGACACTCGNATATCATTGCAAATGACGATCCCCAGATTATTATAAGTAATCCAAGGTATTGATAATTTCTAGATGAACTCTGCATATACTAATTAGCTTAAATAATTCTTAAAGTGAAGTAGAGTGATAAATTCAAATAAAGTTTAAATGAAAATATTACTCATTTAACATAATATACATTATACGAAGTAATATATTAAAGTACTTAGATGTTATCGATTAAAGGGTCTGTAATGGGGATCATAAACCCTGATATCATTCTTTCATTATATTTCTGTGACTTTCTTGTGTGATGATGAGATGCTCCCACTCTCCCATCGTTACATAACCAAGAAGTACAAATACGGAAATCCACCAGTACCTGAAGATGAACTGCTTTATCTGTTTAGATGGATAGCGAAATTTTTCTGGATGTAACAGTATGACTAAACCTACTGCTACCAACACAACAGCACCAAATATATTCACTAATGACATATAACCATCCTGTTTATATTACAGTTATTCATTGTTAGTGTTCGGCTTTATCAAGATCATCACTGATATCCTCGTCTAAGCNCGCAGTTAGATATTCAATACTATGAGGAAGGTCAAGGGTGAGTTGCTCTATAGGCTGTATTTTTATCTCAACCTTTGAAGATAAAAATTCAAGTAAATGCCCTCCTCTTTGTTTATCATCTGATATAAAGTGAAGGTGATAGTCAGGTACCGTGACTGAATGCATAAAATCAGGCGTCCAAAATCCAACTAGTGTTCCTTCTTCTTTCTCGAAGAAAAACTCTTTCTGGTCACCTGCGACATCAACTAACGGTCTATATGCCTCTTGTTTTGGAACAGACCTTGCTTTAATTGACTTAAATTTTCCGGTAACTTGAATCGCGTAGATCAAGTTTTTAGATAAGAATAAAGAGTCTATTTTCTTTTTTAATTTATCAAAAGTAAGCTCCTCATCAATAATTACCGAAGTTTCAGGCTTAAAATGTGTCACACAGGCATAGGGCGTTTCAAGGTTAACATCCGCTACATTTGTTTTACCATCCGAGTGAAGGTCATAAAAAACACCATCTAAAAGCACCATCTCACCATCTAGATCGTTAAAGGTACCCAAACCAAAGTCTCCATGCTCAAGTACTTCTTTAAGTGTTTTATCTTCACGCAGGATACCTTTAACAAGAGCATTCACAGGCGATGAAACGTAAAGGGAGTTTGTTTTTTTCATTTTATATACACCATTTAAAATATAATTAATTTCATATGAAGAAAATACTTAAAACCATTTTTTGGTAAAAACAAGTACCCCTCTTCTGAAATAAGAAACTATAAATAGAAAAAGCAAGCTGCCTAAAAAATCTCCTGTAAACATCAGTATGGAATCTAACTGGTATTTTTCAAAAGTTATGCTNTCGCTTAAANANGAATAAGTGTTGTGCATTAAAGAATTTATGATTGAATAAACNACAGCAATNGTTAAAATCTTTTGGATGTTAAGNTTTTCTAATTGCTCACCTAATGGCATGCATTTATTAATTAGACACATTGTAAAAATAGGAGATCCGGCTGATATTAAGGCATATACAACGGCGCTATTGTCAAAGTAGATTTTTAAGGCGTCATCAGTTACAAATACAAGTGCCGTTATTAGTGATCCAAAAAATAATCCCCAAAAAATTCTTTTTCCAAATAAACAAGCTATTGTGATTTTAAATCCTGCTGGAAGGAAAATAATGAAGATATAGGAATGATCGTATAGAAGGCTATTAAATGCTCCGTTGAACACAAAAAGTAGTATCCAAATAACAATTATAATTAATTGTAGTTTAACGAAGTTGAGCATGATTGTTTGGAGCTATAAAGTCTATTTCATCCAAATAATCTGAGTAATTCATCCCTTTTTTTACAAATCTTACACGTTCATCAGTCGGGCTTGATACAAAAGAGAGAATTTTCTTTTCTCTAAGCTTCCTTAGCTTTCGGTTAAGACTTGCTGAGGAGAAATTTTTAACTCCCTTCAACACATCATTAACATGTATTTTTTTATCTTGAGCCCAAGCACTCTCAACGAAAGAAATGATTAATAATTCACCAAGATCTGCGTCAGATTGAGTTAATGGTGCGATAGAATTTAAGAAGTTTACCATTTTGTAATTCATACCTCATTATAACAAAATAAGCTATGGAGCTTAACAATCTGACAAAAAATAAAGTAAGATATTTAAAAATTAAAAAACAATTCTACAGTTTAAGATATNATCTTCATGCCATATTTTAAGATAATTAATTTATACTAAAGCTGTGTTTATTAGAGGTAATTTGAATGGCAACGGCGAATGGAAAAACACCCTCTAAAGGGACAAAAGCAGAATTAGCTGAAATCGATACCCTTATGAAAAAGGCGGTTGACCTTCATAGAAAAGAACACCTTGATGCTGCGGTAGGNATCTACCGAAAGGTGTTAGAAAAAAAACCAGGCTTTATACCAGCTATTGGTATGCTAGGNACTGCACTAGGTCAAATGCATCAATTTGATGCCTCAGTCAAGCTTTTAAAAGAAGCTATAAAGGCAAAGCCTAATTATGCTGTTTATTATAATAATTTAGCTTCTACATATATACAGAGTAAAAATTACAACGAAGCTTTAAAAGTCGTTAAACAGGCCATCGATTTAGATGGTAATTATGTTGATGCGCAAAATACCATGGGTGTTATTTTAGGTCANCTTGACCGATATGACGAAGCCATCGTTGCCTATGATAACTCTTTATCTATCAAGAAAGATGATCCNGAAACGCTTATCAAAATTGCTCTACTGCATCACCTATTTAATAANCTTGATTTGGCATTGGAAACCATTAATAAAGTTATAGAAAAAGATCCAAAGCATAATAATGCCATCTTTATTAGATCTTTAACCAATCTTAAAAAAGGAAACTTTCAACAAGGTTGGCGAGATTATGAGAGTCGTATAGGAAAATTTAATATCAAAACTCATCACAAACAACCTACTTGGCGAGGTGAGGATATCAAAGGCAAAATCATTCTCATTTTTTCAGAGCAAGGACTGGGTGACACAATTAACTTTTCAAGATATGCAAGGCTGGTTAAAGACCAAGGTCCAGCTCATGTTGTCTTAAGTGTGCAAGAGCCATTGCATGAGTTAATTAAAAATTCAACATTTTTTAAAGATATTACCGTTATACCTCCTAAGAAAAAACCTAAGAATTTTGCCTATCAAGTTCCAATATTAAGTTTGCCAGGCATTTTTAAAACGAATGGTGACACTATCCCTGAATTNGGCCCCTATATTGATGCCGAAAAAAATAAAGTAGATAGGCATAAAAACAAGTTTAAAAAAATTAAAGTAGGTCTTGTTTGGCGAGGTAATCCCGATTACTTAAGAGATGATATACGAAGTATTGAACTAGAAGATTTTCTTCCTTACATCAAATCAACTAAGATTCAAGTTATTAGTTTACAAAAAAATAAAACAAAATCTGACGAAAAATTTTTGAAAAAAAATACTCAAATCATTGATATTATGGATGAGGTTGAAACCTTTTCTGATACAGCAGGCATTATAGAAAATTTAGATCTGGTCATTTCTGTGGATACCAGTGTGGCTCACTTAAGTGGTGCTATGGGTAAAAAAACTTGGACACTCATTCCATTCTCACCCGATTGGCGTTGGCTCATGTACCGTGATGACACGCCATGGTATCAATCCATGACCTTATTCCGTCAAAAATCAGTGGGTGATTGGCAACCTGTATTAGAATCTATTAAGAAAAATTTAGCTGAGTGGATAGCAAACTCATAACTTAATATACATATTGAGGGAGTAAACGTTAAGCCTTAAAACCTTTACCATACCTGCGATTGTCGCCTTCTTTATAGAATGGTTCTAGAAGCGAACCTGTAGCATGCAAAACCCTAAAGTATGAATAGATAAAGTCATAGTAGGTGATAGTAAAATTTCTTTGCGTTTCATGCAAGATGGTTTGTTTTTCATAGATATCCATGAGGCTACCCTCGTTTAAGGCATATCTTTGTACAGCTGCATCTAATGAGTCAGTCGAACTTTGTAATTGAGCCTTATAGTAACCGGTCTGTTTTTCTAGGGTTCTGTATGCATTCCAAGCCAATCTGACACTTTCCTCAACCTCAAGAACTCTTTGATCCTTCAAATCAGTCACAGAATTAAGTTCAACTTTGGCCTTTGNTTTTTCTTTTTTAATTTTACCGCCATCAAAAATGTTGTAACGTAATACAAGCATTGCTGTTGTGTAATCTCGATCAAAGGCTGTTGCGCCACCGTAATATTCGTTTCTATTTGAGTAACCGTCCAATTCAAGATCAAGGGTTGGATAACTTAGTGACCTACTTGCTTTAAGCTTTGCCCTCGCCTCATCAACATCGTATCCAGCTGCTATTAACGTTGGATGATTTTTTTTAGCAATATGAATCACATCAGCGAAAGGGTGACCTGAAAAGTAGTTGATATTCACGTCGGGTGTAAATTTAAATGGATCAAAATCAACCGGAGGCAAGATAAAAGCCTTGGCCTTAAATGCTGCACGAGAGTCTTCAAAGTTATTAAATGCTGACAGGTGGTTGATTTTTATTCGGTTTAAGCTGGTCTCAAGAAGCTTAAGTTCCGAAGTATTTGATAGACCAACCTCTAAACTTTCTTCTGTGTATTTATATATCTCATCCACTTTTGCAGCATGATTGGCTACTAAATTCATCATCTCTTTGTTCTTTAAAGTGTCAATGTAAGCTTTGATAGTGTTGAGCGCTACATCCTGTTTTAACCTAATGAGCCCATAAAGGCTAGATAAGTATTTTTTATTANTACGTGAAATCTCAGCCTCAGTAAAACCGAAGTCGATAAGGTTGTATTTAAAGGATAAGTTAAAGTTTCGTTTTAAATGATGATTTTCGTTATCAGTGGTCTGATTGTCCNCCCAGGTATCTTCATGCCCCCACCTTAATGTACTATCAAGGGTTGGCAATCTCCCAGTCTCAGCTATCTCAATACCTATTTGNTCAGCTGCGACTTCTTGAGATTTTGCTAAAATTTCTGGATGCGAGGAGAGTAATTTATCAACCACATCCTTAAGGGACATAAATTGTTGCCCTACNTCATAACCATCTGTGACTTCATTATTAAGATTAAGGGCATATTGAGTTAATTTAGGTTGGTCAGTAAAAATACCATCGCGGCTAAATTTATTTAACGCAAGCTGCTTGACTCCTTTATTATCGTCAATGCCTAATAATTGCGGGGCTGGCTCAACCCTATTGACAGGGTTACTAGGCACAGAGGTTTGCGCGTTGGCGATAAGTTGCTCAATAGGGTCCGGTGTTACGACAGGTGCTTGGTCATCATTATAGCGCTTATTGATTTTTGTAATTTCATCTTTTATTGCAACAACCTCCTCATTAAAAAAATTCATCAATTCATTTTTAAAGTCATTAAGGCTATCCTCTGTTCTTTGAGCAACATCAACTTCTTTCTTTTTAACAGGATTTTTTTGCTTTGCTTGAGTTTTCTGACGAGCAATTTCAACGTTGTTGTCTTCAGGGTAAATACTCCTATCTCCAATATCCCTAACAAGTTTATCTGTTGAAATGGGATCAAATTCAGGATTAACGTTTGTTTGAATAGTGTTGCTAGCTGGCGATGAGTGCCTGAAAAATAAATAGTTAGTGACCGCAAGATTAATAAGAACAAATGCGCACATCGATAATAAAATTATTTTTGTCGGTCTATCCAAGCCTTACCTTTCCTTAAGGGCATCATATTTTGCGCGTTTAATAGGTTTTAAAATATAGTCAATAACTCTCTTTTGACCAGTTATTATATTAGCAGAGACTTCCATTCCAGGGATGATTTTATTGTTACCTTTTCCAATAGATTTTTTGGCCAGCTGCAAGGTTGCATCATAGTAATATTCCCTTTGCCCACGGGGCGAATCCTCATCCATCAGGGTATTGGGACTCAAATTGATGACTCTACCTTTGATTCCACCATAGATAGTGAAATCAAAACTCGTCACTTTAACCATCGCATTTTGATACATCTCGATAAATCCAATATCACTCGGCTTGATCTTGACTTTAGCCACTAAGTCATCGGTGGGGATAATTTCCAATATCGTCTCAGCAGGTTTTGTTACTGAATTTATGGTTGTTTTAATAATATTTTGAACAACACCATTGGATGGCGCGCGAATTAGCGTGCGTTTGACCACATCTTTAGATTGCGAAATGCGGTGTTCAAGCGTCTTAATATCACCCAGAACTTTATTGAGCTCGGTATTTAATTCATTTTTGAATGAAAATTTATATTCAGAGAATTGATTTTTCAAACTATTGATCTCGAGATTATTATCAGTAATATCCCCCTGAACTTGAATAACTTCTTGTTCAAGGTCAATGATTTTGGTCTCTGGAATAATATTACGGCCCTTGTAGGGTAATAACCTTTCATATTCTTGCAGGCTTAATGCGTAATTTTTATTCAAGGTAGCGGCTCTTTCTTTAGCCTTACCAATTTCTATTAAATAAAAATTAATTTTTTCTTGATGCTCTTTTAAAACAGTCCTATAAAGTGATAATTCTTTGTCGATGAGAAGAGGTAAATTCTCTTTTACATTTGCGCCGTAGGTTAGTTTTTTGTTATCAAGCATTGCTGTTAAGCGGTCTCGTTTGACTTGATAAACTAAAAACTCTTTTTTGAGCTCCTGTAATTTTTGATCCGATATTTCTGAATTAATTCTTAGCAAGACTTGGCCTGCTTTGACGGAGTCTCCATTTTTTACATTAAGGGATTCAATAATACCGCCCTCCAAGCTTTGAATCGTCATAATTTCACCTGTTGTTTCAATCTTACCTTGTGCGACAACTGCCTCATCTATGTCAGTAAAAAAAGCCCAGACAATAAAAATAATAAAAAAGAACAGCACAGCCAAGATAAGCTTGGATGGGCCTGAGGGTGCATGGAGAAGCAGCGCGGCATTTTTATCCGAGACGTACTCCATCTCCTCCATCGATATATTTTGTTGTTGTTTCTGTTCTTCAGCCATGGTTACTAAATTTACTTAAGATTTCTGATTTATTTGCATCTGCAACGATCTTGCCCTTATCTAGCACGATAATTCGATCTACATTATCGAGCATGGAAAAACGTTGTGTTGTTATAATCAACGTCTGCTTCGATGCAATTTTTTTCAAATGCGATTTAAATAGGTCTTCATTTTTTTTATCTAAAAAAGAGGTTGGTTCATCGAGCAAAATAATTGGCTTCGATTGGAGAAGCCCACCGGCAATAGCAACGCATTGACGCTGACCTGTAGAAAGGTACTTCCCCCCCTCACCCACTTGCAAATCAAGGCCGTCAGGGTGATCTGAAATATAGTTTAATAGATCAGTTAATTTTGCCGCATCAATGATGTCATCATCAGAAATATGATTTTTACCCTGTGTGATATTTTCACGTATCGTACCAAAAAAGAGATAAGGGTTCTGATCAACATAGGCTATATTATCCCTAAGGTGATTAGGATGAATCTGATTGAGCTCCAACCCATCGAGCTTAATAAGGCCGGCCGCAGGCTGATAGTAATTCATCAAAATTTTAAATAAGGTAGATTTACCCGATCCCACTTTACCTATGATCCCAACCTTCTCTCCTGCCTTAATTTTTAGCGTGATGTTCGTGAGTGAGGGTTGTTTTTGATTTGGGTAGATAAAATTAACACCAGATAACTCAAGGTTACCTAACACTTTTT
>JGI26246J51724_1001700_pt1 | contig 9854 bp, 10 predicted proteins | sample SaaInlLV_10m_DNA_FD_51724 | JGI IMG/M metagenome (IMG submission 51724) | reverse complement strand
GAAATCCCGTGCCTCACGCTCCTCAACAACGACCTCACAGAAGGAATTCTTCCCGGACTTGGAAACCAAGTGTTCCCACCAAAAGAAATGGGATGGCACCGACGACGGAAATCCGAACATTATCTCCAACTCCAGGCCTATGTNGATGAAATGGCAGATATGCTGGAAATCGATTCATGGCATTTGATGAGCGAATGGTTTGTCTCTGAAAACAAGTGCCTCGAAAAAGAGACCTGTCGAGTTCGATTGGCAGAAGAAATTGATGAGTTTCTCCTTGGTTTATCAGAAAAATACGCTGCTCTTGGCATCGAGAGAGAACCTGTGGCCTTCATCAAAAACGACCGTGGCACCTATGGATTAGGCATCATGGTGGTGACCAAGGGTGAACAGATCCTTGAACTATCAAACAGGAAAATGAACAAACTGATGTACGCAAAAGGCGGCGTTGATGTTGAAAATTTCTTAATTCAAGAAGGNGTACCAACCTGTTTGAAAACGGAAGAAGGCGCACCTGTCGAACCCGTAGTCTACCTTGTNGACGGTCAAGCTGCGTCTTGGTTTTACAGAATCAACCCAAAGAAAGGTGACAACGACAACCTCAATTCACCAAGCGCTCGGTTTGAGTCAATTCACGATGTGGGTGAAGCATACGGCGAACATGCACAAGGTTGGCACGCCCTTGTGGCAGAGTTGTCAATGTTGGCAATGGGCAAGGAACTTCTCGCCTATCAGGAACATAGCAACGCCGTCCAGTCTTAAGTGGCCACACCTCTTCGGTTGACCATGCACAGGGCATGGGTGTACATCCTGACCATTGTCGTCGGCCTTTGGGTCTCGGCAACGGCTGCAGGTGGACTTCTCACAGATGTTCTGCCGCCAGAATGGCCGGTCAATCTCTGGTGCTGGGGTCTCTTTGCCTACATCTATGCAAAGGGAACCAGAAAAATCCGCATCGAAATGATCACGGTTGTTGCTTTTGCCACACCGATGGAATTATTCTTCAGCGAAGTCTGGGGGATTTACGAATACCAACGGGGTCTCATGCCGCTGTTTGTCCCAGCGGGCCACTACTTTCTCTTCGATCTTGGACGTATAATGGCTGAGAAAATGAAGGAAACATGGGCGCTCCCATCCCTGATGCCATTCGTGCCTGTTGTGGCCTATGGAGCGTACACGGGGGGCGATACTTCGGCTGTTGTGTTGCTCATTCTTGTGTTGGTGTTCACGAAATATGGACCACAACCAAGACTCTATGCGGCGATGGCATGGGCAGCACTGGGCATGGAAATCATCGGCACTCAGTTAGGAAACTGGACGTGGGCAGCGTCTGTACCATGGACGGGGCTTACGGCTTGGAATCCACCGCTCCTTGTCGGGGCGTTCTACTGCTTTGGGGATCTTTTGGTCAACATGGCTGTCGTCAAGTTTGAAGAGCATGACCTCGTGGAGGAACATGCATGACCTCCTCGGACGAGCTGAAAAAGCGCAGAGAGGCTGAGGCCTTGCGCATTCGCAGCTCCCTTAACCGTCAGCGAGGTGAACAACACGCAGCAGCAAAGGGTGGCGAAACAGCCGTCGCCTTTGTCGAAGAGCGGCTTTGCATCGGTTGTGACCAATGCACCATTGTCTGTGATGACGAAGCGATTGATCTCTACAAAGTCGCTATGGCAAGCCCACTCATCAAAGTCGAATCGAATCGAAAGGCGAGGATTATACGCGATGCTTGCACTGGATGCCGTTTGTGTGTCTTGGCGTGCCCAACCGACGCCATCACGATGATTGACCGTTAAGGAGGAATAACAATGTCGAAAAAAGGAAAGGATGACACCGCTCAACGCTTTGGTGGAGAATTTGGTCCGTACAGAAAAGAAGGGACGCCCGGCGTAACCCTTGGTACGTTCAAAACGCTCGTTTGGACATCGAACATTGGCGGCTTACTGATCCTTGTCATCGCCCTTGAGATGATGTTCGTGCGTCAGATGTTTGGCTGGGGCCTTGCTTGCACGGTGCTTGCTGTTGCGGTCGCCATGTTTCCATCGAATTATGAAATCGTTGGAATGGAAGAGGCACCATCACCGCCCTCCCAAGATTGAAGTGGCCAACGCCCAATCTGGAATGGAGTTTATGTTCTCCATCGAACCATGACATATCCTTGCCTTCAGCAAAGACCATCATTCTGTCAATAGGCAGGGAACTGACGCATGGTCTTGGCGATCGAAATCCCTCGCCACTCCGTGGCGTGAATCAAATCAGACAACGCCATGAGCAGCCATTGCCTCAGCGATCTTGAGGAAGCCTGCAACATTTGCGCCAAACACGTAGTCGCCAGGTCGACCGTACTTTTCAGCGGTCTCTGCAGCGTTCTTGTGAATGTTGACCATGATGTTGTCGAGCTTTGCATCGACTTCTTCACGGGTCCAGCCATAGCGGAGGGAGTTCTGTGACATTTCCAAACCGGAGGTTGCGACACCACCAGCGTTGCTTGCCTTTCCAGGTGCGAACATGATGCCGTTCTTCTGGAAGACTTCGACAGCCTCTGGTGTGCATGGCATGTTGGCGCCTTCTGCAACGGCCATGACCTTGTTGTCAACGAGCATTTGTGCCTCAGCACCGTTGATTTCGTTTTGTGTTGCGCATGGAAGTGCAACATCGACGTTGACGCCCCACAATCCGTTGGAAGAAGGTTCAGGTGCGGATGCGGTGAAGGTTGCGCTGCTGAATTCAGCTGCGTATTCAGAGATACGTCCACGTCGGTTGTTCTTGAGGTCCATGATCCAAGCGAGTTTGGCTCGGTCGATGCCTTCGGAGTCGTGAATGAAACCACTGGAATCGGACATGGTTACTGGCTTGCCACCAAGGTCGAGGACCTTTTCGCATGCGAACTGAGCGACGTTTCCGGAACCAGAAATGGAGACAGTAGCACCTTCGAACGACTTGCCTTGTGCGCCAAGCATCTCACGAGCGAAGTACACGAGACCGTAGCCTGTTGCTTCCGGTCGGATGAGTGAACCACCGTAGGAAATCCCCTTGCCAGTAAGCACGCCGGCCTGGAATTCGTTCTGGAGTTTCTTGTACATACCAAACATGTAACCGATTTCACGACCGCCAACACCGATGTCACCAGCAGGGACGTCGCAGTTGTGGCCAATGTGTCGCCAAAGTTCCATCATGAAGGATTGGCAGAAGCGCATGACTTCGCCATCGGACTTGCCTTTCGGGTTGAAGTCTGCTCCACCCTTGCCGCCACCCATAGGAAGGCCGGTCAGGGAATTCTTGAAAATTTGCTCGAAAGCAAGGAACTTGAGGATGGATGCATTCACGCTTGGGTGGAAACGCAGACCGCCCTTGTAAGGTCCGATTGCGCCGTTGAATTGAATTCGGAAGCCACGGTTGACTTGGATTGCACCAGCGTCATCGACCCATGGGACACGGAAGTGAATCAAACGTTCTGGCTCGACAATTCGCTCCACAATGCTGCGGTATTCTGGGTGTTGCTCGATCACTGGTTCGAGGGATTCAAGAACTTCCCAAACAGCTTGATGGAATTCAGGTTGGTTTGGGTCGCGTGCGACCACTGCTTCATAGATGTCTTTTGTTGCACTCATAGAATCACGTATACAGGTAATGTATTGCTCTTGGCGAATTGCAAACCCTTTCTAAGCATTCCCATGGCATGGGCTCATCAACCCACCTTTCCTTGCGTAAATCAAGGCCGTTCAGTAAGGGCAAACTGTGTTAAATCGATTCAGTCGTTCAATGCGGCGATTGCCTTCCTCATCGACTTCTGCCATGCCACGAATTGCTTCTTCAATCATGGTGTGCTGATCTGCTTGGATACCAATGATGGTGCGCAGCGAGTTCAGCATCGACCACTCATCTTCGGTAATGACTTCATCATCCAACGCGGCGATAAGAGCCGTTTGGTAGGTCGTCACATCACCCATTCGATGCCCAGCGTAGTCTTCTTCGAGATCGTCGAAGGGATTGCGTGCTTCGCCCCTGGCGACCGAGAGGCATTCCGCAGTATCGCTTGGACGAACACCGAGGGCATGAGCGAGAACCCGGAGGATCTGTGCTTCGTCATCAGTGATGATTTCATCGCCCAATGCTTCGTTCAAAGTTCGCAAATAAAGGTACAACCCACGGGATGGTTCGAGTGCCATGCTCCAACCAACAGGTGGCGGTATTTAGAGACATATCGAACCGTGGTTGTGTCGAAACGGCGTATACAGAAAAATAACACTCAATGTGTTCAATTCGAAGCTTTGCCCAAACCAAACAGGCCACTGAGAAGAGAAACCCCGAAAAACCAAGTGTAATCAAGTGTATGACAATATGTCATCAAAACGAATATGTTTATATCCTTCATTGTATAGCACAGAATACAGGAGACCCCAACGATGACCGCACCTAGCAACCTCGTGTCCCTCAGAATCACTGAGGAAGATATGATGATGCTTGATGCTCGAATTGGTTTGGATGGNGCTCGAAACCGCTCCGACGTAATCCGTCAAGCGATTCAACAATTCCTCAACGGCCAACCATTGGTCCAAGGCATGGATTCAGTTCGAATCCCCCTNGGNCATGGTGACAAGCGTGCCCTCGGCCTGCTTTACGAACTCCAGGGCACAACCCCAGAGATCGCCGCCCAAGAAGGGCTTTCACTCTACATTGCAACCGCTGTCAAGGCGAGNGCAGAACAGAACAAAACACTCGAAGATTTGTTGGCCTCGGCCAAGGGATCAACGATGCGACACGAAGAATACCACGAATGAGTGGGTGAGAGTGCTGGAGGGGATGGAATGAATTGGCAAAACGAAATGGATGAAACTCGTCGAGCCACCTTCAATGCTGTACAGGAAAGGTCCAACCTGTACGGATTAGCCGCTTTGTGTCAGCGTGCCCGTCTTGCACGCACAGGACAAACAAACCCAACACACCTCCCCCCGAAAGACGGGCGGGGGGACTCAGATTCCACCCCAGCTTGCTGAGTTGGTGGTTCCCACGTGCCCAGGCCCCCCACGATCCTGGGCACAATGATGCTCAACAGTGCAGCCGCTGGCTGTCGCTTCCCCCCCAATCCTTTAGAGGGGTCGACTGTGAAGGGTGATTATGACAACGGAGGCAGAACTCGATTCGACGGACGCCTTTCCGTATTTGGCCCACCCTCAACCCCGTCCTGGTCAAATCGATATGATTCGCGAATCCCGTGAGGCACTCCGAAAGGGCGGTTACCATCTTGCCGCTGCACCAACTGGAATTGGAAAGACGGCGGCGGCTTTGGCAGCCGCCTTGGAAGTCGCAGCGCTCACACCCGGGCAGAAGAGCATCTTTTTCCTCACCTCAAGGCAATCGCAGCATCGCATTGTCGTCGATACCGTGCGGAGGATCAACGAACGACGGATCAACCAAAGCCCCGTCACCTTGGTTGACATGATTGGTCAATCTGGTATGTGTGTCCAACCCTTTGCCAAGGAATCACCACACGTGTTTTCGATGATGTGCAGCACCGCACGCCGGGAGAAGAGCTGCAAGCCTTGGATCACCAAAGCACCCGGCCTTACCAAGCGAATTCTGGACAGTCCATTGCATGTTGACGAATTGGTCGAATTGGCCAAAATACACAGGGTTGACGGGCAAATCGCCCAAACTTGCCCATGGAAAGCAGCACGAGAAGCAGCGAATCACGCCGACATCTTTGTTGGCGACTACAACCACTTGTTCGATGAAGGTGTTCGCACTTCCAGCCTAGAAGCAATGGGGATCGCCCTTGAAGACATCATCTTGGTCGTCGACGAAGCGCACAACCTTCCCGACCGCATTCGTATGACGATGGAGCGAGTCATCACACCAACCATCTCTCGAAACTCAACCATGGAATTGGAGGAATATGTTGGCACATTGACCAATATCTACCACCAGAGCGGTGCGGATTCCACGGCCCTTGAACTCGATTTGGCGACATGGGCGCTCGAAGTGATGAAAATTGCCCGTGTAAAAATTGCAGATTTGTTCAGGCGCTTGCACAATGAATTGACCGGTGATGCAAACGAATCCCATGTCGAAGTGGCCGCATTCACAGATGTGTTCCACCGTGCTTGCGATGAATATGAAGGCCTCTCTGGACAGCGAACCTTGAACGAAGAACCGGCGCCTGTAGCTGATGATGGTCACGGCGTACAACGACACCATCGATTGCCACTCCTTGCAGACATTCTCAGCCGATGTGACATCGATCTCGATGCTGGCGAGGGCGAAGATCCAATGGAGCCAGACTCCCACCGCCTTGGCCACATCTTGAGTTGCGTCAATGAATTTGGCTCGACAACGGCGCTTTGCCTCGTGTTCAGCGCAAAAGGCAAGGAAGGAAAAATCACCTCCCACCTCTTGGACCCTGGCTTGGTATCCGGCCCTGTGTTCAACGACACCTCAGGTGCAATCTTGATGTCAGGAACCCTTTACCCACCGCAAATGTATGCAGATATGCTGGCACTCCCAGTGGGTAAAACCACGAAAACTGCCTATGCCTCACCGTTTGCAGGTGAGCGAAGACCCGTGCTTGTAGCAGGCGATGTGTCCACGAAATACACCCAACGCTCGCCGGCCATGTGGGACAAGATACGGGCCCACATCCAAGCCCTCATCGATGGCACACCTGGCCACATCGCCGTGTTCGCACCCTCCTACAAAATGATGGAAGAGATTGTGAGCAACACCCACTTCAAGGGTGTTCGTAAGATTGTTGAGAGCAGGGAATGGTCAAAGCAAGACATCGACACACTGGTTGAACAACTCCGTGGCGAACGTGATGCTGGTCAAAGGATTCTGTTGTGCGGCGTGTATGGNGCACGGCTCTCGGAAGGGATTGATTACAACGGCGGCATTCTTGACGCGGTGGCGTGTATTGGCATTCCAAACGCACCACCATCCGTTCGATCAAACGCTCTGAAAAAGTATGCAGGTGACAGGTTTGGAGCCAACAACGCTTGGCGTTACACCGTGACCCAACCTGCCATCAATGCGATTCTACAAGCGATGGGAAGACCAATCCGCTCCATTGGCGACCGGGCACTTATCCTGCTGCTGGACCAGCGCCACACCGACCGGACCTACGCAACCTGTTACCCGAAGGACCTTCGAATGAACGCAACAAATGCCCCTACAACCACCGCCAGCTTTGCACGGCGGTTCTTTTCACGGGTTCACACCATTGATGAAGTGTAGACTTCATCCATTGATTGGAGGACGAAGGTTCATGGAGGCCGCACACAACCCACACCGCATGGCAACATGGGAACCCCTTGCAGTCGGCACCGACCACACGCAGGTCAGACCTGGTGAAATCGATGCTGAAACAACAGTCGGCTTGGCTGCGAGCGTTGAGTCATTGCACTCAGAATTCCAGCAATCCGCAGACCATCTCGGCGAAGTACATACCATGCATGAACAAGTGCTCGTCTCCGCAGGCATGCTCCCTGAATCTCACTTGGCAGAAGTNCAACCAGAGCGTCAACTCAAGTGGATGGTTGAAGCGCTTCATGGCAGCGTCAATCCGGACGGTCTGACCATTCCATTGCTCGGTGTCACAGCCAAAGATGTCGTTCTCTTTACCAAGAAAGAAGGCGAAATCACCCACCTCAAACTTGTCATCGCTGATGGCGACAACGAACCCCTCGAACGCGAGATGCCACTTCCCGAAGCAGCAGAGGGCCTAAGCGCCAACTACGTCAACGGGCGATTGCACCTTCGATGGTGAACCAAATCNTTGCGCTGCTCACTCATCGAGCAGGGACCTTTGTGAGTCCTGAGATTTCTTGACCCATTCGCTCCAATGCTTGTTGTGCTGCAGCTTGGTGCTGGGATCCAAGTTCTTCACGGCTGTATCGGGCTTGCTCAAACATGTTGTCCAAAGCGACGAGAGCGTCTTCAGAAATTTGTGGCATGGCCTGACGAATCGCCATTTCGAATTCACGAACTGTTTCGAAGTCTCGGCGCAGGAACCCGTGTTGCTGGAAAGCAGTGCACAAGTTCTGGTAACATGTGAAAATTGATTCACGGATTGAATCGCCTGCTGCGAGTAACTCAGCCGTGTAGGCAAAGATTTCAGCAGCTTCTTCAAGCAATTCTTGACTCTTCCGTCGTCGGTAGAGCACCGTTCCTGCAGCAGCACCTGCTGCAATGAGGAGCGCCAAGATGTAGACCCATGAAGGAACAGGCTCTGAGATTTCGTTGTAACTGTAGTTCGGTGCCCATGGAGCTTCAGCAGCCTTTGCGTCGAATGCCAACTTGCTCTGATCGGAGAGCCTTGGATCATCGATGATGATTTCGAGGTACACTTCGCCCCACACATTCGAGCGACCGTATGGTGGATCGGAGTTGAATTCAAAGGAAGCAATTCCATTCTCATCGGTGAGCGGTTGAATCGGGGTTGAAAGTTGGGATCCGTTCGCATTGTAGAGGTAAACGGTGACCTTGATGTCTGCAATGCCTTCGTTTGTATCCAAGGCCGTGATCACGATGTTTCCACCGATGTCTTCTTGCTTGTCTTCAACAACTGTGTTGATTGAAGGCACGATGTCAGCATTCACCTTGACGTAAATAAGATGGCTTTCCGAAGCACCGTTGAGGTACAAGACATCGTTGCGAGGTGCGTCGATGTGGAGGTACTGGCCACCTGAATTCATCCAAGCTGGAGCAACACCGTTCATCGAGAAGTTTCCATTGTTCCAAGCGATCTGAATGTTTTCAAGGCAACGAGCGCCTTCTCGATTTGAGATACAATCCGAGCCGTTACCGAGGTACAATGTGAGGTTGTTGAAGACTTCACCTTGGCCGCCGATTTCAGAAACTGAACCCGTCAGAACGATTGGTGAGAACACATCATCGCTTCGCACGACGATGTTGGAAGAGGTCCCGTCAATCGTGATCATCGTGTTCGACCATACGAGCGCAGTCGCACTTGTGGAGGCTTCGAGGTGAGCACTTGTTCCAGCAAAGGCAGCTGTGAATGTGTGTTCACCACGTGCAAGTTCCATGGTAGCAGGGACGATGACCGACCATGAACCATCGGCAAGTGTTACGGTGCTTGCCACCTCGACGTCATCGAGTCGAACGCTGACCAACATCGAAGGGAGCCCGTCGTTGTTGACTGTATCAATATCGAACAAGCGTCCGGAAAGTGACCATGTGTCACCACGGGTTGCATCTCGTCCGTCATCGAAGATGAGTGTGATATCGGAGCGGTGTGCCAAAAAGAACGTCGTGTTACCAACATTGGACCTGTAGAAGCCCTGAGCCTCGGCACGAGCCTCAAGAGTGTGGTTACCGAACGAGAAGATATCTGGAACATTCCAGTCGAACGAGAAGTCACCATTGGCGTCGGTGACCACACTTGCCAAGAGAATACCTTCAACTGACAAATCGACAACATGCCCTTCAATGCCTAACAATTGGTTGTCGACAACAGTACCGGAGATGGTGATGTTTTCAGCCACTGCGACTGGACTTTCCATGTTCACAGTCACTTGGACTGGACTGTAAACNGTCCATGTGCCACTTGCAGCGCTTGGGAGGTAGAAGGTGGTACCGATGAACCTNGTTTCAAGAAGCAATGCACCGAGTTCTGCACCAGATGGGACTGGATAGATGGCCGTGAATGTGCCGTTTTCATCGGTCGTCCGTTTTCATCGGTCGTGACATTGGTCATCCATTCGCCGCCAAGCCAAACCTCAACCGTGAGGCCGGGGAGAGGCGCATCCACCAAATCGAGCAAGCGACCCTGGATGGTCATCGTCTCTTCTCGGTTCACTTCGCCACCAGGCGTAAGAAGGAGAATCTTGGTTGGAACGCTGACA
>JGI26246J51724_1001688_pt1 | contig 9882 bp, 8 predicted proteins | sample SaaInlLV_10m_DNA_FD_51724 | JGI IMG/M metagenome (IMG submission 51724) | reverse complement strand
AAACGCCATGTTTTTCTACCATCAGCTATAAAATCATTTAAATTATCTTGTAAAAAAATATCATCAGTAAGCGGAATTCCATCAAAATATCCTAACTGGTGAAAAGCTCCCAAATCAATAGCAAAATCTCCGATTCTACTACCAATAGTAATAATGTCATCTTTGGTAATAAAAACTCCAAAGGGTATGTTTTGAATAGGAAAATCTGAGTTGTCNGAAACTTTTAACCATGATTTTCTTTTTGGNTTGTTGGCTGTTATTTTCATTAAAAATTGTTAATAAAGTTTGTATCAAATATAGTGGAAAGTTATCATCTTAAAAACGTTTTTTAAGTACATTTGAATTTCTTAATTAAATTTTAACAATGCAACGAGATACAGAGATTTTTGAATTAATAGATGCTGAAAAAGAGAGACAGCTAAATGGCTTAGAATTAATAGCTTCAGAGAATTTTGTGAGTGACCAAGTAATGGAAGCAGCAGGTTCTGTTTTAACTAATAAATATGCAGAAGGATATCCCCAAAAAAGGTATTATGGTGGGTGTCAAATTGTTGATATAGTAGAGCAATTAGCCATAGACAGGGCAAAAGAGCTATATGGTGCTGAATATGCAAACGTTCAACCCCATTCAGGTTCTCAAGCAAATACAGCTGTTTTTCATGCATGTTTGCAACCTGGTGATAAAATTTTAGGATTTGATTTATCTCATGGAGGACATTTAACACATGGATCTCCTGTTAATTTTTCTGGCAAATTATATGAACCTCATTTTTATGGAGTTGAGAAAGAAACAGGAGTATTAAATTATGATACTATACAAGAAATAGCAACAAAAGTGCAGCCGAAAATGATTATTGCTGGTGCTTCCGCTTATTCAAGAGACATAGATTTTAAGCGCTTTAGAAAGATTGCAGACAGTGTAAATGCCTTGTTATTGGCAGATATTTCTCATCCTTCAGGGATGATTGCAAAAGGAATATTAAATGATCCCTTGCCTCATTGTCATGTAGTAACCACTACAACTCATAAGACATTGCGTGGTCCTAGGGGAGGAATGATTTTAATGGGAAAAGATTTTGACAATCCTTTTGGTTTAAAATTAAAGAATGGAAACCTCAAAAAAATGTCTGCATTACTTAATGGAGGTGTTTTTCCTGGAAATCAAGGAGGGCCATTAGAACATATTATAGCTGCAAAAGCAATTGCTTTTTCTGAAGCACTAACAGATGATTTTTTACATTATCAAATTCAAGTAAAGAAAAATGCTGCCGCTATGGCAAAAGAGTTTGTTGCTAAAGGATATCATTTAATTTCAGGTGGTACAGATAATCATATGATGCTAATAGATCTTAGAAATAAGAATATTACTGGAAAAGATGCTGAAGCTGCTCTTGAAAAAGCAGAAATTACTGTCAANAAAAATATGGTTCCTTTNGATGATAANTCACCATTTGTTACNTCTGGCATTAGAATTGGAACCCCTGCAGTAACTACTCGAGGATTAAAAGAAGAAGATATGAAGACCGTTGTTGAATTTATTGACACAGTCATTCAAGATTTTCAAAATGAAGAAACATTACAAGTAGTTTCAGAAAAAGTTCATGATTTTATGAGTCATAGACCTTTATTCAACGGATAAAATTATTAACTTTATAAGCATGAACAAGATAAGTTTTATTTTTTTTCTGTTCTTCTCAAATATTTTATGCTCCCAAATAGCTTTTGAAGATGTCGCTAGTTATATAGGTGTTGACTATAGTTACGGTGATTCTGAGTATGGAGGTGGTGTTTCTTTTGCAGATTTTAATAATGATGGCTGGGATGATATTACCTATGCTTCAGAAGATGGCGCTCAAGTATATTTTTTTAAAAACAACAATGGAGTCTTTAATTTAGTGACATTAAATGGTATTTCAAATACATACAAAACAAAGCAAGTAATTTGGATAGATTATGATAATGATGGTGATAAAGATTTATTTGCCACTGCTATCGAAGGAATAAATCAATTCTACAGGAATGATGGAGATATGAGTTTTACCAATATTTCATCTACAATTGGTTTTTTTCAAACAGATCTTTTTACTTATGGTGCTTCATTTGGTGATATTGATAATGATGGAGATTTAGATGTTTTTATTTCAAATAGAACAAATACTGAAGAGAATCAACGCAATTACCTATATAGAAATGATGAAGGTATTTATATAGATATTACTCAATCATCAGGGATTCCAATACAAGATGAAGATGGTAATGAAAACAGCCAATTATCTTTTTGTACTATCTTTTTTGATTATAATAAAGACGGATTTCAAGATATATATTTAGCAAATGACAAAATTGATAACATAAACAGACTATACAAAAACTTAGGGAATGGTACTTTTGAAGATGTTTCTGTCGCTAGTGGCTCAGGAATAGCTGTGAATGCAATGACAACAACTTTAGGTGATTATAACAATGACGGTTGGTTTGACATATACATTACAAACACCCAAAGTTCACAAGCGGGTAATGGTAATGTATTATTAATGAATAATGCTGACGGTACTTTTACTAATGTTGCTGAAGAAACAGGTACTACTTTTAACAGTTTTGCATGGGGTGCTGTTTTTCTTGATGCTGACAATGATACTTTATTAGATTTATATGTTAGTGGTGGTTTTGATGGTAGTATTGGATCATTTTTATCTGCTGCTTTTTATCATCAACAAAATGATGGTACGTTTGTTATACCTCAAAATATAGGTTTTGAAAATGATACAAGAAAAAGTTACTCTAACGCTATTGGAGATATTAATAATGATGGAAAGCCTGATATTATTGTTTGTAATGATATCGAGAATAATTTTTTGTGGGAAAATAAAACAGTCAATGAAAACAATTGGTTAAAAGTAAAACTAGAAGGAGTCATATCAAACAGAGATGGTATTGGAAATACTATAGAAATTAGTATTGATGGGGAATCTCAATATCGGTATACATTAGCTGGTGAAGGATATTTATCTCAAAATTCTTTTTATGAGTTTTTTGGTACTGGAACAGCTACTGAAATTGATTTTATTAAAGTAACATGGACAGCTACAGGTACTACAGAGACTATTAATAATGTTGATGTAAACCAAGCAATAATTATTAAAGAAGGTAGTGGAATACTAAGTAATACTGATATTCAAACTGACAATTTCTTTAGCATGTATCCGAATCCAAGTAATAATGGTATTTTTAAACTATCAATTTCAGATAACGAAACAGTTTCTTTGCAGATTTTTGATCTTTCAGGAAGATTAGTTACTAAAAAAGATGATTTAAGAAATAATGATGAAATAGATGTAAGTCATTATCATAAAGGAATATATGTTGCAAAAATTTCATCAGGAAGTAACATCAGTTCTATTAAGTTACTTGTAAATTAATCTTCAGTTGCTCTATCTAACAAGCTCTTGTTCATTACTTTACTAGTTTTTGCTCCTAATTCCTTAATTTTTTCTACTTTTTTAATAAGATTTCCTTTACCTGTTAGTTTTTTCATTGANGTATCATAACTTCCTTGAACTGTTTTCAATTGGTTACCAACTTTTATTAAATCGTCTGTTAAATTTACAAATTGATCATATAATCTCCCAGCTTGATTGGCAATTTCTAATACGTTTTTCTTTTGATTTTCTTGTCTCCACATAGAAGAAACTGTGCTTAATGTGGCTAAAAGAGTAGAGGTAGATACCAGCACTACATTTTTATCTAAAGCTTCCATATATAGTTGGTTATTTTTACTTAAAGCTAATAAATAAGCAGGTTCTATAGGTACAAACATCAATACATAATCTGGAGTATTAATTTCATATAAAGACTCGTACTTCTTTTCGCTTAATTCTTTGATATGCTTACGAATACTTTCTATGTGTTTTTTTAAGATGAAGTTCTTTCTGTTGTTCATCTTCTGCATTAAAATAAGCTTCATAATTAGTTAAAGAAACTTTAGAATCTACAATCAAGTGACGATTGTCTGGTAAATTGATAATGAAATCTGGTTTTTTTAATCTTCCATCATCATCTCTATAACCACCTTGTGTGGTAAAGTGAATATTTTTGGCAAGATTTGCTTTCTCTAAAAGAATTTCTAATTGAGTTTCACCCCAGTCTCCTTGGGCTTTACTATCACCTTTTAGGGCTTTTGTTAAATTTATAGCCTCTTTACTCATTTGAAGATTTAAATCTTTTAGATTGTTAAGCTGTTCTTTTAAGGCAGAATGCATTCCAATACTTTCTTTTTGAGACTCTGATACCTTTTTTTCAAATCCTTCAATTTTTTCTTTTAAAGGTGAAAGAATAGAAGTCATGTTAACTTTATTTTGTTCTGTAAACTTGGTAGATTTCTCTTCTAAAATTTTATTGGCTAAGTTTTCAAATTCTTTGGTAAATTTTTCCTGGATCTTACCTAACTCTTCTTTGTTTTCAGCGATGTTTTTTTCCGAGTTTTTTAATTCTGTTTCCAAACGAGTTTTGGAAGCTATTAAAGCTTCTTTTTCTAGTTGAGTAGTTTTTAAATCATCAGTAGTATCTTGTAGACTGAGATTTAAAATAGAATTTCTCTCTTCAAGGGTAGCTTGTTCTTTTTCAAACCGTAATTTGGCTGAATTTCTTCCTAAGAATAGGCCAATAAAAACACTGGCAATTGCTATAATCAAGTAAATAAATAAATCTGTCATCATTCAAAAATAAGTTCTTAAATTTAGAGCTTTAAAATTGACGATGCAAAAATTATCAAAATTTATATTTACACGTATTTTAGGTTGGAAATTAGTTGGTGACTTTCCAAAACATATAAAAAAATATGTAGTAATAGCAGCACCCCATACAAGCTGGAAAGACTTTCCCATTGCTATTTTAGCTAGAAACTCTTCTGGTGAAAAAGTGAATTTTATTGGAAAAAACTCTTTATTTAATGGGCCTTTTGGCTTTATCTTTCGTTCTTTAGGAGGTACACCTGTAGACAGAACTCAGAGTAGTAATATGGTTGATGCAATTATTCAAATTTTCGAGAACAAGAAAGAGTTTAGACTTGGAATATCACCAGAAGGAACTAGAAAAAAAGTAGCAGCTTGGAAAACAGGTTTTTATTATATTGCAAAAGGAGCTAAAGTACCTATTGTAATGGCAACTTTAGATTTTGAAAACAAACAAATAAAATTTTCAGAACCTTACGACACAACCAACGATAAAGAAAAAGACTTTAAACATTTTCATGCCTTCTTTAAGGGAGTAAAAGGAAAACATTCAGAGTTATCTTAGTTTTTAAATTTTTTAGCCACTTTTTCTGAAATTCCAATAATTACTTCTGTTGCTTTTATCATAGATTCTACTGGAACATATTCATATCTTCCATGGAAATTATGACCACCGGCAAATATGTTTGGGCAGGGAAGTCCCATAAACGAAAGCTGAGAACCATCTGTTCCTCCTCTTATAGGTTTTATTAAAGGTGTAATTCCAATGTCTTTCATTACTTCTTCAGCAATATCTACAATATGCATTACAGGGACTACTTTTTCTTTCATATTGTAATATTGATCTTTTAATTCTATTTCAATGGCATTACTTCCTAGTTCTATATTCATTTTGGCTACCAAATCTAGCATAAATTGTTTTCTGTTTTCAAACAAATTATGATCATGATCTCTAATAATATAGTGTAAAACAGTTTGTTCTACTTTACCTGCCAATTGATGTAAATGATAAAAACCTTCGTAGCCTTCAGTTGATTCTGGAACTTCCTTAGATGGAAGTCTATTTATAAAATCACTTGCAATGGTCATAGAATTAATCATCTTTCCTTTTGCATAACCAGGATGAACTATTTTTCCAGCAATAGTTACTTTTGCACCTGCTGCATTAAAATTTTCGTATTCTAATTCTCCAATCTGACTGCCATCCATTGTGTATGCCCAGTCTGCTCCAAACTGNTCTATATCAAATTTATGGGCTCCTTTTCCAACTTCTTCATCAGGAGTAAAGCAAATTCTAATGTTCCCGTGTTTTATTTCTGGATGATTGATTAAATATTCCATTGCTGAAACAATCTCAGTGATTCCAGCTTTATCATCTGCACCTAAAAGAGTTGTACCATCTGTTGTAATGATGGTCTGTCCTTTGTATTGTAGTAAATCATCAAAATAAGACGAACTTAATACAATGTTTTCTTCTTTATTAAGCACAATATCTTTACCATCATATTGATGATGAATTTGAGGTTTTACATTGGCTCCTGTATAATCTGGNGTTGTATCTATATGAGAAACAAAACCAATGGTTGGAACTTCATAATCTATGTTACTCGGTAAAGTAGCCATCACATAACAGTTGTCGTCTAATGTAATATTACTCATGCCAATATCTGTTAGTTCTTTTACTAAGAATTTGGCTAAGTCCCATTGTTTTTCTGTGCTTGGAAATGCAGGATTATTTGGGTCAGATTCTGTATCTATGGTTACATAACTAACAAATCTATTGATAATGTGCTCTTTATTCATACGTATTAATAAGTTATTTTTTCTACTAAATTAATGCCTTTGCAAATTCTTTGATTTACTAAAGAATCTCCGAAAACTTCAATAGTTGAGTTTATATAATTCTTTTCATCTAGTTTTATAAACAAAGTAAGAATCTGATATTTAAATGTTCTTTTTATTCCGGTAGCTAAAGAGTAATAAGCCTCTTTATCTTTAAATGTTAGTGTTCCANAACTGTTTTCTTCCAGTTGCTGCTTTAATAAGTTTGAGTTAAATTTTTTGGTNAAATTAGCATCAAATTTTAGTTGNTTAGAGATATGTGTAATATCTAACAACATGGTTTCTTTTAACTGTTTGGTNGTATCTGCTGTAAAAATAGACGATTGGTTTTTATCATAATACAAATTAGTTTTCCANGTNTCTGGATATTGAACTGTAAATAGTTTCTTAACNTCTTCAATTTTTTCTAGGTTTGAAAAACTTTCTNCACCACAATTAAATTCTGAAATAAATACTGGCTCTTCATCACAAGAGTTTAGTATAAAAATTAATAAGATGATGCTATATTTTTTCATTTTCTTGGAAGCATTAGTTTTCCTATTTTATTATTTCCAGCCAACCATGCGTTATTTCTATCTACAAACTGAATAGTATAATAAGAATCTTCACTTACTTGTACCCAGTTTAGCCCACCGTTATTGGAGTANGAAACACCTGTTTTTCCTACCGCAAAAACTTCTTTTCCAGCTGTATTTGGAACATATTGAACACAACTCTTATAATTTGGATTTTCTCCATCTGCAATAAGTGTCCATGTTTTTCCACCATCATTGGTAATGGCTTTGTTACTGAAATTTTCTTCGGGCTTTAAATAATCACCACCTAGAATGATTCCATGATATTGATCAGCAAAATCTACTGAATAAATTCCTTGTGAGCTTTTACCTTGAATAATTGGTGTTTCATAAACTTGCCATGTATTACCAAGGTCAGTAGATTTAAAAACTCGTGCCTTGGTTCCACCAGTTACCAACCATACCGTTTTATCTAATACTTTTATAGTTGTATTACTTGCCGCAAAAGCTGCTTCACCAGAGACAGTTTTTGGGAGTTTCTCACAGGGTATTTTAGACCAAGTCTTTCCTCCATCATGTGTTAAAAGAATGGACATACAATCTTCTGTAGGATCTCCCATAGCTATGCCATGTAAACTATCAAAAAACGTAAGAGCATCATAAAAAACTTTTTCATGTACTTCTTTATATACCAAGGTATCTTTAGAAAGGTTAAAAAGTAATGCTGGATTTCCAATACTCATCGCAAAATAATCTGTTCCATTTGTTGCTAAACTTCTAAAATTAGGAATAATAGAATCTGCATATTTTACAGTCTTTATAGAATTAAACATCCCATTGTCTAATTGTATCCCCGAGTTTCCGTTGGAAGCAGCAAAATATACTTTTGCAGCATCTACAGAAACTATAGCTCTAATACTGGCATTTTCTACTGCATAGGGTTTTATTGAAACAGCAGCTATTTTTCTTGATTCATATTCATTAGAACAAGAACACATAAAAACTAATAAAATAAAGACTGTATAGAATGATTTCATTTTGGTATTTTTATAAAACGAAAATACACAAATCATTTGTTGAATAATGAAGAAAGCATTAGTAATTTCAGGAGGAGGAAGTAAGGGAGCATTTGCAGGAGGTGTTGCAGAATATTTATTAAAAGAAAAGAAAAAAAACTATGATATTTTTCTTGGTACATCTACCGGAAGTTTAATGGTTTCTCATCTAGCACTTGGTAAAATTGATACACTTAAAAAAATATATACATCTGTAAATCAAAGAAGTATATTTAATGTAAACCCGTTTCGTGTTACTAATAAAGATGGGGTTACCATTGTGCATATTCGCCACAGCAGTACTTTGCTTAACTTTTTTAGAGGAAGTAAAACTTTTGGAGAAAGTAAAAATCTTCGAAAACTGATAAAAAAAAATATAACTAAAGAGATTTACAACAGTATCCTAGAGCAAAAGAAAGAAGTTGTTGTAACAATTTCAAATCTCACAGCCAATCAAATAGAATACAAAACTATACAAGAGCACAGTTATGAAGATTTTTGTGATTGGATATGGGGATCGTGTAATTATATTCCGTTTATGAGTTTACTGGAGAAAAACGGTCATCAATTTGGTGATGGAGGTTTTGGTTGTTTAATTCCTATTAGAGAAGCTATAGAAAGAGGTGCCAAAGAAATTGATGCTATTATTTTAGAAACAGAGATCACGCAAATTAATAGAATGCCTGCAAAGAATCCTTTTTCGTTGTTATTTACCATCCAAGAATTTATGATGGAGCATGTAGAAAAACACAATATTACCATAGGTAAACTCTCAGCTAAACAAAAAAATGTAAAATTAAATTTATATTATACGCCAACTGTTTTAACAACAAATTCATTGGTTTTTGATGCTAAGAAAATGGCAAAGTGGTGGGATTCGGGTTTTAAATATGCGCAAAAAAGAGAGGAAGAAAAAAGTAGTGAATTTAGGCCAGATATTTTAGATGTTTAAAAAATACAGGCCTTTAAAACATACAATTTTTTATTTCTTTAGCTCTATAAACATGTTATTTCTTAGTGGATTGTTAGCCTTAGAACTACTAATTTCTTCTAAGTCAAGAAAATTAGTTTTGCTAAAATTATTAATCCTACTACCTGTGGTAATTAAAAGAACTGTTCTATCTAACAATGGATCACTTCGCTCACCTAAAACACCCAGATTTTCGTAATTTTCGGGGATTGCTACTGTAGGTATAATACCATTAGGTTCGTTAAAATTATCTTTATTTTTTATTTCTAATACCAGTGGTTGTATGGCCCAAGTATGATTTGAAGCTAAATTGTCTCCAGTTCTTGTGTAATTATCGGAATCATAAAGTGTTACAGAACCCTGAACCTTCCCAACGGTCTTTTTACCTACAGAACTAACCTGTATGTAGGAAGACAAGCTATTCATAACCAATTCAGAGGCAGAAGCTGAACTTCCAGTTGTAATAAAATAAACACGATTTAAATTGAGTGAATTAATAGGTTCTTGTAAAACAATATTTTGATTCTGATCTTTATTTACTATTTCATTGGTGAAATTATTTTCAAAAACACTAGCATCTATTACTTCTTGTACTTTAGTATTCCATTGTTCTTTAGAGAATAACTGACCGTTAAATTGACCTGTAACCATACCACCCAAATATGTTGCCGTATTTACACTACCACCACCATTATAGCGCAGATCTAAGATTAAATCGGTAACATTTTCTGATTGAAACGTAGCAAAGGCAGCATTTAAGTATCCATCAC
>JGI26246J51724_1001680_pt1 | contig 9907 bp, 8 predicted proteins | sample SaaInlLV_10m_DNA_FD_51724 | JGI IMG/M metagenome (IMG submission 51724) | reverse complement strand
TCTCGTTCTTGGGTATTGCGCCAGAGCACCTGACGCGCCTGAGAGAAGAGTTTGGTATCTATATTGTCTCTTCAACTCGTATTAACTTGGCGGGCATTAACTCAAGCAATATTGCCTATCTTGCTGAGTCGTTTCGCACTGTACTCAAGTAGACCGCCTGCTAAGGTCTAGACGCGATACTCCGACAGTTGCTGCAGCACAGAGTCTAATGTTTGCTGCAGTGACTGCTGATCGCAGTCAACTCTGATATCCCCATACTTTTTATACAGCGCACAGCGCTCTTCGAACAGTGATTCGAGGCTCTGATTGGGTTTGCGGGCAATACCCCGAGAGTCAAAGTTGCCGATGCGCTGGCGCAGCTCTCGAAGTGGTACATCGAGAAAAACAACCGTGGCATTGTGTTTTAAGCGCGCCATGCCGGGTTCTGAGTAGACGGCACTTCCGCCAGTGGCGACAACCTTTCCAGCGATATCTTGGCTTAATAAAACCTGTTCTTCGATCTCGCGCAAGTGGAGATAATCACTGCCATCGAGGATTTCTTGCAGGGTACGACTCTCGCGAACTTGGATGGCGATATCGGTGTCGACAAAATCCAAGCCTAACTCTTTAGCCAGAAGAATACCGAGGGTGCTCTTTCCGGCGCCTGGCATGCCGATAAGAACGATGCTGTCGTGGTTGTTACGCATATTTATTTTGTCATTGGTTGTATTGGATTGTGCTGTGTTTTTAGTTTGAGATCCCTCGTCGCTGCGCTCTGTCGGGATGACAGGGTTGGTGTTTCGCGAACGATTAAGCTGTCGCGTCCAATCATTAAGCTGTCGCCTCGAACCATCCATCTGTCATCTCGAACGCATGTGAGAGATCTCATTCACTGAGCACGCAAAAAAGTTACTTTTTCCCACGCCGCTTCCTACTCAAATGATCAAACAGCGCAATATACTGCCCAGTCAACTTGTGCGAGGGAGCGAAATAAATCAGCGGCACAGATTCATTATGGGACTCTTTCATTTTCACCGATTGATTGAGGTAGGTGGGAATCACCGGCAGCTTCTCTTTCTTCATTTCGGCAATTAATCGACTGGGCAACGATGCTGTGGGCTGAAACTGATTCACGACAATACCGCCAACACTGAGATCTTCATTGTGGTCTTCGCGAATTTCATAGATTACATCGAGTATCGAATAGAGCGCCTGTCTAGAGAACGCATCACAGTCAAAGGGGATTAACACAGAGTCCCCAGCTATTAGCGCCGAGCGAGTGTAAAAGTTGAGTGCGGGTGCGGTGTCTATATAAATTTCGTCAAAGTCATCGTCGAGCTTATTTAACAGATCTCGCAGCTTATAAATTTTTTGTCGAGACTCGAGCTTGTGCTCAAGGGCCAACAGATTGACGCTGGAGGGCAGTACAAAGAGGTTTTCATAAGGAGTTTCATGGACATAGTCCAGGGGCTCATTGAGCTTCGAGGAGAACTCTAAAGTGCCGTCAAAATAGTCGGCAACTGTGCTCTCTTCGGGGCTGTCGCCGAGTAGATAATGCGTGGAGTTACACTGGGAATCTAGATCCACCACCAAGGTGCGCTTGCCCCTTGAGGCGCTAATGGCTGCCAGATTACAGGTGATACTCGATTTTCCGACGCCGCCTTTTTCATTAAAAATAATTCTGCGCATTTGTCTTACTCCATTAGTTACAAGACAGGACTGATTCTACCCAAACTTATGGCTAGAGCGATAGTCCTGTAAGAATAAGCTGGGCAGGGTAGACCGTATCAGTCATTAATCAGCTGCTGGGGTAGAGCGGTTTAAGCTCGGGTTGGGCACTGTGAATATTCTCTCTGTTCGATCCCTTCTTAGGCACTATGGCACTGCGAATCAAATTGACCAGCAATTTTAAATCCGGTTGTTGCTCTGAGCTGCTGTTGTAGAGAGCTTGATCGAGCAGGTCGAATTGTTGCTGCAGCTCTGGGTTATCCAGCAATAGCGCGATTTCAGCCAGAGTTTTCACTTTTTGCTGAGGAAAAATACAGCGACCCCAGGCCAAAATACTATCCCGTAATGGGGTCAGATCAGATTTCCGTGCCGCTCGCTCTATATTAGTGAGCAGCTGCTTGAGCTCCAGTCGGGCGCTGTTTAAACCGCTCAGATCTCTCTGTGGTGTCGGCGCATTTGAGCGGCGCAGCCAGACAAATATTAACAGCATCAGTAGCAGCCCATTAGCCGCCAGGGACAGTTGCAGAGACAGAGACGAGCGCAGCTCTGCCACAAGTGATTTTGGTCCTTCTGGTGCAGTCTCTGTGGCCTGCGTATTGGCTCCCACTGTTGGGGTAGGTGCGCTGATGTAGGGATTCACTTTACTCAATTCAGCCGCCGCCACGTCAAGCGTTACCGCGTCCAGCTGAGCTGTCTGCATAAGCTGTTTGCGACTGTCCCACCAGCGCAAGGTTACCGCCGGCAATCTTATCTTCCCTGGGCGATTGGGCACCAGCGCAAAGGATTCGCGACGAATGCCGGTTACGCCTGATGCGTCGGCACTGTCGGTCAACTGAGGTTGGTCCGGGTACATTTTATAGTCATCACTTTCACCCAGAGTCAGCGGCATAATCTGAGCGCCGGTTAGTCCTTTGGCGGTGATGCTTATATTGCGCGTTATAGGCTCACCAACTTTTAGTTGATCCAGTGGGCTGCTCCACTGCTGAGTCAAACCGATACTACTGGCCGGCATCCAGTTATCTATGTCTATTTGAGCGGGCTTTGCCATCACATCGATGGTTTTGGCATCCGTATTGCGGATAATGCGATTGCCTCTGGAACTAAAGCCCCCGTAGCGATTACTGCTCGATTCATAAGCCGAAAAACGCAGCGCAGGGATTTGCAGTTTGCCGCTGGTTTGGGGGAAGAGGGCATAAATGATTTCAACCACTTGATAGTTTTTGCCGGCAATATTTTTCTGGAATTGGGTCTCTGAGACTTTTTGCACCAGGGCATCATCAACCTTTAGCGGGTCTAGCCCCAGATCACTGAGTCGCACCGAGGTGTAGAGTCGGTGGGTGAGCAGTAGCTGCTCCTGAATATAGACCTCAGATTTATCCACTAGGGTTTCTGTATACACTGGCTGACCCACTGCTGATGCAGCGCTTGCCTTGCGCACGGTGATCTCGATGGCGTTGCTTATATCTTTTTTATATTTGATCGAAGGAACTAATAATTGGCCAGTACGTTTTGGTGCCAAGAGTAAATTCCAGTCGGTGAAGGACTGAGTCTGCCCATTCACTCTAGAGTATTGTTGCTGGCGGCTGGTGGAGAGTATTTCGAAATTGCTTTCGATTACCGTGAAGTCCGGCTCGCCCATAAGTGCCTGAGAGTCCAAGCGCACTAACAGCTGTAGGGTTTCATTGCTGTCGATAACTGTGCGATCGGCGGTGGCAGTGAGACTTGCCCAGCTGTGGCTGCAGACAAGAGCCAAGATGGCGGCCAGTGCGATGGCACAGAGTCGGTTAAGCGGTGTGTTTTTCACAATCATAGTTATCATTACTACCAGCGCTCTTGCTGTTCGTTATTGGGAGGTGCTGGGCGGCGCTGCTCAAGTGCGCGCTGCCGAGATTGATAGCGGAATTTTTCTCGCAGCAAGCCACCTGGATCATCTGGAACTCGACGCAGCCACTGCTCTAGTTCCTTCTGAGCCTGCTTTTCGGCTTCGCTTTCCTCTTGAGTTGGCTCTTCAGCCAGCTCCTCAGTCTGCTCTTCAGTCTGCTCTCCAGTCTGCTCTTGTTTTTGAGCTTCCTGTTGCTGAGCTTCTTGTCTCTGAGCTTCCTGTTGCTGAGCCTCTTCTTGCTGACGCTGTTCCTCTGACTTTTCTGACTCGCCGTCTTTGGGTTCCGGCTCTTGGTCTGCGGGATTCTGTTGTTCACCATTTTGTCGGTCAGACTGCTGTTGATTCTGGGATTGCGGATTCTGCGCATCTTGTTGTTGCGAGTCCTGTTGCTGGGAATCCTGAGAGTCTGAATTTTCCGAATTATCAGAGTCTTGCTGTTCTTGCTGCTTCTGCTCCTGTTTAAGTTGCTCAAGCAGTTCTTTATTGGCCAGGGCATCGTCCATTTCAGGATTTAGTGCCAGAGCTTGATCATAGGCTTCGATAGCGGCATCAAGGTCCCCAGAATGGGCTAGGGCATTGCCACGATTGTAATGCCCATCAGCATGGTCAAAATCGATAAATTCATTGATTGCGGTTTCGTAGTCGCCGGCCTTATACGCTGCACTGCCGCGCCATTGTGAATCTTCAAATAGACTCTGAGCCGATGCCGCATCACCGTTCTCAAGTGCCTCACTGGCCTGCTGGTCGGCGGTCTTCCATAGATCCTGCCAGCCAAGTGCATAGGTTGGGTCTGAGAACAGCAGGGGCACCAGCAGAATCACAGCAATATTGCCTTTGCGAAAGCTCAGCACAATTATCGGTAGCAATAAAAACGCCAGCCAAAAACCCTGGTCATCCCAGAGATCAAAGGAGCGCTCCAACTCTTTAGTGGCATCGGGAAACAATACGTCAGTGGTGGCCAGCAACGCGTCTATATCTGAATCGTCGGCACTCATGCCGACATAGATACCGCCATTATTTTGCGCCAGCATTTGCAGAGAAGCGGGAGACAGTTTGGGAATAACAATTGCGCCCCTAGGGTCTTTGGCAAAGCCGCCGGCGCCGGTGGGAATCGGCGCACCCTGTTGGGTACCCACGCCTAAAATAGAAAGTCTAAATTTACCGGCTTTAGAGATCATCGATTGGATGCTATTAAATGCCGAGCGCGACACCTCGTCAGTGATCAGCAGCAGATCCCCTTGCTGATAGCCGCCGTTTAACGCCAGCTCTAGTGCAGTCTCTATAGCTTCTTCGGTATTACTGCCGTACTCCGGTAATAGCGTTGGATGTAATACCGGCACTAAGCTAATGATGGTATTGCTGTCTTCGGTGAGAGGCGCCAGGGTATAGGCCGCACCGCCATAGACGACCAGCGCACTAAAACCCTCACCGCGATTTTTAAGAATATCAATTAATTTATACCGCGCCCGCTCCAGCCGACTGGGTTTAATATCCTCAGCGAGCATGGAGGGCGATAAATCCATAATTAAAATCAGCGCGGTATCTTTTTTATGCACCGGTTGGGGTAATTGCTGCCAGCTTGGACCAGACAGAGCCAAGCAGGTGATAATCCAGGCCAATAGCACCCAGAGCATTCCGCGCTGTTTTTTGCTGGTCTCACCCTGCATTAAATAGGGCAGCAGGGCAGGATTGATAATTTTTTCCCAGTTACCCGCGCTACGTTTACGCCACTGGGCTAGAGCTACCGCAATAAGGGCTGGGATTAAACCCAACAGTGCCAGTGGCCGCAGCAGATGCAGTTCGCTGAAATCGCTATTCAAAAACTCAAGCATGGGACTTCCTGGGGCCGCTGGTGAGACCGATCAGCAGACTGAGAACAAAAGCCAAGGCTAGGGGCCAATGATAGAGCGCGGCAACAGGACGAATAATCTCCGCATCCTGTTCTATGGGTTCCAGGCGATTGAGCTCTTGGTAAATCGCCATCAACTCTTCGGGATTACGTGCACGAAAATATTGCCCGCCGGTGGCCTCGGCTATGGCGGTTAAGGTCTGCTCATCNAGATCTGCCGAGGGGTTGGTAACACGTTTGCCAAACAGGCCCCAGGCCTCCTGAGTTTCGGCGCCTACACCTATGGTGTAAATTTTTACCTTGGCGCGACTGGCCAGTTCGGCGGCTTTTAAGGGGTCTAGTTCTCCGGCGTTATTGGCGCCATCGGTCAGCAGAATCACTACGCGGTGATTTTCCGGGCGCTGCTGCAGACGTTTCACTGAGAGTCCAATAGCGTCACCTATGGCTGTGCCATTGCCGGCAAATCCCAGTTGGGCCTCATAGAGTAAGGTCTGCATGGTTTTGCGATCAAACGTCAGGGGGGTCTGCAGATAGGCCTTCTCGCCAAATAAAATTAGCCCTAGACGATCACCTTCACGCTCGGTAACAAAATTGCCGACAACGGCTTTTACGGCCATCAGTCGATTAACCGTCTGGCCGCTGAGCTGCATATCTTCCCGCTCCATACTGCCGGAAATATCTACCGCCAGTAAAATATCTCGACCACTGGTGGGCAGCGACACCGGCTCGCCGATCCATACTGGCCGTGCAATGGAGAGCAATGTACAGAGCCAAATAAGACTAAGTATTAATAGTAGTAGTGACTTACGCCAGGATGATGTGGCTTTGGAACCGCTATTGCCTGCGGCATTGGCCAGCAGGGGCGCGCGCAGGGCGCGCATGCGCACTTCAGCAGGTTTGCGCAACCAGCGATAAATAAATGGCAGTGGCGCCAGAGCCAGTGCCCAGGGCCAGATCAGTTCTAACATGGCACGCCCAGTTCCAGTTTGTCTTCCTGCGCATGGTTGTTGATCCAGATACGCGCATCTTCAAATAGTCGCTCAATATCAGTGGTTTGCTGGCTTGGGTTTTGAGCATAGAGCAGGCTTTGCAGTTCGAGAGTCGACTGAGCAAATACTGGTTTGTCACAGCTAAAACGCAAAAATTCGACGAAGGCTTCTATTGCCAAGCTACTTGGTTGACGGCTTGGATAGGCGCAGTTGGCGGTCTGTTTTAGCATTACAAATAGAGCTCGAAGTTGCTCTTGGGCATCAGTGCCAGTTTGCAGCTCTTGCAGTTGTGCCAGAGCCTGACGACGATAATGTTTGGCGCTATAACGACGGTAAATAAATCTCACCAGCCAAACCAGAAGGGCACAGCTAGCCAGTGCAAAAATCCACCAGCCCGGTGCCGGCGGCCACCATGAAATCGGTTCGGGCAGATGTATATCCCGCAGTTGATCTAATGGATTAGCTGTTGAAGACTCAGGAGTAGTAGCCATTAGCTGCGTCGACCTTTGCGGCGCTTGCCATAGGCCTGAGCCAGTACTGACATTACCGAGTCGGCGCTATTAAAGGGCAAAAGGCCAGCAGAGAGTTGTTGGCTGGCTCGTTTGAGCTGTTGGCTGCGATGGATAAATGCTTGCTCAAAGTCACTGCGCAGCTGGTTGTCGCCGGTATTCAGTAAGCTCTGTTGCTGCCCGTCGCTGACCGCATAGAGCGCGGCCGGGGGCAGTTCGGTCTCGATTGAGTCAAACACATGGCAGAAGTTGAGATTGCTGTGACGAGCCAATTCAAACAGCTGGCGCTCGCAGGCATCGTCAAAATCGTGGAAGTCGCTGACAATAAAAACTGTGGTGCCGGGCAGGGCAAAGCGCCGCGCCTCCTCAAGAATATGCGCTAGGCTAAATTGGTCTGGCGCTGGCTGCAGTAGCTGCTGGCTAAAGTCTTGCAGCTGATGGATATATTGCAGCACCGCATGATGACTGCGCCGGGATTTCACCTCTGCCTGCTGCTGCGCGCCAAACACTAGACCGCCAACGCGATCATTGGCACTGAGTCCGGCCCAGGCTAGTGCAGCGGCGATCTCACAGGCGACAACGGATTTCAAACGCTGGCTGCCAAAAAACATTGGCCCACGGAGATCGCATACCACCAGTACCGGTCGCTCTCGCTCTTCGCGAAAGATTTTAGTGTGGGGAACTTGCGTTTTTGCAGTCACTCGCCAGTCGATTGTGCGCACATCGTCGCCGGGCTGGTAGATGCGCACTTCATCGAAATCCATACCGCGACCGCGAAAGCTCGAGCGGTGGCCGCCGGCCATCATCTGTCGCGCCTGAACCCGGGGGAAGCCGGTTAGTTCACGGGCGGCATAACGCAGGCGCACCATCTCACTAAGACTGGCAATGGCGGGGTGGCTATCTTGATCTGACGATTGATTCATTAGGCTGAGGCAACAGATTCCAATAGTGTATCTATCACTTGGTTGGCGGTTACGCCACTGGCTTCGGCTTCAAAGCTGAGAATTAGGCGGTGACGCAAGACATCGTGAGCCACTGCGCGAATATCATCCGGAGTGACAAAGTCACGGCCCTGAAGCCAGGCCATTGCGCGACTGCAGCGATCCAGTGCGATGGTTGCTCTTGGGCTGGCGCCATAATCTAACCATTTGGCGAGGTCGCCGCCGTAGCGTTTGACATCGCGGGTGGCGAGAATAAGTTGCACCAAGTACTCCTCAACCGGCTCCGCCATATGCACCGCAAGAGCTTCCTTGCGCGCTGCGAACAGTGTTTCTTGGGACAGCAGTTCCACTGTTTTCGGTGCTTCTTTTAAGGCTTCGCTGCGCGACAGTTCAAGAATCAGGCGCTCAGTTTTTGGCGCTGGATAGTCGACCATAATATGCATTAAAAAGCGGTCCATCTGAGCTTCAGGGAGCGGATAGGTACCTTCTTGTTCGATTGGGTTTTGGGTTGCCATCACCATAAACATCTCTGGCAGAGGATAGGTGGTGCCGCCCACAGAGACCTGACGCTCCGCCATGGCTTCGAGCAGTGCCGATTGAACTTTGGCTGGGGCACGGTTAATTTCATCGGCCAATACTAAATTGTGGAATAGGGGGCCGGCCTGGAATTCAAAATTACCCTGCTCAGGGCGATAGATATCGCTGCCGGTAATATCTGCTGGCAATAAATCTGGGGTGAACTGCACGCGCTGAAAATCCCCTTCAATTCCTTCAGAGAGTGTCTTGATCGCCTTGGTCTTAGCCAAGCCCGGTGCGCCTTCAACAAGCAGGTGTCCATCTGCCAGCAGGGCGATAATCAAGCGTTCAACAAGTTGTTCTTGGCCGACGATCTGAGTGTTCAGCCAATCTCTGAGTAGATGAATTTTCTGATGCAAAACTAACCCCTAATGATAGTTGCGATAAATCGCGCGATGGACGAATCTAGTGTCTATTATTGCAACACAAATTTGACCTTTTTTATATCTGCTTAATGCAATAGTTATATCCAATAGTGAATAGATTCTATTGTTTTGGAAAAATAAAACCTTAAGCGAAGAGCGAGTAAAAAAGTAATAGACTGACAAAACGAATAAAGGTTTCGAAACCCGCCTATGGATGCAAAAAATATTAATCAGCGCGGTGAGCTTATTACCTCTCTGAATAAGATCGCGACTCGCCAGCTGACCCAATTTCAGGCTCAGCAATTTGATAATTTTATTGCCAATGCCATGCACTTCTATCCCGATGCCGACTATCTGGCTCGGCCCGCTCAGGATATTTTTTGGAATCTCTGGGGGCTCTGCCGCTTCAGTGCCGAGTCAGTGGAGGCGACCAATGCAGAAAACCGCGCTCGCGTGCGTGTGTTTAATCCAGATCCAGAGTTGGATGGCTGGTCTAGCGCCCATACGACGATTTATATCAATCAGCGGGATATGCCGTTTCTGGTAGATTCGCTGCGCATAGTGCTCAATCGTCGCGGTTTAAATATCTTTACCTTGCAGAGTAATCCAGTTTGGGTTGTGCGCAACCCTCAGGGTGCGGTTGAGCGGACTCACGCTGATTTTGCCGAGGGCGCAGAGAGAGAGGCTTTGATTACGGTTGAGGTCGATCTCCATGCTGAATCCGAATTCGTCGACTTACGCCGCGAGTTATTGGACGTTCTCAACGATGTCGAGGTGGTCGTTGCTGAATTTGATCCTATGCGGCAGCGGGTCGAAACCCTTATTGAAGAGCTGCAGAACAATGCGCCAGAGGTTGAACAACTGGCCGAGTCATTGGAGTTCTTGCGCTGGATCCACAATGGTTACTTTACCTTTACCGGCTGTGTTGAGTTCGACTTAAAAGTCGATGGAGACAAGCTCTATCTCAGCGAAGCGGCCGATAGCCGCTGTGGTCTATTGAAAAAATACAGCGGCGATCGTCGTGAGGGATGGGTTGAAGAGCTTAGTCCAGGGGTTAGGGCGCTCTATGAAAGCGATGAGCTGTTTACT
>JGI26246J51724_1001678_pt1 | contig 9919 bp, 11 predicted proteins | sample SaaInlLV_10m_DNA_FD_51724 | JGI IMG/M metagenome (IMG submission 51724) | reverse complement strand
CGTTTAGAAATGTTTAACAGATATACAAAACTATACGATGAATTTGATCCAACTAGAACAGAAAATGCTATCCCATTACCAGCAGATGAAAATTATTACTACACTAGTTACAACGCAAGTTTTAGGTCTGATCGACGAAAAAAAATCTCTTACAGAATAAATCCATCAGTTGGTCAATTTTATAATGGTAAAAAATATTCCTTAGAAACATCTTTGTCCTTAAGATTACAACCTTATTTTTCTGGATCTATTCAAATGAATTACGATAAGATAGACCTTCCAGGCCCTTACCCAGATGCCTCTATTTGGTTGATTGGACCAAAATTTGACATCACCTTTACCAAAAATATATTTTGGTCAACCTTTTTTCAATACAGTACACAAAGGGAGAATCTTAGTATAAACACTAGATTTCAATGGAGGGTAGCCCCATTATCAGACTTATTTCTTGTATACAATGACAATTACGCAACTACTGTCTTTAGCCCAAGATTTAGATCGTTAAATTTAAAATTTACCTACTGGCTAAATATTTAAAAAACATTAACCCTCATAGCTTAAATAAGATAGCAACTGTAAGCAAAAAAGCCTCGCAATTTGCGAGGCTTTTTTTATATTAGTTTTAGAACGGTAAATCATCTGGCTCATCACTTGTTAAGTCTGGAGCAGGTTGAAATTGTTCTGCTGGAGGTGCTTGAGATGGGGTTGCTTGTGAAAGACTCTCTATTCTCCACCCTTGTACAGAATTAAAATACTTTGCTTCTCCTTGAGGATTAATCCATTCTCTACCTCTTAAGTTAATAGAAACTTTCACATCCTGACCAACAGAATAACTATTTAACAAATCGCATTTATCTTGTACAAACTCAATCATAATCATTTGAGGATATTGCTCATCTGTAGTAACTACTAATTCTCTTTTACGAAACCCATTACTTCCAAAAGTTTGAACTTCTCCTATTAATTTAACTTTACCTATTACTTCCATAATTCTTATTTTAATAAAAGTACTTTCCAAGCACTTACTGTATCATTATTATCTAAATACTGTTGAGCAAATGTATGTTTTTTTACCATTTCTAAACCAATAAAATGTGGGTGTTCTTTTGCAAAGTTATCAACATCTTCATCTGTTGGCAGTAGTGAAATATTACCGAGCATTCCTAAATTATTTCCTGTTAGGACCGAACTATTTTTAATGGCTGAAGGTATCTGATCTATACCTATTCCTAATGTAGAAACAGGTTTTGGAATTTCAAAAAAACCATCTCGTGCTCTAGAATAATAGCTACCTCCTGCTCTTGCGACCAAATCAATTTTATATTGATCAATCATTCCGTCTGCACCTAAAACAGTCTCGCTAATATGAATTTTAACTACTTTACATACAATTAAATTTCCAGCACCACCCTCATTTCCTGTATAAATAAGATCTGTAACCTTACATTCAAATTGAACTGGTGACTCTGCTACTCTGAAAGGCTTAACTTCATCTGAGGGAAGCATCGTAAAACCTGCTTTTTCAAATTCGTTTACCCCTTCAGGATATTCTGAACTACTCAATGACATTTGTTGAACAATGTCATAATTTACTACGTTAATCACAACTTCTTTAACTTTTTCAACATTCTGCAGCGTATGTTTTGTTGTGTTTCCACGAACTCTTCTAGCAGGAGAAAAAATCATCATAGGAGGGTTAGAACCAAAAACGTTAAAAAAACTGAACGGAGACAAATTTGGGATTCCATTTTCATCAATTGTACTAGCAAAAGCAATGGGTCTAGGCGCAACAGCGCCTAATAAATAACCATGTAACTTACTTGTTGGTATTTCTTTAGGATTAATGGAAATCATGAACTAATTTTTGTTAGGTAAATATACTATCAATTTTATAAATGAGTTATCCTTTTGAATCTAGTATATTTGTTTAATGAGTTTTTTTAAGAACATTCTACTGCTAAAACGAATTGTAATCCTTATTTCGTTTTCTATAGTTACATTAATACTTTGGAATACCTATTCCTTTTTTAAACGATTTAAAAATGAAGAGCGTTTAAAAATGGAAATAGTGGCAACAGCAATTAAAGAGTTTGCAACAAATCAAGATCTTAATGCTGATGTTAGTTTAGAAGATAAAATTATAAAAAGCAACACCAGTATTCCCATGATTTTAGTAGACGAAAATGGAAATATAGGAAGAGATTCTTACTTAAACTTAGATACCATTAAATCAAAAGATCCAGCATATTTAAAAGCTCAGCTGGAAATTATGAAAGAGCAAAATAATCCTATTGAAATTAACTTCGCAAAAAACAGAAAACAATTTATTTACTACAGAAACTCAGATTTATTAAATAAATTATCCTATTATCCGTTAACCTTAATTTTAATTCTCGCATTATTTTTATCACTAATATACATGATGTTTACCTCAAGTAAGATTGCTGAACAAAATAAATTATGGACAGGAATGGCCAAGGAAACGGCACATCAAATTGGCACTCCTTTATCTTCGCTTTTGGGGTGGATTGCTATTTTAAAAATGGAAAATGTAAATGACAAATATGTTAATGAAATAGAAAAAGACGTACATCGTTTAAACACTATTGCTAACCGATTTTCCAAAATTGGCTCACTTCCAAAATTAAAAAAATCAGATATTATTTCGGCTACAAAAAATGCTTATGAATACCTTGAATTTAGAAGCTCAAAACAAATTTCTTTCAAATTTATCTCAAATGAGAAAGAACTCTTTTGTAATTTAAACGAAGAATTATATGAATGGGTAATCGAAAATTTAATTAAAAATGCAATAGATGCCATGTTAGGTAAAGGAAAATTAACTTTAAGCATTACATCAGAAAACAATAAAGTAATTCTCAATATTTCAGATACTGGAAAAGGAATGTCAAAATCTCAGTTTAGAAAAATATTTGATCCTGGCTTCACTACAAAAAAACGAGGCTGGGGATTGGGGCTGTCACTTTCCCAAAGAATTATTGAAGACTACCATACAGGTAAAATAATTGTAAAAAGCTCCGAGGTTAATAAGGGAACAACGTTTCAGATTATTTTAGATAAAGTTACTTGATATATCTTCAGCTAAACTTTCAAACGCATTAGATGTTAATTTTACTTTTTCTACAAATCTCATATTGTTCATTGTATTGATAGGGATTAAATGTACGTGAACATGAGGCACTTCTAAACCTATGACACTCATTCCAATTCGTTTACAAGGAATTGTCTTCTCTATAGCTTTTGCTACGCGGTAAGAAAAGCTCATTAAGTCTAAATACTCCTTTTGATCCAAATCAAATAACTTATTGATTTCTTTTTTAGGAATCACTAATGTGTGCCCTTTTGTATTTGGATTAATGTCTAAAAAAGCAAGATAATTATTATCCTCTGCAATTTTATAAGAAGGTATTTCTCCTGAAACAATCTTTGTGAAAATACTCATATTTATCTATTTTTTATAAAAATAAAAAACGCCTTCCATAAGAAAAGCGTTTCGTTCAACTATTTTTATTTTTTTATCTTGAAACTTCGGTAACCTCAAACTTCATAATCCCGTTTGGTACTTTAATTTCTACATTGTCACCTAATTCTTTACCTAATAGTCCTTTACCTATCGGAGAGTTTACAGATAATTTTCCGTTTTTAATATCAGATTCAGAATCAGCAACTAAGGTATATGAAAACTCCATTCCATTGGTTGTGTTTTTAATTTTAATTTTAGAATGAATTAAAATTTTAGACACATCTAGTTGAGATTCATCAATGATTCTTGCACTTGCTACTACATTTTTAAGCTTAGCTATCTTTGTTTCCAACAAAGACTGCTCTTCTTTTGCTGCATGATATTCAGCATTTTCACTCAAATCACCTTTATCTCTTGCATCTGCAATCTCCTGAGTTACTCTTGGTCTTTCAACTTGCTCTAACTGTAATAATTCATCTTTTAATTTTTTTAATCCTTCTGGGGTATAATAGGAAACATCACTCATGATTTCTAATTTTTGAAACTTTTTGGTTGTTTTTATTTAAAACAACCTTCAATATAAAATAGAAAATCTCATAGCCTTACAGGATGAGATTTAGACTACAAATGTACAAAATAATTGTAAATTGTACTTTTTTAAAGCAATTCTGAAAAAATTCAATATGAAAAAAATATTTTTTTTAATCACTATAGTTTTATGCTTAGGATGTACAAATAATGCTATTGATAATAATTGTTTTCCTTTTATAACTGTAAATGAAACTATAAACCTAGACCTTCCTCAATTTATAGACCTACAGGTTCCAGGAGGATGGGCCTATACAAGTGGCGGATTGCAGGGATTAATTATTTACAACTTAAATGGCGTTCAATTTAAAGCTTTTGACAGATTATGTCCGGGACAAAATCTTTCCTCTTGCTCACAAATGACCGTAGGGAGTAATCTCCGAATTTTATGCTCTTGTGACGATAGTGAATTCAATATTTTAAATGGAGCACCCTTAACAGAAGGAAGTACATGTTTCGCAAATGAATATTTGGTGGATAATGTAAATGGTTCACTTCTTAGAATCACCAATTATTAATATTACGAATTAGATAATAGAATGCGTACTTTTGTGTTTTATATCAATACCACATTGTTTTGAAAGATTATTTTTCATCAAATTTTAAATTAGGCGTTCTTGGCGGGGGTCAATTGGGGCGTATGTTACTTGCTGAGGCACAAAAATTTGACATCTCTACAAGTATACTTGATTCGTCAGCTGAAGCTCCATGTGCTCAAATATGTAATGAGTTTCATCAGGGAAACTTACTAGACTTTGAAACTGTTTACAATTTTGGTAAACAGGTAGACTTACTAACTATTGAAATAGAAAACGTCAATATTGATGCCTTAGATCTTCTAGAAAGAGAGGGTCTCACCATATATCCAACACCAAAAAGCATTCGAATTATTCAAAGTAAGGCAACTCAAAAGAATTTTTATAAAGACAAGAATATCCCAACTGCACCCTACTTTCATTATGCATATTTAGAGGAGTTAAAACACTCTTATCACAATAATATTATAGAATTTCCTTTTGTATGGAAAGCAGCACGCTTTGGATATGATGGAACAGGTGTTAAAATTGTTAGAGCTTTTGAAGATTTAGAAAACCTTCCAAAGGGAGAATGTATTGTAGAAAAACTAATTCCTTTTAAAAATGAATTGGCGGTTATTGTTGCAAGAAATCATAACGGAGAAGTAGCCTCCTATCCTGTAGTTGAAATGGAATTTCATCCAGAAGCAAATCAAGTTGAATATGTTATTTGTCCGGCAAGAATAGATCAAAGTATCGCAAAAAAAGCAAGAGAAGTAGCCTTGAAAGTTGCTGATGCCTTTGATTTTGTGGGCTTATTAGCTGTAGAAATGTTTCAAACTGAAGAAGATGAGATTTTGGTAAATGAAGTAGCTCCTAGAACACACAATTCTGGTCATTATAGTATCGAGGCTAGTTACACAAATCAATTTGAGCAACATTTGAGAAGTATCTTAAACCTGCCTTTAGGAAACACAGAGAGTAAGGTTGCAGGAATTATGGTTAATCTNGTAGGAGCAGAAGGCCATACAGGTGAGGTTGTCTANGAAAATATTGACAAAATTTTACAAATCGATGGAGTTACACCTCATATTTACGGAAAAAAAATAACAAAACCTTTTCGTAAGATGGGCCATGTAACCATAGTAGATAAAGATATCGTTAAAGCACGTAAAGTCGCACAACAGGTAAAAAAAATAATTAAAGTAATCAGTAAATAAAAAGCATAATGGTAGGAATTATAATGGGAAGCGATTCAGATCTTCCAATCATGCAAGAAGCAATAGACATCCTNGAAAGTTTTGATATTCAAATAGAGGTAGATATTGTCTCTGCTCATAGAACCCCAGAAAAATTATTCGACTACTCAAAAAATGCACACACACGCGGTATTAAAGTAATTATTGCTGGTGCTGGAGGAGCCGCTCACCTACCGGGAATGGTAGCCTCTTTAAGCCCTTTGCCTATCATTGGTGTTCCTGTAAAAAGCAGAAACTCTATAGATGGATGGGACTCTGTATTGTCTATATTACAAATGCCTGGAGGTGTTCCAGTGGCAACTGTTGCATTAGATGGTGCAAAGAATGCGGGCATCTTAGCTGCTCAAATTATTGGGGCTTCAGATACATGTGTTCAAGATAAAATCACAGCCTATAAAGAAGGTTTAAAAATAAAAGTAACACAAGCTTCAGATCGCATAAAAAAATAATAACGTTTATTCTTATTGTACCAACCAATGAATCCTTTATTAGAAGATTTTAATACTGCTCCTTTTTCAAAAATTTCAAGCACAGATTTCAAACCTGCCATTAAAAAAGCTATTGAGATTTGCAAAAAAGAAATAGAAACTATCATAATAAGCACTGAAACACCAAGCTTCCAAAATACAACAGAAGCACTAGAATATACAGGTCAAAAACTTGGAAGAATTACCAGTATTTTCTTCAATTTAAACTCAGCTGAGACTTCCGAAGCTATTCAGAAAATAGCCCAAGAAATTTCTCCTTGGCTTAGTGAATTTAAAAATGATATGATTTTAAATTCAGCTCTTTTTACAAAAGTAAAATCTGTGTACGACTCTAGAGGAGTCTTAAATCTAGACTCTGAACAATCCATGTTACTAGAAAAACAGTACAAAGGTTTTTCAAGAAATGGGGCTAATTTAAATCATGAAGACAAAGAGAAATTACGAAAAATAGACACTGAATTGTCTAAACTATCTTTACAATTTGGAGAGAATGTTTTGGCAGACGGAAATGCTTTTGAGCTAAATATNACNAATGAAAAAGACTTAAAAGGNCTTCCTGACGGAGCAAAAGAAGCGGCTAGTTTATTGGCAAAAAACCGAAATAAAGAAGGCTGGCTTATTACTTTAGATTATCCGAGTTATATTCCATTTGTAACTTATGCAGAAAATAGAGCGTTGAGAAAAAAACTAGCTATCGCTTTTGGAAAAAAAGGATTTCAAAACAATGAAAATAACAATGAAGAAATTGTTTTAAACATTGTTAACTTGAGACATCAAAGAGCAAATTTGCTTGGTTATAAAACTCATGCACATTTTGTACTGGAGGAACGAATGGCTGAAACTCCTGAAAAGGTACTTTCTTTTTCTGAAGATTTATTAAGAAAGGCAAAACCAGCAGCACTGAGAGAATTTAAAAAACTTGAGTCATTTGCAAAAAAACTGGATGGAATAGATCAGCTTCAAAAATGGGATAGCGCCTACTATTCAGAAAAATTGAAAAAAGAAATATTTAATTTAGATCAAGAAATTTTAAAGCCCTATTTTCAATTAGAGAATGTTATTCAGGGGGTATTCACAGTATCCCAAAGATTATTTAATTTAACCTTTGAAGAGGTTTTTACTATTGAAAAATACCATGAAGATGTAAAAACATACCATGTAAAAAACACAATGGGTGATTTTATTGCAATTCTATACGCTGACTTTCACCCAAGAGAAGGAAAAAGAAATGGTGCATGGATGACCTCATATAAATCGCAACAAATTAAACATAATAGCAATGAGAGACCACATATTTCTATTGTTTGTAATTTTACAAAGCCTACTGAGACAAAACCCTCTTTATTAACCTTCAATGAAGTAACTACCTTATTTCATGAATTTGGACACGCTTTGCATGGTATGTTGGCAAATACAACCTATAGCAGTCTCTCTGGAACTTCTGTATCTTGGGATTTTGTAGAGTTACCAAGTCAAATCCTAGAGAACTGGTGTTATGAAAAAGAAGCCTTGGCTTTATTTGCTAAACATTACCAAACTGGAGAAGTTATCCCTATGGAATATGTGAATAAAATTAAAGAATCTGCCAGCTTTCATGAAGGCATGCAAACACTACGCCAACTGAGCTTCGGTTTATTAGATATGTCTTGGCATGGAGGCAAGACTCCAGAAAATATCTCATCTGTAAAAGAGTTTGAAGCCCAAGCTTTTTCTGAAACCCAATTGTACCCTGATGTTTCTGAAAATTGTATGAGTACTGCTTTTTCCCATATTTTTCAAGGCGGATATTCAGCAGGATATTACTCCTACAAATGGGCCGAGATTTTAGATGCTGATGCTTTTGAATACTTTCAAGAAAAAGGGATTTTTAATAAAGAAGTTGCAGCTAAATTTGAAGAACATGTTTTAAGTAAGGGAGGTACTGAAAAGCCAATGATTTTATACAAGCGTTTTCGAGGTCAGGAACCAAAACCAGAGGCGCTTTTAAAAAGAGCAGGATTATTGTAAATTACTGTTTTTTTCTTGAATCCATTTACTCATGTATTTTGAACTTTGTAAGGAATGATGAAGTAGCATTTTGCCTGTAAAATTATTATTTCTGTGGTCTTCTAAATTGGATAAAATTTCTAGCATATAGCTAATAAAGTCATCTTCAATTAATTCTTTATTATACTTAGAGTTTATAATTTGCAGCCCATATTGCTGAGCTTGTTTCCATCGTTTTTCGTTGGTATATAATTCAACAGCACTGTCTATGAAATCTTCAATATCATCTACAATAAAACCATTCCATGGCAGCTCATCACTACACATCCCTTCTGCACCAATACTTGTAGTTATATTAGGAGTTCCACTAAGCATAGCGCTAGTAAACTTACCTTTGATACCTGCCCCAAAACGCAAAGGCGCTAGTAAAACTCTACTGTTTTCAAGAACCAATGAAGCATCCTCTACAAAACCATGAACAAAAAAGCCTTCATTAGCATTGGTGAATTCCAAAACTTGCTGAGTTGGATACGCTCCATAAACATGAAGCTCAGCCATAGGAATTCTTTTTCGAATTTCTTTCCAAATATGTTTTTTTAATTGAATTGTTGCATCTAGATTGGGTGCGTGAAGAAAGTTTCCAATAAATACAAAATGATGTCTTTCATCATAGGGTTTCCATGAATTATTTTCATCAATTTTATCAAATAAAAATGGTAAATGATACAACAAGCTTTTATCAATTTTAAATACTTCTTTCAATAACTTCATCTCAAATGTTGAAATGATTAAAGAAATATCACAGCGATAAATTGCTGCGATTTCTCGTTTAGAGATCTCTGAATTTAAGAGGGTTTCATTGCTAAACTCAATTCCTTTTTTAAGGGCTTCATGTCTAGTTTTTCTGAGGCAATGAAGGTCTTCAGTATCCAAGACGCGTAGCGCTTTTGGACAATATTCTGCAACTCGCCAACCAAATTGTTCTTCTGTAATAAAACGATCAAAAACAACTATTGTTGGTTTTAAATCTGTTATGAACTCGTCAAAGCTTGTAGAGTTTAGCTCTAAGCAAACCTCCTCAACACCAAATTTGGTTAGATCTATAGCATTAGGGTTCTTGTGAGAAACTGTTCCAAAAGTAATACGCCAACCCTTTGATAAAAAAGAAGTCATTAGCTGAAGCATCCTACTACCAGCAGCTGATGAATTTGGCTCTACCCATACAGACCCTATGATAAAAACATGATGCTTCAAAAAGTTGGTTTTTACAAATAATTCACAAAAATAATCTTATTTATTTTAGGATTTTAAACTGAATTTATATTTGTAGTTTAAAGATAAAAAATCCATTATAATTTTAAGAATAATGAGTACTTTTGTAATACAAATAATTCAATTAAAATGAAGTACGATGTTATCGTTATTGGTTCTGGTCCTGGAGGATATATTTCTGCAGTAAGAGCCTCTCAATTGGGCTTAAAAGCTGCCATTATAGAAAAGTATGCTACCATGGGTGGAACCTGTTTAAATGTTGGCTGTATTCCTTCAAAAGCCTTGTTAGATTCTTCTCATCATTATTATGATGCTGTGAAGCATTGA
>JGI26246J51724_1001668_pt1 | contig 9962 bp, 8 predicted proteins | sample SaaInlLV_10m_DNA_FD_51724 | JGI IMG/M metagenome (IMG submission 51724) | reverse complement strand
TTGGCCGGAGTGATCTATGGCTTGCCTTGACCGGCTTTGCCTTTCTTGTTGTGCTTGCCTATGGCTATAGCCAGATTTTCTCGGCGCGTGGTGCCTTTATGCAAATGGGGGTTACCATTGGCACGATCATGGTTGCCAATGTGTTGATGATCATCATCCCCGGACAAAGCAAAGTTGTTGTTGCGCTGAAGGCAGGTGAAACACCTGATCCGCGTTATGGCGCGCGTGGCAAGCAACGTTCGCTTCATAATAATTACCTGACGCTTCCGGTGATTTTTGTCATGATTGGCGGCCATTATCCAATGGTGTTTGCCACTGATTATGCATGGGCAATTCTGGGGCTTGTGTTGCTGATTGGTGCGGTGATCCGGCATTTCTTCAACACCAAACATAAGGGGCTTGCGCCGCCATATTGGACATGGCTTGTCGCGGCAATTTTAACCGGCTTTGCGATCATGCTGTCACAGCTTGGTGCGCCGCAGGTGAAATATGATCAGAGCGCGCATGCCTCGCCTGCTGCGCTTCATCAGGCATCGGTAGAGTTGGTGATTGAACGTTGTGCCAGCTGCCATGCCAGCAAGCCGGTTTGGGACGGGCTTGCCTTTGCGCCAAAGGGCATTCATCTTGAAACCGAACGTCAGGTGATCCGTCATGCGAATGATATTTTCTGGCAAGTGTCGGCGTCACATGCGATGCCGCCAGGACAGGTGGTCTGGGTTGAAGATGAAGAACGGGCGATGCTGGCGGCATGGCGTGATATGGTCAATCAAGGTCTGGTTGGCGGCAATCGGTCGTGATGTTTGGGCATGACTTTCTGGGTTAATGGTTTTGACATGATTGTGAGTGTTTCAAAATGATGGATTATCCAAGAGATTTATTTGGGTATCGTGACACACCGCCACAGGCGGCATGGCCGAATGACGCGCGTGTCGCGGTTCAATTCGTATTGAATTACGAAGAAGGTGGCGAAAATTGTGTTCTTCATGGTGATCCGGCATCTGAGGTATTTTTGTCGGAAATCATTGGCGCGGCGGCATTTGATGGGGCGCGTCATATGTCGATGGAATCAATCTATGAATATGGGTCGCGGGCGGGTGTCTGGCGTATTCTGGATCTGTTTCGTCAACGCCAGTTACCGCTGACGGTTTTTGCTGTTGCCATGGCGGCGGCACGTCACCCAAAGGTGATTGAGACCGCGCTTGCCGATGGGCATGAAATCGCGGCGCATGGGTATCGCTGGATCAATTATCATGGCATGCCAATTGATGAAGAACGCGACCATATGCAAAAGGCGATTTCGATTCTAACCGATATTTGTGGCACTCGTCCGCTTGGTTGGTATACGGGGCGAACATCGGAAAACACGCGCAATCTTGTCGCCGAAGACGGCGGGTTTGTTTACGACGCTGATGATTATTCGGATGATTTGCCATTCTGGTCGGCGCAGGTGAAAACGCCGCATTTGATTGTTCCTTACACGCTGGATACAAATGATATGCGCTTTGCCACCGCGCAGGGATTTCATACCGGTGATCAATTTGCCCAATATCTGATTGACGCCTTTGATGTACTTTATGCCGAAGGTGCGGCGGCACCAAAGATGTTGTCGATTGGCCTGCATTGTCGTTTGATCGGGCGGCCAGCGCGGTTTGCCGGATTGGTCAAATTTCTTGATCATATCATGGCGCATGACAAGGTATGGGTTGCGCGGCGAATCGATATTGCAAATCACTGGATCGCAAACCATCCGTTTCAGGCTAACCGATCATGACCCCATCAGACCTAAAACAACTTGATATCCAGCCGCTTACCAAAGCCAGCTTTGCGCCCTTTGGAACGGTCATTGAAACCGATGGTGCAACCGAGATCGGCATCAATCAGGGAACGACCATAAGATTTGATGCCATGGCGGGCGTTGATGTGGCGGCGGGCGATGGCAGGCCCATCATATCGCTATTTCGCGGCACGCGCCGCCCCGATCCGATTGAAATTCATCTTCTTGAACGCCACCCGCTTGGCTCGCAAGCCTTTATGCCGCTAAGCCAGCATGATTGGCTGGTTGTGGTGGCACATGGCAATACGGTAGGTGACGCCCCTGATTTTTCGACGCTGGCCTGTTTTCGCGCCAGTGGCGAACAGGGGGTCAGCTATGATCGTGGGGTCTGGCATCACCCTTTGCTGGTTCTGCAACCGGTGCAAGATTTTCTGGTGATTGATCGTCAAGGCGAGGGGCATAATCTTGATGAAGTCTGGCATGACGGACCAGCGGCACTGATCCATCCATAGCGCTGCCTGTATTTGAACAGGATTTTGGTTAGGCTTTGCCCATCAAATCGGCCGTCATGGCACGATGTTTTGACAGCAAATGCTGCATATCCATGCTCACAAGCTGGCCTTGGTCGACAATGATTTTGCCATTGATGATCGTATAGCTGGTTTTGATGGGGCCGCAAAATAACAGCCCCGCCAGCAAATCCCATTCAGCACCAGCAAAATCAATACCGCGGCAATCAAAAGCAGCGATATCGGCAGCATAGCCCGGTGCCAGAATGCCGATATCATCACGGTTCAATACCGCTGCGCCGCCGCGTGTTGCAAGCGCCAAAGATTCGCGGGCAGTCATGGCATCGCCCGTTTTCATCACCCGCTGCAACAGCATCGCCTGACGCGCCTCATTCAGCATATGACCACTATCATTCGATGCTGATCCATCAACGCCAAGGCCGACTTTCACGCCAGCATCAATCATTTCACGAACCGGCGCGATGCCGCTTGATAGGCGCATATTTGAACAGGGGCAATGGGCAATGCCGGTTCCGGTGCGGGCAAACAGGTTAATTTCCCGTGGGTCAAGCTGCACACAATGCGCATGCCAGACATCATTGCCAACCCATTCGACAGCTTCGATATATTCGCCCGGACGCATGCCAAAACTGGCAAGACTATAGTCAATATCTTCACTATTTTCGGCCAAATGCGTATGCATGCCAACCTGATAGGCGCGTGCCATATGGGCGGTTTCCCGCATCAGATCCATGCTGACCGAAAAGGGCGAACAAGGGGCAAGTGCCACACGATGCATAGCGTAACGATCGGCATTGTGATGCGTTTCGATCAAGCGCTGGCAATCGGCCAAAATCGTAGGTTCAGCTTCGGTTAGGCGGTCAGGCGGAAGCCCGCCTTTTGATTCGCCAATGCTCATTGATCCGCGGGTGCCATGAAACCGCATGCCAATATCAGCCGCCGCCGCAAAGGAATCATCAAGCCGCGCACCGTTTGGATATAGATAGAGATGATCAGATGATGTGGTGCAGCCGCTAAGCGCAAGCTCGGCCATCGCAAGGGCGTTTGACCAGTAAATATGATCAGGGCCAAGATTGCACCAGATCGGATAGAGCGTTTGCAACCAGCCAAATAATGGGGCATTTTGCGCCGCTGGAACGGCGCGTGTAAGATTTTGAAACATATGATGATGCGTATTGACCATGCCCGGTATCACCACATGGCCGGTCAAATCAATCACCGTATCAGCGTCAGCCGGTAAAGAGTCTGTATCGCCAACGGCCTCGATGATCCCGTTACGGGCAAACAGGCCGCCATTTTTGATTTCGGCACCGCAATGATNACCCGGGCGTCCTACATGCGCTGCAGACAGGCCNCTGCCCGCNTCGCGTNGCCCCATCGTGCATAGCAGGTCGGCATTTTTNAACAGAAGCGTTTTATCAGCCATAATTGATATATTCCTGTCATAGATATGCCGCCGAATCATGGGATCCGGCGGCATGATGATTGATCCTTATCATGGCCTTGCGTGTGTTCGTCTCGCAAGACTTCTTTTTGATTAATCGATATCTTTTGGAATCAACAGGTTCAAGATCACCGAAATCGCCGCCGCAGGAAGCAAACCTGACACCATCAGCATTTCCAATGAATCGGGCAGATGCTGCATTGATTTTGGCACGGCTTGAATGCCAAGCCCAACCGATAGTGACATTGCCAAAATGATCATATTGCGGCGGTTCCAATGCACATCTGACAACATGTTAATGCCAGCGCTTACAACCATACCAAACATCACGATCACGCCNCCGCCCAAAACCGAGATTGGCATTGCCGCAACAACGGCACCAACCTTTGGAATGAGACCACAAGCGACAAGGAACAAGGCACCAAGCGTGACNACCGAACGGCTCATNACNCCTGTCATCGAGATCAATCCGACATTCTGGCTGAATGACGTGTTTGGCAAACCGCCAAATAAACCAGCGATAAAGCTGCCAAAACCATCAGCATAAGTGCCACCCGACAGCTCTTTATCAGTGGCTTCGCGGTTTGCACCACCTTTGGCAATGCCCGAAATATCACCAACTGTTTCAATGGCGCTGACAAGCGACATTAAGCACATGCCGATAATGGCAAAGGCGCTAAACTCGACCCCATATTTGAACGGCTGCGGCACGGCAAACCAAGCCGCCTTGGCAACACCGCCAAAATTAACCGCACCCGTCAGATAGCCAACAACATAACCGGCAATCAAGCCGATTAGAATGGCCGCAGATGACATGGTGCCGCGGGTGAAGAATTTGAAACCAAGGGCAACGAAAATCACCACAAGTGCAAGACCCCAGCGGCTGAAATCGCCCCATTCAGGTGCGTTCATTTGAAAAGCTGCGGCACCACCAGACGCATATTTAATGCCGACTGGCAGTAATGCCAAGCCAATGGCGGTAATCACAATGCCCGTCACCAATGGCGGAAACCAATGGCGAATGCGGCCAATGACACTGCCAAGAAATGTATGAAACAAACCGGCAACAATCACCGCGCCGAACAAGGCAGCCATGCCACTGGTTTTCACGATACCAATCATGATCGGAACAAAGGCAAAGCTTGTGCCCTGCATGACAGGCAGTCTTGCGCCAATCGGGCCAAAGCCGATTGTCTGGAATAATGTGGCAACCCCCGCAAATAGCATCGCCATTTGCACAAGATAGACCATGTCCTCGCCACCAAAAGCAAAACCGGCAGCGCCGGCGATAATAATTGATGGGGTGACGTTACTGGCAAACATTGCCAGAACATGCTGGATTCCAAGGGCAGTACGCGGCCCAAGCGGTATCTCATGATTTGGATCTTTAAGTTGCTCGGACGTGCCGATTTTTACATTGGTCATTCTAAATTCCCCCTTTAGTTAGCCAATAGAAAAAGCCTAGGGCGAATTTGCCATTGTGCAAGTTAAATCGTATCTCTCTAATGGTAAAAATCATAAAAAATAAAACATTATCAATTAGATATTCATTTTATGGCTTGATAATTCTCGAGGAATTCGGCTTGTCAGCGTATCTGACTAGCAATTTTGCTGAATAGGCAGTAAGAGACAAAGAGAATTTTTGCCGTTATTTACCGGTTTCGGATCGGGCTTTGCGGCTAGATAGATGAATGCTAAACCGACATATAGATTTCAAGGAGATAGAGAATGGGTTACGCAATGGCAGCCGCCAAACCGGGTGGGTCTGAAGTTCTTCATAAAATCACGCTTGGGGATTTAACCCCCGCAGCGGGTGAAGTGTTGATCAAACATGACGCGGTTGGCATTAATTTTCTCGATATTTATATCCGCAATGGTGCCTATCCATGGCCGGTTGATGGTGATCTCATTCTTGGGTCTGAAGGTGCTGGCATCATCGAAGCGGTTGGCAGTGATGTCAAAGGTCTGGCTGTCGGCGACCGGGTTGGCTATACGCTTGCCAATGGCGCCTATGCCACCCACCGGGTGATTGACGCCGCTTATGTTGTCAAATTGCCGGATAATGTGCCAAGTGATTTGGCCGCATCGATCATGCTGAAAGGCTTGACCGTTGCCTATCTTATCCATGACAGCTATGCGGTTAAGCCGGGTGATACAGTGCTGTTTCACGCTGCGGCTGGAGGTGTTGGTCTGATTGCCGGCCAATGGCTAAAGGCGCTTGGTGCCACCACAATTGGAACGGCTGGGGGTGCCGAAAAATGCGCCCTTGCCAAGGCCAATGGGTTTGATCATGTGATTGATTATACCAGTACCGATTTCGAAGCCGAGTGATGCGCCTGACCAATGGTGAAGGCGTGACTGTGGCGTATGATTCGGTTGGCAATGACACAATGGCGCGAACCATCACATCGACCAAACGGCGCGGCACGATCATCGCCTTTGGCCAATCATCAGGGCCATATGCCGATTTCAAAATCACCGATCTTTCAAAAGGGTCTTATTATCTGAGCCGTCCAACATTGTTTCATTTTGTTGGTGATCGGTCATGGCTTGATGCGGCATCGGTAAAATTATTCAAGGCAGTTACCGATGGCACAATCAATGTGTCGATCAATCAGCGTTTTGCCCTGGAAGATGTAGCGAAAGCGCATGACGCGCTAACGGGCCGTGCCACAACAGGTTGTACGATATTGACTGTTTAGCCAAATAATTATCTAGCCAGGCAACTGGCTGGGCAAGTCGCTGGCTGGGCGTTTGGTCATTATTTAAGGTGCTGGGATAAAGTCTCGCGTCTTTGAAAAAAATTAAGGGGCTGCCAATGGCAGCCCCTTTTTTATGATCGTTATTTTGGTCTTCGCCATTATCGCATGCGCGATATTATGCGCCTTGCTGAGGCCGCATATCGGTTTGGCTGATGCCGGCAACCGATACTGGCTTTTTCATTGCGTCACGACGGAATGGCTCGCCAAGCTCTTGGTTCAACAGCACTTCGATAAAGGTGGTCACGCCATCATTCATCTGGGCGTCAACCGCCTTGGCCAATGCATCGCGAAGCTCATCCATTGTCGAAACAGCAACGCCTTCAACACCACATGCCTTGGCAACACCAGCATAAGAGACCTGCTGATCAAGCTCGGTGCCAACAAAGTTATCGTCAAACCACAAGGTTGTGTTGCGCTTTTCGGCGCCCCACTGATAGTTGCGGAAAATCACCATGGTGATGGCTGGCCATTCTTCGCGGCCAATTGCCGACATTTCATTCATCGAAATGCCAAAGGCACCATCGCCAGCGAAGCCAACAACCGGAACATCACGGCGGCCAATTTTGGCCCCCATGATTGACGGCAGGCCATAGCCGCAAGGTCCGAACAGACCCGGCGCCAGATATTTACGGCCTTCTTCAAATGTTGGATAGGCGTTACCAATCGCGCAATTATTGCCAATGTCAGATGAAATGATTGCATCTTTTGGCAGCGCCGATTGGATCGCACGCCATGCCATGCGAGGCGACATTTTCTTTGGCTCACGGTCACGCGCACGCTCGTTCCATGTTGTTCCTGGATCATCATCTTCATGGTCAAGCGATGTCAGCTCTTGCGCCCATGCTGATTTGGTTGTGGCAATGAGTTCTTTACGGCTGCTGCGGCCGCTATCGCCAGCGGTGCTTGCCAGCTTATCAAGAATGCTCATGGCAACTTTTTTGGCGTCGCCAACGATGCCCACTGAAACTGGCTTAGTTAGGCCGATGCGATCAGGGTTGATATCAACCTGGATGATCTTGGCATCTTTTGGCCAATAATCGATGCCGTAACCGGGAAGTGTTGAAAATGGATTCAGGCGCGTGCCCAAAGCCAGAACAACATCGGCCTTGGCAATCAGTTCCATACCGGCTTTTGATCCGTTATAGCCAAGCGGGCCGGCAAATAGCGGATGTGAACCCGGGAATGCGTCATTATGCTGATAGCCACAGCACACAGGCGCATCAAGACGCTCGGCCAATTTCATTGATGCATCGATTGCGCCACCAATAACAACGCCAGCACCGTTCAACAGAACTGGGAATTTGGCTTCTGACAGCAAAGCTGCGGCTTGGCTGATGGCATCTTCGCCGCCTGATGGGCGCTCAAATTCAACAATCGCCGGCAATTCAATATCAATGATTTGTGTCCAGAAATCGCGTGGGATATTGATTTGGGCTGGAGCTGATGCACGTTTTGCCTGAAGGATAACGCGGTTCAATGTTTCGGCAATGCGTGTCGGGTCGCGGACTTCTTCTTGATACGCAACCATGTCTTTGAACAAAGCCATTTGTTCAACTTCCTGAAAACCACCTTGACCAAGTGTTTTATTGGCCGCTTGTGGCGTGACCAATAGCAATGGCGTATGGTTCCAATAAGCTGTTTTGACCGGAGTTACGAAATTGGTGATGCCAGGGCCATTTTGCGCAACCATCATCGACATTTTGCCGGTGGCGCGGGTAAAGCCGTCGGCCATCATACCTGCATTACACTCATGCGCGGCGTCCCAGAAGGTAATACCNGCCTGTGGGAATAGGTCAGAAATTGGCATCATTGCAGAGCCAATAATGCCAAAAGCATTTTCAATGCCATGCATTTGCAATACTTTTACAAACGCTTCTTCGGTTGTCATCTTCATGAGTTGTCACCCTGTCGTTAAATCAAGTTACTGTTACAAATGGTATGTCGTCAGATGTTTGTCTTTCGGCCTGTCGTATCTTGCCTCANGACTATCTCGGACGCCGACCGGAAACTTTAGGCGATGGTTGTACTATCATTTTTCGGCGAAGCCAAGCTGACTTTGGTACCAGTTGTGGCTAAAAATAGATCCAGTCAATCAGACTTGCTTTTTCTCAAATCTTGGCGAAGATGATTTATCGGTAATGTGGCGTCCGGCCATTTCAATCAATGCGATCTTTTACATATAGATAATCGGTAAGACCAAGGGCAAATCGAGGCGTAATGCGCCCACCATTTCGGGATGAGGTTTTTTGATGAAGGTAACAGCGCTAGCGCCTGCAATGGGCGCCGAGATAACGGGTGTTGATCTAAGTGCGGCGCATGATGACGGGCTTATTGCCGAATTGCGCGCTGTCTGGCTTGAATATCAAATGATCGTGATTCGTGGGCAAAATATCACACCGGCGCAACAACTGGGCTTTGCCAGTGCCATTGGTGATCCTGACATCTATCCGTTCCTGACCGGCCTTGACGGGTTTCCGATGATTACCGAAGTGCTGAAAAAAGAAGATGAAAAGGTCAATTTTGGCGGTATCTGGCATTCCGATACGACCTATCAAAAATGCCCGCCAATGGCGACATTGCTCTATGCCAAGGAACTGCCACCACTTGGCGGCGATACGCTCTTTGCCAGCCAATATGATGCCTATGACCAATTGTCGGATTCATTGCGTGCGGTTCTTGACGGGCTATGGGCAGTGAATGCAGCGGGCAAAAAGCGGGTGGCGTCAACCCGAAGCGAACGGTTAAAGGATTCGGGAAGCGGCGTTGATCCTGACGCGTTGGTTGGCATTCATCCGGTGGTGCGAACGCATCCCGAAACGGGTCGCAAGGCGCTATTTGTCAATGCGGCGCATACGGTCGCATTCGACGGCTGGAGCGAGGAGGAAAGCCGCGGGCTTTTAGACTATCTGTTCACGCATCAGATTTCGCCTGAATTTCAATGCCGGTTGCGTTGGCAGGTTGGTGATGTTGCTTTTTGGGACAATCGTTGCGTGCAGCATTACCCATTGAATGATTATCATGGATATCGCCGGCTATTGCATCGCATAACGCTGAAAGGTGATGTGCCTGTCTAATTTGGCCCTGCCTTTGATAATGGAATGCAAGAAGGTCAATCAGCAATAATATAAGGTTTTTTCGATTTAAATGTCGCAACTTTAGTGATTAATTGCGCATTCAGGGCCAGTTTGTGTTGCGTCAGGTATAATTTTTCATTTTAATGACAAATTCTTACTTGGCGTCTTGATCAAAATCGAGCAAGTTAAGGCCGAGCTCTAATGTTCAATTCTGGGAGGAATTAAGAATGTATAATAAACTATCAATAGCGCTGGGTACGGCCCTTGCTGTTGGGGTTGCCGGTGTTGCCGGTGGTGCCATGGCGAAAGTCGAAGGCGACACATCATCCTTGGGTCAGCAATCTCACTTTCTGGTAAATATTCTACCAATGGTTTGCA
>JGI26246J51724_1001667_pt1 | contig 9971 bp, 9 predicted proteins | sample SaaInlLV_10m_DNA_FD_51724 | JGI IMG/M metagenome (IMG submission 51724) | reverse complement strand
CTTTGATTATTAAAAGTATAGGAATAAGCAATTGTAGGAATTAAGAAATCTGATGTGATTATATTATATCTATCTAAAATATTTAAATTATTTCTATATTGATCAGGATTACTTGTTTGAAATTCATCGTCATTAAAAACAGTTTTCATAAATGAGACGGTTTCACCTTGCCGCTCTAATGTATAATTAGGATCATCGAAAAATATTTTTGCAATAGAATTAAGTTTTATGTATTCAGAGTTATAAATATCAAAATAATTACCAATTCTTAAGTTTCTTACATATTGTGTATTAAAAACATCTAGTTGTATTGTTTTTTTATCATTGTACTGCCACTTATAATCAATTAAAGCAGTAACGGTTTCTCTATCCAAACCAATATTTTGTTGGATACTTGTTCCTAATGTAAACATTGTTCTGGGAGACATTCGTTTAGGGACTAATTTTCCTAAACCAAAAGGTGCTACAAAACGAGGTATTTCTAAAGACATGTCAGCTCCAATTTCCCATGAGTTGAAAAAACTACCTTCTTTATTGGCATCTTGAGATGCATTGAAGAATGAGCTAAGAAAAGATAATTTAAAAATTTCTGCACCTCTAAAAATATTTCTATTAATAAATGAAAACTTACCAGAAACCCCTAAATCTCTAATGTTAGANTGNGTTAGTTCTGTTTCTAGATCCANACTAAATTTNTCTAAAGGAGTAAGAAAAACATTTACATCAAGTTGCTTGTTATTATCTTTAATTGTTTCATATTGTATGTTTGTAATCTTAAAATTTCTCAATGATTTTAAGTGTTTTCTAGTGAGGTTTCTAGTTGAGTCTGCATAAACTTGATTAGGTCTAATAAAAATTGATTCTGATAATAACCTAGGATTGTACTTTATTTTTTTATGAGCACGAAAAGTAATTCCTTCACAGTTTATAGAGTCTAGATATGGATTATTCTTTTTATTAAATGAATAGTCTGTATACACATTAATTTTTCTGAGCTTTAGGATATCAAATAATTTTAACTCATAATCTCCATTTTTATTTACAACTCTTTTTTTATCAAAAATAACAAGGTCTACATTTGTTTTATTGCTATTTGTAAAAGCTGAATCTATATTGTAGTATCCTAAATCATTTTCTGTGAAGTGATAAATTCCATTATTTCGATAAAGATTTGTTATTCTTGAAGCCTCTTTAATAAAGTTAGCTTCTTTAAATTGATCTCCTTTTTTTAAAAAGGATAACGATTTTTGAGATTGGTATAATGAATCTAAAACTGGTGATTTTATATTTGTTATTATGCTATCTAAAAAAGTTGGCCTTCCTTTATCTATGGTATAGTTTACAATTGCTTTTTTATTTTTTTTAACTTCAATACTAGATTGTGCTTTTACCCTAAAATACCCATTATTTTTGTGATAGGCTGTTAGATTATTAATTGTTTTAGTAATCTTCTCATCTTTAATAATAACAGGTGCTTGACCATTTTTTAAAAACCAATTATTAAGACCAATCATGCTGTTAGCATAAGAAATACTTTGTTTTTCTGAAAAAACATTTTTAATAAAATTATAAGTTTTAGGTTTTTTAATACCCCATTCTTTTACAGTATTAGGCTTGTTCTTATCACCCAAATTATAGAAATATAAGGAAAGTGGGAGGCCTAATGTTCTAATGTTAGGTTTTTGAACTAATAATTCGTTTAGATCTGAATTCGTATTTTTCTTTTCATCTACAACAATAGTATTTTGTTTTAATAATAAGTCGTCCTCCCCAACTCTCTTTATTGAGCTACAACTAGACAAGAACAATGTCAAAAAAAATAAAATAAAGATTTTTTTCATGAAACGTATTCGCAATATAAACTCAAAAATACTACTTTTGATTACTATATTAANATAAAAAACNTATCTAAAGCTTATACAGAAGTATCAGTTTTANTGTTTTATGTTTTTTTAGTGAAAAAAAATAATATAATTAATGAGTTTATCTAAAAATCANATCAAACTTATAACAAGTTTATCACAGAAAAAGTATCGACAAAAGCATAAATTGTTTGTTGTTGAGGGTGTTAAAGTTGTTCAGGAGTTTTTAAACTCATCATATGAACTAGAAATAGTATTTTCTACAGATACAGATTTTTCATCTACCAATAAATTTATTGAAGTTACAGATCATGAATTAAAAAAAATAAGCAGTTTAAAAAACCCGAATAAAGTTCTAGCAATTTTTAAAATACCTAATCAAATTAATCCAATTACCGGCGGTTTAATACTAGCTTTAGACAGTATTAATGATCCTGGTAATTTGGGGACTATTATTCGTTTGTGTGATTGGTTTGGTATAGAACAGCTTGTTTGTTCAAATGAAACTGTAGATTGTTTTAACTCTAAGGTTGTTCAAGCTAGTATGGGTTCATTAACCAGAGTTGTCATTTCCTACCTTGATTTAAAAAAATATTTACAAAATGCTTCAGTTCCAATCTTTATTGCAGATATGGATGGTCTTAATGTTTATAAAACTAAACTTCCAGATTCTGCTTTGCTAGTTCTAGGTAATGAAGCAAACGGAATTTCTGATGAGATAAAACAACTAGTAACTTCTAAAATTACAATCCCTAGGTATGGAGCCTTTCAACAAACGGAGAGTCTAAATGTAGCCACAGCATCAGCTATTTTATTGAGCGAGTTCCGAAGATAAAATTATTCAAAAGAAAAGTTTAAGAAAACTCCTCGTGTAGAAAATATATTAATAGGTGATGTCCACGGGCTATTGCTGTTATTATCGTCAATCAATTCTCTATTCATCGCAAAAACTCCTCTAATTGAAGGAGAAAACTTAAAAAAGGATAAGTATATATCTACACCAACACCAAGTTCGTACATGAAATTACTTGTTTTCATTCTGAACTCTCCACTAAAATTATCATCAGAATTTTCTTGATTACTTGANAAATTATGATCGTAAGATACACCAGCAAGTACGTATGGTCTTANATTATTCCATCTATCTGAACTAAACTTAAAAACCAAAGGTAGATGCAGGTAGGTAGATCCAATCTCTCGAATACTATCTCTTTCAGTGTTTAGTGTGGGACTATTGTTAAAATAAATAGTTTTTGAATTACTAATTAAACCCGGCTCAAAACGTAAATTAACATTTTTATGAACTCTAAAATCAGCAATTAATCCAACGTTAAACCCTAAAGTGGGTTTTATTTCCACTNNAGTATTAGGGAAATTACTCGGTCTGTAATTAACTTTAAAATCATTTTGATTAATACCTAAATAAAAACCATAATGAATTTTTGGATCATCAAAGGTTGGAAGGTTATCAACATTTCTTCTTTTTTGTGAAGATGCAGACAGTACCATTGAAAAGGAAATTATAAAAAAAAAGATTTTTTTCATATTATTTTGATGCAGAATATATGGTAGCTACTCCNAATGTTACAGGTGTATGGGTTGTATTAATAAACCCATTTTTTTTTAAAATATTGTTGAAGGCTTCTCCAAAAGGGAAAAAATTTGCCGATTCACTAAGATATGAATATGCTATTTTGTCTTTTGAAAAAAGTTTACCAATAACAGGTAAAATAAAAGAGGTGTAAAACTTATATCCTTGTTTAAAGGGAAATTTTGTTGGGTTTGATGTTTCAAGAATAACTAGTATTCCCCCAGATTTTAAAACTCGTCTAATTTCTCCTAATCCTTTGTCTAAATTCGCAAAATTTCTAACCCCAAATGAAACTGTGATTGCATCAAATGTATTGTCTGCATATGGAATATCTTCAGAATCACCTACAACCATTTCTATTTTGTCATTTAATTGAGCTTTAGAAATTTTTTCTTTCCCTACTGAAAGCATTCCTTCAGAGATATCAAGTCCAATAATTTTTTCTGGGGCNAGAGTAGACATCATTAATGCTAGATCTCCTGTCCCTGTAGCAATATCTAAAATTTGTTGTGGATTGTTTTTAGAAACAATCTGAACCACTTTCTTCCTCCAGCTAATATCTATTCCAAAAGAAATGACCCTATTCAAATCATCATAGTTTTTTGAAATGTTATTAAACATTGTTGCTACTTGATCTTTTTTACCTAATGCGGAGTCTTTGTATGGTTTTATTATTTTTGACATTTTAAATCTCTAGATAGATTTTCAATTTTAATTATCCATTAATAGCTACCACCTGACTAATTTCATTTGGAAGCATTTCTTGTAACATTGTTTCTATTCCATTTTTCAAAGTAATGGTAGAGGAGGGACATCCACTACAAGCCCCTTGTAATACAACCTTTACAATCTTAGTTTCCTCATTATAAGATTTAAATGCTATATTTCCTCCATCTGATGCTACTGCAGGACGAATATATTCATCTAAAATAGCTACAATTTTTGCTGAAGTTCCCTCAAAGTTGATGATATCATCCTCTTTTTCTTTAGGATTGTTAGTTGTACTATTTGATTTAGGGAGTTCTTTAATAATTATCTTATTCTCTTGAAGATATGAACTAATAAAGCTTCTTATTTCCGAGTATATATCATTCCATTCTACAATATCAAATTTTGTAATGGAAATGTAATTTTCAGATATAAAAACTTCTTTTACAAATGAAAATCCAAAAAGAGCTTTTGCTAAAGGAGAAGATTTACTTGCTTCTTCAATGTTTATGTACTCAACATCTGTATTAGTTAGAGACTTATTTGTCCCAAACTTCATAGTAGATGGGTTAGGAGTTGCCTCTGCAAAGACCTCAATAGGTTCCTTTTTTTCTTGAGCTACTAGTTTCGGTTACAACAATACCACCAGCAATTAAATAGGCTTCGATTTGTTCTCTAACTTCTTCTTGAACATCACTCCATTCAACTATATCAAATCTTTGAATTGCAATAAAATTTGCAGTAATAAATACTTTTTTTACAAAAGGTAAGTAGAATAATTGTTGGGCTAGAGGAGAGTTTTTCGCATCATCAATATTATTATATTCATAGCTTCCTCCATTGATTAAAATTTGAGTACTTACAAATTTTAAAATATTTTTATTATTGGTTGATTGAATCGTAATTTTTTGTGAACTCATTTTTAAAATATTAGAAAATGAATTGCAAAATTACTGCAAAAAAAATGAATAGATATGTTAAATAAAAATAAATAAGGTTGTAAAAATGAAAGAATTATTCTTGAAAAAAATGATTTTTTATTTAAATATTCGCTGAGAATCCAATTGTAATAATAGTATTGTTTATGTTTAGTTGAGTGGCTTCAACCTCACTGTATTGAGGATAAAAGTCATATTGATCAGTTTTATTACTTTTTCTGTAGGATAAATTTAATTTTACATTTCCGAAGTTATATCCAAGACCTAAGGAATAGCTTTCTAGGTTATCTGAAGAAATTGAATTTATGAATGGGCTTTGTTCGAATACATAGCCACCTCGAACACTAAGATTGTTAATTCTCCATTCTGTACCGAAACGCATTGCATCAGCTCTTCTAAGTTGATTGTCAAAAAATAAATTTTCTTGTGAAAAATCGTCACCAGATAAATATAAACCTTTGTAATTATTGGTTGAATAGTCAAAACTTATCAATCCAACTTTTCCAAAAATAATTGCAGTACTTGCGGTTATTTTACTTGGTGTTCTTAATTTATAAAGTAGTTCTTGAATAGGTAAATTACCACCAAAAGTATTATCATAAATTACATCACTATTACTTACTTCTATTTCAGTATCACCAAAAAAGCCATCGTTATTTATAATGTTGGTATTTTCTATTATTTCTGTAAACCATGTGGGTGATTGATAACTTAGACCAAAACGAAAAGTATTTGTTGGTTTATAAATGAAACCTGCACTTAGAGAAAAACCAACACCATTAGTAAAATTTTCTTGATAAAATCTTGAATTTAATGTGTTGTCGTTTCCATCATTGTTAGTCTCTCTTAAAACTGTTTGCTGGCTAAAACTAATATCATAAAAATTTAAACCAGCTCCAACATGCAATTTTTCTTGGTAAACACCAGAAAAAGCAAAATTTAATTCAGAAATTTCACCATCATAATAGTTAGATAATTCTTGATCTTCTGAAATATCGTAAATTATAGGGTTTTGACTTATATCTAAAGGAAAACTGTTAAATGATGAAAAACCACTGTTTCCTTTAGCTATAAATCTATCTTCAAAATCAGCAGAAATTCTGTAATTTACTCCCAAAGCTAATTTAGACCATTCATTGTTAAAATTATTCTCAAAAGTTAACACAGCACCTGCATTTGTTACCTTGAAAAAATCTTCTTCTGTTGTTAAAGAGTTATTGTAGTAGGTTGTTAAATAATTGGTATTTCGAGCTTGAAATGTTAAAGACGCATTATTACCGTTACTGATATTCCCGCAGGATTAATTATCATTGAGGTAACATCTCCGCCAACAGCTCCAAAAGCACCACCCATAGCAACAAACCTGGCACTACCATTTCCGTCATTCCTTGAAAACATTAATGATAAATTCTGATAACCTAAAGACTGAGAATTAGACATAGAGCTAAGAGCGGCAAAAGCCACAAAAAAAATTATTTTTCTCATAAAAATTTGATTTTACAGTTTACCCTCCTCTTTTAGATGAGCTACTCTTAGACGAGCTTCCGCTTCTTGAAGAACTGCTTCTACTGGATGAACTACCTCTTCTAATTGAGGAACTTCTCGATGAGTTANTACTTCTAGTTCTTGGAGAGTAATTACTTTTACCCCCTGAGGATCTAGCTTTATAGCTCGGTCTTTTGGTTGAACTGTTAGAGCGAACAGAAGAGTTTTTTCTGCCAATATTTCTAGTTTTTTTCTTTCCAGCAGTAAATTNTTTCGCATTGTTGTAAACTTTGATNTTACTCTTATCAAGTTTAAGTCTTTTGGCTATTTTATCTACATTGANGTTATTAGCAGTGCTTTTTGATCTTCCATTAGTGAAATTGATCCTTCTATTACTACTATTTATACTTCTNGAGTTAATGTTATTTCTCGTGTTTGAGGTATTATATGAGTAATTTCTTCTACCNTAGTTGTAATTTCTAAATCCATTATTCNTGTATCCATTACCATAATAACTTCTCCAGTTAAAAAATCCATAACCAGACATATTATTAAAAAATGGATTGAAAAAAGGTGAATGATAGTATCCATATCCTGGCCAAAAAGAATAGTTACCTATACCATATCTCCATCTGAGTCTCCACGCTCTGTTGCTTAAGGGGGAAAAAGTACCATAGTTGAAGTATGGATTGTAAAAATTTAAATAATTATCCCACCCAAAACCAGTACTTCTGAGGTCAAGATTAATTACTATTTGATCGCTATCTGAGTAACCCCAGGCATTGTCTATCATATATCCCTCATTAGTTTCTGAGGAATTATTTGTATTGTCATCAACTGAGCTATATGTTTCAATATCTGTAAAAATATCAGTTCCATTAATTCCATCTAGACGTTCAAGTTCTTTTGTGAAATAATTATTTTCATATTCATCATACTCTTTACTATTCTCAACAATGACTCTTGTTCTTTTAATTTCTTTTGTGTAAATACCATCATTATCAGGAACATTTTGATAGACAGTGCATGACGAAAGAAGAATAAATAATAGAAAAATTGTTAGAGGTAACTTAGCAGATTTGAAGTAGCAGTTTGGTTTCATAATGATTTTTTTTAGTAGTAAAAAAATAAAATAGTAATTAAAAAAGCATATTTTTTTTTATTCACTGTGCTTAAAATGCTTTAGTTTTGCTTTCGTATTTTTACCTTTTAACAAATTTATAATAAATATAATAACAATAATTTAACAACATCCATGCCAAACGCAAAATTATGAGTAAGAAGTTAACTAAAAGAGCGGAAGATTATTCAAAATGGTATAACGAAATTATTGTTAAAGCCGATTTGGCTGAGAATTCAGCTGTAAGAGGATGTATGGTGATCAAACCTTATGGATTTGCTATTTGGGAAAACATGCAGAAAGAACTTGATAGGATGTTTAAGGAAACAGGTCATCAGAATGCTTATTTTCCTTTATTTGTTCCTAAGAGTTTATTTGAAGCAGAGGAAAAAAATGCTGAGGGTTTTGCGAAAGAGTGTGCTGTTGTTACTCATTATAGATTACAAAATGATCCTGAAAAAGAGGGAAAACTACGTGTTGACCCTGAAGCGAAATTAGAGGAAGAGCTAATAGTTAGACCTACCTCAGAGGCAATTATTTGGAATACATATAAAGGATGGATTCAATCTTACAGAGATTTACCATTATTGATTAATCAATGGGCCAATGTTGTTCGTTGGGAAATGAGAACAAGATTGTTTTTGAGAACTGCTGAATTTTTATGGCAAGAGGGACACACAGCTCATGCAACTAAAAATGAGGCNCTCATTGAGTCCAAACTAATGCAGGACATATATGCTAAGTTTGCGGAAGAATTTATGGCTATGCCAGTTGTAAAAGGATTTAAGTCGGAAAGTGAGCGCTTTGCAGGAGCAGAAGAAACGTACACNATAGAGGCATTAATGCAAGATGGTAAAGCACTTCAAGCTGGAACATCACATTTTTTAGGTCAAAATTTTGCTAAAGCTTTTGATGTAAAGTATACTTCTAAAGAAGGAAAGCAAGAATATGTTTGGGCTACCTCTTGGGGAGTTTCAACTCGCTTAATAGGTGGTTTAATAATGACACATTCTGATGATCTTGGATTGGTATTACCTCCAAGATTAGCTCCTATTCAGGTTGCTATTATTCCAATCTACAAAGGAGAGGATCAATTAACATTAATCTCAGAGAAAGTAAAAATAATAGTGAAGTCACTCAGAGAAAAGAATATTTCAGTAAAGTTTGATGACAGAGATACCTTTAGACCTGGTGCTAAATTTGCAGAATATGAGTTAAAAGGGGTTCCTGTGAGAATTGCAATTGGCAATAGAGATATGGAAAATAATACTGCAGAGGTGGCTAGAAGAGATACTTGGAAAAACAAACAATCTCTCAAGATCAACTATCAGAATATATTTGTGAGCTTCTTGAAGAAATTCAACAAAATTTATTTAATAGAGCGCTTTCTTTCAGGAATGATCATATTACTGAGGTAAATTCTTTCAAAGAGTTTGAGGAAGTTATTGAGAGTAAAGGTGGTTTTGTGTCTGCTCACTGGGATGGGACCATTGAGACAGAAAATAAGATTAAAGAGCTAACCAAAGCTACTATAAGATGTATACCAAATAAAGGCAAAGAAGAGCTGGGTACTTGTATTTTTACAGGAGAAAAATCATTAAGAAAAGTCCTGTTTGCAAAGGCATATTAAATTTTGTAAAAAAATATTGTACAAATTTAAAAACGTTGTATATTTGCATCCGCAATCGGGATAAAATTTTTTACAAGATTGCAATTGGTCCGTTCGTCTAGGGGTTAGGACGCCAGGTTTTCATCCTGGTAACACGGGTTCGATTCCCGTACGGACTACAAGTTTTATTAAAACAAACATAAAAGAAATGGCAAATCATAAGTCAGCATTAAAAAGAATTAGAAGTAACGAGACAAAAAGGTTACGTAATAAGCATCAGCACAAAACAACTCGTAATGCTGTAAGAGATTTACGTGCATCTTCAGACAAGAAAGAAGCTGAAGGTATGTTATTAAACGTAATTTCTATGTTAGATAAATTAGCAAAAAACAACATTATTCATAAGAATAAAGCAGCTAATTTAAAATCTAAATTAACAAAGCAAGTAGCTACTTTGTAGACTAGTTACATTAAATAAAATAAAAAAACGCTCTGAATATATTCAGAGCGTTTTTTTATGAAATCATTTTAAGATGGCAATTTACCAATCATAACTTTTTTCAGCATCTAGTTTTATAAAAATGAAGAGTAGGAGTGTAAAGCCCCAAAGAGAAGAACCACCATAGCTAAAAAAAGGTAATGGAATACCTACTGTTGG
>JGI26246J51724_1001662_pt1 | contig 9980 bp, 9 predicted proteins | sample SaaInlLV_10m_DNA_FD_51724 | JGI IMG/M metagenome (IMG submission 51724) | reverse complement strand
AGGAACAAAAATTCCACTAACGCTTGATATAGATGTAAAGTTTTTTATGCCCTGTGCGCCTGGCGATGTAAGAGTCATATCAAAGATTACTAAAGAAGGTAAATCTATATCTTTTACTGAAGCGAAGCTGTTTCAGAACGATCAACTTATAGCGATTTCAACCGCAACAAATAAAATAGTTCCAACGAAAATTTAATATATAATTTTTCCATGGATGAAGGAAAATTATATAAATTACTAGAGGAAGTTAAGCCAGATAATTCTTTTGAGAATTGTTTCACACCTGCTACACCAGATTATTCAAACTTAGATAATTGGGCCGCTTATCCTGAAAAAACTGCTCAGCAATTCCACTTACCAGACCAGAACTTAACTCTTANTAAATCTGAGAATAATGTTGATGTTTTTTATATTCATCCGACTGGATTTTTTGAGAAGGTCTGGAATTCAAATATGGATAAATCTAGAAGTGCTTATGAAAGAACTGAAATGATGCTGGGTAATCAGGCTTCTGCTTTTAATGATACATGTAATATATATGCTCCTGAATATAGGCAAGCTACTTATTATTCATTTTTTGCAAAAGGTAGCGATGGCACTAAGGCATTGGACTTGGCGTATGAAGATATAGAAAGTTCTTTTGATTATTTTTTAGAAAATTTTAATAATAATAAGCCTTTTATCATCATGGGTCATAGCCAGGGAGCACTCCATTCTCATAGATTGATAGCCAATAAGATCCAAGGCACTGAGCTTCAAAAAAGATTCATATGTGCTTATGCCATTGGGTATATGATTCCAGAAAAACATTATGCCTCTATGTTTCCTTTAATACCTCAATCACAATCACCAATCGATACAAATTGTATTATTAGCTGGTCAACTGTTGTTGAGGGGTTTAAAAGAGAAAGAGAAAGAACAGTTTTTTGGCAGCCATCAGGCTGGTCACTTGAATTAATGAAGCAAAAAATTATTAGCACTAATCCCTTTTCTTGGACGAATGATAATAATTGGGTTGATGCGCCTTCATGCCATAGCTCTGTAATAACTAAATCACCTAATTTTGATTTTGCTGATCGTTTATCTCTCCATCATTCAGGAGCTAAAAAGAGTTTGGCATATGCACGTGAGCAGAGTTTTTCAACACGAATTAACCCAGACAATGGCTTAATAGAAACAAAAGGTCCTCTGATAGAGAAAATGAGGAAAATGGCTACTTTTACAGGTGATCTGCATAGCTATGATGTGATGTTATTTTGGGGTTGTTTAAGAGAGAACATAAAGGATAGAATAAATGCGTTTCTTTAGCATTTTATTTTTAATGACCGTATCTATAAATACTCAATCCTTTGAAGAGGGTTCCGTTTATAACAATGATATTGAAATTATCTATAGAGACTATGGACCAAAAGACGGTGATCCCATTCTTCTTGTTCAAGGCTTAGGTGGCCAGTTAATTAATTGGCCTGATCATTTACTGGAATTTTTAATTGAAAATAATTTTAGGCCGATAGTTTTTGATAATCGTGATTCCGGTTTATCTTCTCGCTTTGATACTGAGCTTTTGAAGAAAAAAATAGATCAAAAACAATTAACTCCACTTATATAAAGTACTTTTTAAGATTGCCAATAAACCCTCCATATAATCTTGATGATATGGCTAATGATTCGATTCTTATTTTAGATGAATTAAACATCACCAAAGCTCATCTACTTGGTATGTCCATGGGCGGAATGATAGCTCAAATTATAGCTGCTAATCATCCAGATCGAATTAAAACGTTTACTCTTATAGCCTCATCAACTTCTGCTCCTAGCCCATTTAATGGCCCTACAAGGGATGTTAGAAAGCTTTTGATGAAAAGGTCTAATAATCCCAATTCTACAGTTGATGAACGTATCGATAGGAGTAAAAAAATATTCTCTCTAATAGGTCTTGAAGGCTACGATTTAAATACTCAAGAATTTTATGATAAGTCAGTAGAATCAATTAAAAGAGCTGGACCAGATGATACTGGTTTTAGTAGACAGATTATGGCTATTCTAGGTTCAAAAAATAGAATTAAAAAAGTGAAAAGTATTTCTGCTAAGACTTTAATTATCCATGGAAAACAAGATCCTTTAATTAAGGTTAAAAATGCCTATAAAGCAAATAAGCTAATAAATAATAGTGACCTAATTATTATTGATGAAATGCGACATCTTATTGAGCCACCAGTTTTTGATTTATTTAAGAATGAATTGCTTACTCATTTAAATTACTAACGTGCTATCTACTCAATTTAAAAACAATTATGCCGTTGGTGCTGTGGCAAACGGAATCAAAACAGATGCATTTACTTTTTTTCTTCTTTTTTATTATTCAAGAGTTATTGGGTTAGACCCATTGTTAGCTTCCTCAGCTATAGCTCTAGCTTTAATTATTGACTCATTCACCGATCCAATAATGGGGGCTCTGTCTGATAGAACAAATTCTAAGTATGGAAGGCGACATCCTTATATGTTTATTTCTTTTGTACCGGTTTCTATATTCTATGTTTTACTCTTTTCACCCTCACAAGACTGGGAGCTTTCCCAGTCACAATTATTTTGGTGGATGTTTGTATGTGCATCAATGACAAGAATTGGAATGACTTTATTTGATGTACCTCATCGGTCATTTGGGGCAGAAATATCTAAAGATTATTACGAGAGAACTGAGCTTTTTTCTCGTCGTGAAATGTTCCAATGGATTGCCGGTATATCAAATGCATTTTTAGCATATTTTATTTTTTTTAAATCAACTCCTGATTATCCATTTGGCCAATTAAATCCAGAAGCATGGTTTCCGCTTGCACTTACAGGCGGGATATTTATGGCCTTATCTATTTTTTATTCATCATGGACTACACGATCATACATCTCAGAACTATCTGAATGGAAAGGAAGAAGTACTTTTAAGATCATGGCTAAAGAGATCTATATAGCTTTATCAAATAAATCTTTTATTATTTTTTTCTTAGGCAACCTCACACTTTCAATAGCCTGGGGCTTACTTAATAATCTAACTTTGTTTATAAATACAGATTTCTGGCAGCTTAATGGACCACAATTAACCATATTTTTATTTGTATATATTTTTGCTCCATTTGTAGCATTCAAGCTAACGCCCATGCTAGTCAAGTATATGGATAAAAGAAATTTGGTTTTAATTTGTATTTTAGGAGTAGCCATATCAAGTCCTTTTGCATTTATTTTATACAATCTCGGCTTAACACCAGAGAAGGGTACTAATGCATTGGTGTTTTTTTTATGTTTGCCTTTAATTTTTATATCTTCGCTATCAATTATGGGAAATATGACAAGAGATTCTATGATAGGTGATATTGCAGATGAGGTTGAGTTACATAGTGGAAAAAGGCAGGAGGGTGTATTGTACTCATCAGTCTCGTTTGTTCAGAAAGTTAATACAGCTCTTGGGAGCATTACCGGAGGCCTAGTTTTATCTTATTTAAGTTACCCTAAAGATAGCCCATCTTATGAACAGACATATTCATTATTTTTTGTTCAAGGGGTTGTAGGACCAATACTTTTAATTATTCCTTTATTTATATTTTATTTTTATGGGCTATCAAAAAATAAACACAAGAAAATTTTAGAAGCCCTCAAAAAAACTACTTAACTAATATCTCTAAGGTCTTTTTAATTCTGTTCCAAAGAGTTTTTTCAGGAGCACCAGAGTCTGACTTCGAGAAATTTTCAATAAAGTGAATTATCAAACCATCCAGATTATCAAGCTCATTATTCTTGCTTTTGTTAAATTTACTCGTAAGCATTTCTAACTGAATTTCTTGTCTAAGCCCATTATCCTTTTTAAGTGATTCTATATTTGAAAGAATCTCTAATTTTACACAACTATATAAAAGGGCTTTTTTGTCTGTCTTTTTATTAGTCTTTGATTTTACTATTGCCGTAACAATATTTTTAGAAAGAGATATAGATTGATCTTTATCATCATTTAGCGATTCAAATATCTTATTGTATTCTCCAAGACGTGAAATTTTTGCCTCTTGAATTTTTTCGTTCTTAATATTTCGAATTGCAGATAAGACTTCATTAAACTCTTTAGATTTTTGAATGTTCTTAAGTTCACTTAATTGGATTTCGCAATCTTGTACAGTAACTGATTGGTCTTTAAGATTCTTTAGCAACTCTTTGGCAGTAGATATTTCTGCATCAAGCACTTCCTTCTTTGCATTAAACAATCTGTCGGCAGACTTATTAAATTTATCCCATAACTTATTATCATGTTTTCGTCCTGCTGAGCCTGCTTTTTTCCAATCATTTTTTAGATCATTAAATTTCTTAATATTTAAATCCCCATCATCACCATCAATAGCTTCAACTTTAGCTATAAGACCTTCCTTAATAGCTATAACACTAGATTCTTGTTTTTTTATGAAATCATTTATAGGTTTTTTTGCTTCAAAATATGCAGATTTAAGCTTGTTAAGATCTTTGTCTAAAACAGGTGCAAATTTTTGCCACTGATCGAAAGTACCACGCATATATTGTATTAATGTTCTTACATCAGGCCACTTTGATGAGTTTTCCTGAACGTAAACATTTATTTCTTCAATTATTTTTAATCTCTGATTAGCGTTATTTATTTTGATTGCCTTAAGCTCATCGAAGTACTCACTACATGGCTCCCAGCCTTTATTGCATAACTCATTAAACTTAGACCATTGCTCCCTAGAAGCAGGCCTACTTGAAAGATCAAGCAGTTGCCATTTAGTTTGTAAATCATGAATCCTATGGGCTTGTTTTTTAGGGTCGTCAATAGGGTTGCTAATAATAGAAGTTATTTCCGATATTAGTTCTTCTCTTTTTGGATTAGTGGCAAATGATGACATTTCATCAAAATATCTAGACTGACCTATAGCAAAATTAAGTTTATGCTTTAGAGCATTAGGTACTTTTTTAAAACTTTTAGTCTTGGACATGACATCCCTTACTAACTTCTGAGCACTTTTAATTGACCCATTAGAAAAAAGTTTTTCAGCTTCTTCTAACTGTTTAAATAAATCTTGACTACTTTCCACATTAATCTCTTTTGATGTTTATAATTATACTAAATGAAAAAGCGAATTCTAACAGGTATTACAACAACTGGTACTCCTCATATTGGAAATTATTTAGGAGCAATTAAACCAGCCATTAAAATGGCCAGCGAATTCGATGAGTCATTTTATTTTTTAGCAGATTATCATGCAATCATAAAAAATTCTAATAGTAATGAAATAGGGGATTCAGTTAAAAATGTCGCCCTTGCTTGGATAGCATCTGGCCTTGATACAGAGAAATCATATTTTTATAGACAATCAGATGTTCCTGAAATTTTAGAGCTCAGCTGGGTTTTAAATTGCGTTACAGCAAAAGGTCTCATGAACAGGTCTCACGCTTACAAAGCTGCAACAGCATTAAATAGTAAGGATGAAGATAAGGGCATAAGCATGGGTCTGTTCTCCTATCCAGTATTAATGGCAGCTGATATTTTAATGTTTGACGCTACACACGTTCCAGTTGGTGCTGATCAGAATCAACATATAGAGATGACAAGAGATATAGCAGCTCGCTTTAATCATACTTACAAAAAATCATTTGAATTACCTGAAGCAATTATCGAGTCAGAGAAAGATGTTGTCTTGGGTATTGATGGCAGAAAAATGAGTAAGTCATATGGAAATATCATCCCACTTCTTTCTACAGAAAAAGTTCTAAAAAAATCTATAGCTAAGATTGTTACTAATTCACTAGAGCCTGGAGAGCCCAAGGATATAGAAGGCTGCTCTGTGTATTCTCTTTACTCTCATTTTGCCTCTAAAGACGAATTATCTGAGCTTGCAGATGATTATAAAAATGGTATTTCTTGGGGAGATGCTAAAAACAAACTATTTAAATTAGTAAATAATGAATTAACACCTATCAGAAATAGGTATGAGGAATTTTCAAGCGATAGTAAGTATATCAATGACCTTTTGCATGAGGGCGCAACTAAAACAAGGGTACTTGCCAGAGAAAAGATAAATTCAATCAGAGAATTAATCGGCATTAAAACTATTTCTTAATGAAATCATCAGGCTCATCATGGCTAAAGTTTGGCTTATTTACTGTTGGCTTGGGTCAATCGTTTGTCTTTGTAATTGTTCCTCCCCTTGCTAGGGAGCTTGGTTTAACCGAGGTTCAAGTATCACTTGTATTTGCCTTTTCTGCTGTTGCATGGGCTTTAACTAGTGCTTCATGGGGAAGGGCTAGTGACAAGTATGGCCGAAGAAATATTGCAGTTCTTGGGCTGGTTGGCTATTCATTGTCCTTAATTGCAATGATCACTCCTTTGTTTTTGGTCGAACGTAACTTGTTAGATGTTGCCTTTTTATTTCCACTGTTAGTCTTGGGTAGACTTTTAAATGGTTTGATTGGATCAGCCTCAAGACCAGCATCATTTGCCTATATTGCAGATAACAGCTCTGCGGATAAAAGGACTTTAAAGTTTGCTAGGCTGGAGTCCAGTTTTCTCTTGGGAACAGTAGCGGGCCCCTTGTTTGGCGGCTTCTTAATTCTAATAACAAAAGAAACACCTTTTTATGTATTTAGTTTAATGTCACTTATAGCTTCTGCTGGCATATTTTTAAATCTTAAAAATACAAGCATTCATAAAAAATCTGAAAAACCACCTATTAAGGCCTCATGGAAATCTAGCACTATATGGCCATTTTTATTAATAGCTTCTATAGCAAGTCTTTCTCAAGCTTCCTTGCTTCAATCTATAGGGTTCTATGTCTATGATATATTTCCAACATTAGATGATCTTCCAATCGTGGTTAGTATGAGTTTTGCTGTTTTATCAATCTCAACAATTGTGAGTCAATACTTATTTACAGACGCATTTCCTTTAAACAACTTTAAATTGTTGATATACGGCACAATTTTAATTATTTTTTCATTCTTTACGATGGCTTATTTTCAAAAAATATCTATTTATTACCTATCATTGCTCATAAATGGACTGGGTGGTGGAATGATCAGACCTGCCATTTCATCATCATTGTCTCTTTCACAGTCACCAGAAAATCAAGGTTCTGCTGCAGGTTATCTTGGTTCTGTATATCCCATTGGGCATATATTGACTCCGTTTGTCGCTATGCCAATATATGCAACAAATCCAGCCTATCTATATCTCTTTAATTCGTTATTATCTATATTTATAATTATATTTATAATAATTCATCCAATTTTNNAAAATAAAAGTTAATAATGAAAAAAGCATTACTTATAGTTAATCTCGGAACCCCAGATAGNCCAAGCTACTTTAGCGTATTTAAATACTTAAGAGAGTTTTTGTCTGATGAAAAGGTCTTGAATATCAACCCGGTCTTAAGGTTTATTCTTGTTAATTTTATCATTTGCCCATTTAGATCATTTTCCTCATCAAAAATATATAAGAAAGTGTGGGATAAAGATCACGGATCACCGCTTTTACACAATACAAAACTATTAGCTGATAAATTGGATCATAAGTTAGCTAATGTAGATGTGCAGTATGCTATGAGGTACCAGTCACCATCTATAAAGGACACTTTAAATGATATCTTATCAAGAAATCCTGATGAGGTAGTTATCCTTCCTCTATTTCCACATTATGCAGCAGCNACAACGGGTTCAGTATTTAAAGAAGTAACATCATGTTTATCAAACAAATGGGTAGTGCCTAAAATNACATTTATTAATCAATTTTATGATAATGATAAGTTCATTGATGCATGGTTAGAAAAAGCCAGTCAATTTGATATGAACAGNTATGACAAAATTATATTTAGTTATCATGGNGTTCCTAACAGCCATGTAGACAATGTTTANCCTGATAGCCTGTGTGAAGANAATGATTGTGAAGAAAAAATAACAGATGAAAATAAATTTTGCTACAAAGCTACTGTTTATGAAACTACAAAAATTTTAGCAACAAAACTGAATCTTAATTCAGATCAATATATCGTTACATTTCAATCAAGACTTACCAATAAATGGCTTTCTCCATTTACTGACGATGTGTTGAAAGCATTACCTCAGGATAACAAAAAAAATGTTCTTGTTTTTTCACCAGCCTTTACAGCAGATTGCTTAGAAACAATCATAGAAATAGGTGACGAATACAAAGAACTTTTTTATGAATCTGGTGGTACTAATCTTGATTATGTCCCGTCATTGAACTTTTCAGATAAATGGGTTGATGCTATTGTTGATATAACAAATATGAAGCAAGGAGATAGTGACAAGAATGTTTAAAGATGATTTGTTAAAAGGCAAGCGAATATTAGTTACAGGTGGCGGAACAGGATTAGGAAAGGAAATGGCTTCACATTATGCTCAGCATGGTGCTGAATTATATATATGTGGCCGAAGAGAAAACGTTTTAAAAGAAACGTCTGATCAGCTCAAGTCTGAATATGGTGTTGATGTTCACTATGAATCTCTTGATATTCGAGCATCGGAAGATGTTGATGGTTTTATACAAAGAATCTTTGATGATGGCCCTCTTGATGGGTTAGTAAATAATGCAGCAGGTAATTTCATTTCACCAACAAAGGATTTATCACATAAAGGTTTTGATGCAATTGCTAATATTGTCTTTCACGGTACTTTTTACATGACACATTCTGTTGGAAAAAGATGGATAGAATCTAAACATAAAGGATCTATCATATCGATATTAACAACTTGGGTGTGGACTGGTTCTCCATATGTGGTCCCATCAGCCATGTCTAAGTCTGGAATCAATGCAATGACTCAGTCTCTTGCAGCTGAATGGGGTAAATATAATATTAAAGTCAATGCAATTGCTCCAGGCCCATTCCCAACAAAAGGGGCATGGGAAAGACTTAACCCAAAGGGTGATGATGAAAGTTCAATGGGCAGTATTCCACTAGGAAGAGTTGGTGAAATGAATGAGCTGCAAAATTTAGCTACTTTTTTGATGGCCGATGGCTGTGATTATTTAACGGGTCAGACTATTGCAATAGATGGTGCGCAATATCTAACAGGTGGAGGAACTTTTTCAGGCTTAGATAAATTAAGTGAAGAAGATTGGGAACAGATGAGAGCTATGATAAGGTCATCTAACGATAAAGATAAAGCTAACAGAGGTTAAGGGTAATTATTATGGAAAATACTAAACAATCGATGAATGAAGTTCTAACGTTACAAAAGAACCATTTTATAAAACATGGATCACCATCCATTGAATTAAGAGTAGATCGTTTAAATCGTTTAAAAACAATGATTATGGACAACAGGTATGATTTTGTTGATGCACTCAATTCTGATTATGGGAATAGGTCAAAAGATGCCTCATTAATGACCGATGCATATTCAATAGTCCCTGATATTAATAACGCAATAAAAAATATTAAAAAGTGGACTAAAGAAGACAAAAGATCAGCAAATTTTCCTTTCGGTTATCTTGGTGCAAAATCTTACGTAAAATATGAACCACTAGGAACAGTTGGCATGATTTCTCCATGGAATTTTCCAGTCAATTTATCTTTTGGTCCTTTAGCGGCAATATTTGCAGCTGGTAATCAGGTGATGCATAAACCTAGTGAGCTCACACCTTTGACGGCAACATTAATTAAAGACTTNTGTGATAAGGCTTTTGATCAACATGAGTTTGCAACCTTTTTGGGTGGACCTGANGTTGGCGAGGCATTNACAAAACTACATTTTGACCATCTTTTATANACTGGNAGTGGCAATATTGGTAAACATGTAATGGCTTCAGCAGCGGAAAACTTAGTTCCAGTTACTCTTGAGCTGGGTGGCAAATCACCTGTTGTTATTGGTGAAAGTGCAGATTTAAAGACTTCTGCAAAAAGAATTATGTTTGGTAAGACAATGAATGCAGGACAGATATGCTTGGCTCCAGATTATGTGATTATTAAAAA
>JGI26246J51724_1001660_pt1 | contig 9993 bp, 8 predicted proteins | sample SaaInlLV_10m_DNA_FD_51724 | JGI IMG/M metagenome (IMG submission 51724) | reverse complement strand
TGTGCGAACAAAGGAATCCAGTCGACGGGGACTAAATCCATCGCGTTCATCAGAAATATCCAGCTAAACGTGGTGAGCGCGAGTGGCGCTACAAACTTGTTTTTCGCATGGAATGCGCCATCGACGCTTTCGATAACAAATTCGACAATCATCTCGACAAAATTCTGCACGCCGCCAGGGACGCCAGAGGTAACCTTGCGAGAGACGAGGTAATAGAAGCCCATAAACAGCACACCTAGGATCATAGAGATCAGCATGGTGTCGACGTTTATCGCCCAGAAACCCATCTGCGTTGCTTCTTCAGGTGTATGCGCAAAGCCCCAATGGCCGTCGATCTTGCCATAGGTAAGAAAGCCAAGGTGGTGAGATACATACTCGGTGCCGCTCGCGTAGAGGACGTCGCCGTTTGCTTCAGCCATAAGTCAGTCTTCTGTCAGTGTTCGTCGGTTATTTGTTATCAATCTGATGCTTGGTCAGTCTTTTGTTCGGTCAGTCTGTTTGGTCGGTCTATCGTTTAGTGAGTCTATAGGCGCCATAGATGCCCGCTATGTGAACGACCAAAAATCCCACAAAAACCCAAACGGGGGCNAGTGGTTTAACGCTAGCGAAGGTCAGCGCGAANCCAGCTGCCATCAGTCCTAGCTTAATCGCCTCTCCNTTAAACACCGAGGCAATCATTTTCTCTGTTTCACTCGCACCGCGATGCTGAAACGTCTTAAACGCGAAATAGGCGCCNGGGATTGCGCTTATTAACCCACCTANAAAGGTGGAGTAGGCAATTACCCCTTTGTCTTCGCCCGCTATTACCCCTACCAGTGCAGCAATAACGACTGCGGCGGTAAACTGAAGCACAATCACTCGGGTAAAAGGTGGCGGCTTAATAGTCGACAAGGCCATTCTCTCTTTGTTTTGCCTCTCGTNATCTTCCGTAACTCTTACTTAATTCTTAACTTAAGATTTACGTAATAGCGATGCTTGAGGCGAGATTCGGCCGAGTTAAAGCTAAACCAAGGCGCGTATTATAGGGATATTGGNTGCTTCTAGCAACNAGCCTCATCGCNCTGTGNGTAAGAATCAACAGCAATAGGTTGTCACTTAATATGGGCGATGATCCCATCAAGCTCATCTAAGCTGTTGTATTTTAANACTAATTTACCTGATCCTTTAGCGTTATGCTGTAATACAACTTTCGCGCCGATTTTCTCCGCTAAGGTTTGTTCGAGTAGTCGTATGTCTGGGCTAACCGGCGCAGAGAGCTTTTTAGCGGGCCCTGCAAGCAGCCGCCTGACAAGCGCCTCGGTCTGCCTCACCGACAGCCCACCGCCAACAACGCTCCGCGCAGCGGACGTTTGCTGATCTTGGGGGAGTGCAAGAATCGCGCGCGCGTGCCCCATCTCTATATCGCCGCGCTCGAGCATTACTCGTGCATCAAGGCTTAAGTTAATCAGACGCATGAGATTGGTGACCGTCGCGCGGGATTTTCCAACCGCGTCAGCAACCTGTTGCTGAGTGAGTTCAAACTCATCTTGCAGGCGCTTGAGCGCCACGGCCTCCTCTATCGGGTTTAAATTCTCGCGCTGAATATTCTCAATAAGAGACATGGCGATCGCCGCGTCGTCTGCAACAGGCTTAATAATCGCAGGGATCGAATCCAAACCAGCAAGTTGAGTCGCCCGCCAGCGGCGCTCGCCGGCGATAATTTCATAGCGATCAGCAGAGATTGGCCTAATGACAATGGGTTGCATAACGCCTTGTTGCTTTATAGAAGCCGCAAGTTCGCCTAGTGCTTCTTCGTGCATGTCTGTTCGCGGCTGGTATTTTCCGCGCTGAATAAGATCTACAGGGATGTGTCGAAGCTCACCGTCTCGAACGGCGCTCTCTGGCGACGGTGGCACGCCGCCCTCGGCTGCAGGTTTGTTTTTTTTGCCTGCGGAAAGGAGGAAATCTAGCCCTTTTCCCATTCTTTTTCCTTCTGCCATCGTCTTCTCTTTTTTCACTATAACCACTGGGGCTGATTAATTTTATCTCGCTGCGGACGTCTCAGCTGCCGCCTTCTCGGCCATTGCTTGATCGCTACGCCTCAGTATTTCACCAGCGAGCGCAAGGTAGGACACAGAGCCCTTCGATGTCCTATCGTATTTTAAAACAGGGAGTCCAAAACTAGGTGCTTCAGCAAGACGCACATTTCTCGGTACAACGGTGCGATAAACAGCATCGCCAAAATGTTTAAAGAGCTGTCGATTAACCTCGATCGTAAGCCTGTTTCGAGGATCATACATCGTGCGAATAATGCCCTCTATATGCAGTGTCGGATTAAGGTGATCGCGGATGGTCTCGATAGTATCAATCAGCGCTGCTAACCCTTCGAGCGCATAGTATTCACATTGCATCGGTATGATCACGCCTTCGGCAGCAACCAAAGCATTGATCGTTAGCATATTGAGCGAAGGAGGGCAGTCAATAATAATGTAGTCGTAATTATGACGAAGAGAGTCGAGGATTTCTTTTAGTTTAAATTCTCTTTCTTCCATGCCAAAAAGTTGCGCTTCGGCGGCAACCAAATCACCATTAGAGGGCAATAGATCATACCCAGCCTCATCGGCCCGAGTTAATACCGAACTCACCTCGGCTTCGCCAATAATGGCGTCGTAAAGCGAAATAGCTAAGGCCGATTTATCGACGCCGCTGCCCATGGTCGCGTTGCCCTGTGGGTCAAGATCGACCAGCAATACATTATTTCGAGTCGCAGAGAGCGAGGCTGCTAGATTTACAGAGGTAGTCGTTTTTCCTACTCCCCCTTTTTGATTCGCTATAGCGAAGATCTTGCTCACTCTCATCGCTCCTTAGCTTGGTTAAGTTCTTTTTACAGCAGCCTCTTGGCCGATTAGGACAAGGTGACGCTGTGATTCAACGCCCGGCACAGTAAGTTCTATGACGCTTTCGACTTTATAGNAATTATNAAGGTCGGTTGAACTCGCCTTGTTTGNTGTGCTGTTTANCGTNTTGTCTTGCTGTAATTCTGCAATCTCATNGTGCGGGTAGACGCCTTTCATCGCGAGTAGTTTCGTNCCGCTGGCAAGTGGTTTCTCGATCATCTTAACTATAGAGGATAAGCTNGAGAATGCGCGACAAGTAATTAGTGAAAATTCGCCTGTGTCGGNTGTGCTGAGATATTCATCAACTCNCGCATCAACGANCTCAACATTACTTAACTCTAATGCTACTTTTACCTGAAATAGGAANCGGGTTTTTTTGCCGTTGCTATCCAACAAGACAAAGTTTTTATCGGGATTAGCGATAGCTAAGGGTATNCCTGGNAGGCCNGCACCNGAGCCAATATCAAGNATCCTCTCNCCTTCGAGATAAGGTGAGATAGCTAAACTGTCTAGGAGATGCAANGGCACCATCTCTTGTATGGCTGTAATACCCGAGAGATTAAAGTGCTTATTCCACTTAACAATTAAGTGCAGATAATGCAGAAGCTTTTGTTGCGCGTTGGCCGGAACTCCTAACGCTAACTCACGTAATCCTTGTTCTAGCGTTGCTTCTAATCGATCTGTCATTATCTTGGCCCCGAGCGCCTAGCTGGCGCGGCGGACTGCCTCGCTTTTTTTGCTTTCTATGCTTTCTATGTTTTCTATGCTTTCTTCGTTTACCGCCGGCTCTGTCTTTCTAATGCCACTCTTAGATTTTTTCAGATAGACAAGAATCAGTGAGATAGCGGCTGGCGTCATGCCTGGAAGCCGCGACGCCCGCGAAAGATTCTCGGGGCGCGCATCCAGTAATTTTTGTTTGAGCTCGTTTGATAATCCTTGCATTGAAGCGTAATCGAGATTCTCGGGTAATGCGGTGTCTTCGTGACGCTTTAGCTTCTCGATTTCGTCTTGTTGCCTGTCAATATACCCTTGGTATTTGATGTGAATGCTAACCTGTTCATCCACCTGCCTAAGAAGCTCGGTTTGTAGTGCTTCTGAAAGCAGGCCAGTTAGGCCGTCGATAGGAGTGTCGACGCTGTACGCCGAAAGCGCTTTATCGCTGCCTTCAAGCGCACCCGATAACCCCTCGTAGGTTACACGGGGGCGTGCAAGCAGATCGGCGAGGCTATATTCACGCGACAGGGGTTTTTCGAGGAACGTGTCTACTTGTGCTGATTCTTTGGTATTGGGTTGTAACCACGTTTTTTTAAGCCACGTAAGCCTGTGCTGGATATGCGCTTGTTTATCGCAGTAAAAGNNCCATCTCACGTCGTTCACCAAGCCGAGTTCGCGGCCTATTGGGGTCAGCCGCTGGTCTGCATTGTCTTCGCGTAGGGTCAGTCTGTATTCGGCGCGACTCGTGAACATACGGTACGGCTCGTTTGTTCCGAGTGAAATAAGATCGTCGACTAACACACCTAGATAAGCCTGATCTCGTCGNGGGCACCAAGAATCNTTGCCGCGCGCAGCGAGGCCAGCATTCAGGCCNGCAAGCAAGCCTTGCGCTGCAGCCTCTTCGTAACCTGTCGTTCCATTTATTTGACCAGCAAAATAGAGGCCTTTAACAAATTTGGTTTCGAGCGAGTAGTTGAGGTCTCTAGGGTCAAAGAAATCATACTCAATCGCATACCCTGGACGCGTAATAAGGGCGTTTTCGAAGCCCTTGATTTTTCGCACCATCTCAACTTGGACGTCGAAGGGTAAACTCGTTGAGATGCCATTGGGGTAAAGCTCATTCGTCGTTAACCCTTCGGGTTCAACGAAAATCTGATGTGAGTTTTTATCGGCAAAGCGCATGACCTTGTCTTCGATAGAAGGGCAATAACGCGGTCCTGTTCCTTCTATAACGCCTGTATACATTGGCGATCGATCGAGACCACCTCGAATAATGTCGTGGCATTCTTCGTTGGTAGAGGTGATATGGCAGTTCACTTGCTCGGGGTGATCGTCGGCAGTGCCAAGATACGACATAACGGGTANTGGCTTATCGCCTGCCTGCTGCTGCATAACGGAAAANTCNACCGAACGTGAATCGATTCGAGGTGGCGTACCTGTTTTTAGTCTGTTGACCCTGAAAGGGAGACTGCGTAGACGGTCGGCTAGCGCTATCGACGGCTGATCGCCAGCGCGCCCGCCTGAACTACTTTCGAGGCCTATGTGTATTTTGCCACCTAAGAATGTTCCAGCCGTTAATACCACCTGATTGGCGCGAATCAACACACCCATCTGTGTAATGACGCCGCGTACCGCACCGTCTTCGATAAGCAGATCGTCTACACCTTGTTGGAACAGGCTAAGGTTGGGCTGTGACTCTAATATTTCGCGAATGGCTGCCTTGTAGAGCGTCCTATCCGCCTGCGCGCGCGTTGCTCTCACTGCGGGGCCTTTGCTCGCATTCAACACACGAAACTGAATGCCGGCCTTGTCGGTCGCAATGGCCATTGCACCGCCGAGCGCGTCGATTTCTTTGACCAGGTGACTTTTGCCGATACCGCCAATAGCCGGATTACAGGACATTTGCCCAAGTGTGTCGATGCTGTGAGTGATTAGCATGGTTGGCACACCNTGACGAGCCGACGCTAAAGCGGCTTCCGTTCCGGCATGCCCACCACCGATAACAATTACATCGAAGGTAGAAGGGTATTCCATCGTTGTCAGGGGCGCAGTCGTCATGGTTGCCTCTAGATTCCTTTGGTCGCTGTCAGTGTAAGACGGTAAATCGAGCGCTTGGCGTCGACGGGAGGAGAAGTATATAGAATTCAGCGTATTAGTGAATTGCTTTATTGTAGTTTAGGTTAAAAAACAACCAACCCTTTTCTTTTTTAAACAAGCCTATCCCTTGCTAGCTTGCCGTTCGTTAGGTGAACGTTAGAGAGTTAATATAGATAAATATAGCTAGGTGTTTATCTGTGGTTAAGTCAATTTAAGTATTAAAAATCAGTAAGTTAAGAAAAAGTAAAGTGGGTGATTAGGCTGTGGTTAAGGGGTCTCGAAGCTATGGATTAATGTGGATAAAAAAGGCGAGGGATAAAGAGCTGATAAGTTATCCTTTTTTATACACAGGTTTATTGCTGATAAAGTCGAGTTATTGGCATTTGATACCACGCTAGAGGCAAGTTATGCACAGCGACTGTATTTCTCGAAAAGTGTGGATAGGCTGTTTATAGCCTGTGCGCGAGCGACTTATTTGCCCACACAGAAATTTGAGAAGATCTCTCCGAGCAAATCATCGCTACTTATCTGGCCGGTTATTTTACCCAGTTCATGTTGAGCAAGCCTTAAGTCTTCTGCAGCGAGTTCGAACGGCATTGCGTCTACAAAGCATTGTTCTGCGGAGGCAATAAGCTTACGCGCTGCTTTGAGCGAGAGCAGATGTCTCTCGCGTGCGACAAATGCGCCCTCGACCATCGAATTAAACCCAATGGCCTCCTTTAGTGCCTCGCGAAGCCCATCAATTCCTTCGTTTAGCTTTGCACTTAATGTAATCGTATCGAGCGTTGCCGGGACTCCCTCTTGTTCTTTTAACAGAGTAGGCACGTAGACAGTGCCAGCGCCTATGCTCGCCCCCGGTGTTAAATCGGCTTTGTTAAACACAACGAGGGTCTTTGCGAAGAGACCGGGTTCATCTAATAACAATTGCGGAATGAGTGACAGTGAGAGCTCGTGGCCATTGTCCACTTCGTCTGTTTTAACAGATTGCTGTAAGGTTATTTCTACCGCAGTGCTGTCTATGACCAAGAGAATTTTGTCGCTTTGTCTTACTGCCTCGCCGGCTCGCCTTATGCCTTCNTGTTCGACGACGTCGTCGCTGCGTCTAAGCCCAGCGGTGTCGGTAATATGTACAGGCATACCCTCGATTTGAAGGCGCTCTGACAACAGATCACGCGTAGTACCTGCTATCGAGGTTACGATAGCCGACTCNCTCCCAAGGAGTGCATTGAGTAGGCTAGATTTTCCAGCATTAGGCTCACCCGCAATAACNACGTGCATGCCTTCCTTTAGCAACATACCTTGGTTGGCTTGAGAGAGCGCGAGGGAAAGGGTTTGGGTGATTTCTCGAAGACCNTCTCTTACACGAGATTCGGTAATNATATCGATGTCTTCATCACTAAAGTCGATAGCGGCTTCGATGTTGACGCGAATCTTGGTCAGCTCGGCCACTAAATGATTCACTTTGTTCGAGAATTCACCGCTTAGTGTTCGTATTGCTGATCGCGCGGCCTGCGCTGAGTTAGCGTCAATAAGGTCGGCTATAGCTTCTGCCTGGACTAGATCAATCTTGTTGTTTAGAAAAGCTCGCTCTGAAAACTCTCCAGGATTGGCAAGCCTAACATCTAGATTGAGTACACGCTCTAGCAGTAGTTTTTGAACACTAGGTCCGCCATGACCCTGAAGCTCGAGCACATCCTCGCCAGTAAACGAGGCTGGACCTTTAAAAAAAAGCGCAATGCCTTCGTCAATACTGTCGCCGTGTTCGTCTTTGAATCTTGATAGGTGTGCTGTTCGCGGGGTTGGATCGAAATCGAGAATTTGTTTAGCAACAGTGCCCGAATTCGGTCCCGATACCCGCACGACACAGATTCCGCTTTTACCCGGTGCTGTGGCGAGCGCTGCGATGGTATCGGTAGTGAGATGATTCACGTGGCTTTTCGACAATAAATTAGCTAACTCTTTTTGGCTTCGTACTGCGCTTCGATTTTGCGCGTGATATACCATTGTTGCAGTATTCCTAGCGCCGCATTGGTGAACCAATACAGAACGAGTCCCGCTGGAAACCAAAGGAAAATACCAGTCATCATAATGGGCATAAGCTTCATTACTTTCGCCTGCATAGGGTCAGCAGGGGCTGGGCTTAGTGATGTCTGTAGGAACATCGTTCCGCCCATGAGTAAAGGAAGAATGAAATAGGGGTCTTTGACGCTGAGGTCAGTTAGCCAAAGCATAAACGGCGCATGNCGNAGCTCGACGCTTTCGAGAAGAACCCAGTAGAGTGCGATGAATACCGGCATCTGTACGAGCATCGGCAAACAGCCGCCAAACGGATTGATCTTCTCTTTTTTATACAGCTCCATGGTGGCCTGCTGCATTTTTACGCGGTCGTCGCCGTAGTTCTCTTTCAGCTTCTGCATCTTCGGCATCACCCGGCGCATACCTGCCATTGACCGGTACTGGGTTTCCGAGAGTTTGTAGAATAGAGCCTTCACGCTCACTGTTAAGAGAATAATTGAGAATCCGTAGTTACCTATGAACTGATTGATCTGTGTAAGTAACCAGTAAATCGGCGCGGCTAAGAACCAGAGAAAGCTGTAGTCGATTGTTAGATCTAAATTTTCTGAGATTTCGGCTAACTTATACTGGTCTTTTGGCCCTGCGTAGAAGCGCGTGCTGTAGGTCGCAGTTTGGCCAGCAGGGACCGTAATTGCTTCGCCGGTAAATTCGCCAAAATACTGTCCGGCGTTGTTCTTGCGCGTTGTAAAGTTATTTTGAGATTGCTCGTTAGCTATCCATGCACTTATAAAATAGTGTTGGCTGAATGCCATCCACCCGCCTGTTGTGGTGTTGGTATTGGCGCCGTCGTCATCGATGTCATCGAATTCGATTTCGTAATAGGGATCATCGAGAGTGGTGGAAACGAACCCAAGATAGGTGCGTCCAAAACCACCCGCGTTGCTAGGGTCATCAAAATTGCTGCGTTTGATTTGTCCGAACGCGTTTGCGCGCCATTCAGAATCTGAGCGGTTATTAATGAGATAGCTGACATCGATAACATAACTGTCTTTGGCAAAGCTAAATCGTTTGATTACCTCGACACCGTTGTCTGTGGTGAGCGTGAGATCGACATCGAGTGTCTGTTGACCAGCGCTTAGTTGATAGTCGGTTTTAGCGACGCTATAACGCGCGCGATTGTCGCTGTCGATACCGTCTCGCCCGATTAACCCGCTTGGAGCGGTGTAGGTTTGACTATCGCCGTTGCTAAGAATGACAAAAGGATCGGCACCAGGTTCGAGGGCTTTTAAGTATTTAGGTAGCGCGAGGTATTCGATGTCTCCGCCTACCGTGTTGATGCTAAGGACGAAGTTGCTGGTGGTGATATTGACGAGTGTTTCAGGCGCCGGATTTGTAATGGCGACGGTGGGTTGTCCTGGCAGAGTTGGGACATCAGCGCTCACGTTTGCTTGCGCTGGCTCGAGCGAGGTGACCGCGGGTACGTCGCTTTGCGCTATTTGCGGGAATTGTGTTTGTGTTGTTGGTTCGGCGCCGCTCGCCTGTTCGATTGTCTGTGGGTAGTCTTCCTGCCACTGAAGTAACATTAGGTAGGTGACTAGTGCGAGTGCGGTATAAAGGCCTAAACGTATAAAGTTCATTCGTGTCTACTTGTCTTTTAGTGAGTATTTTCGCTTTGTACGGTTAGTGCACTAGCGTTCTTGATCTACCGGTGGAACGAGATCCACCCCTCCCTCATGCCATGGGTGGCATTTGCTTATCCGCGTGACGCCTAGATAAGCACCCTTTAATGCGCCATGAATCCTAATTGCCTCTGCTGTGTAATGTGAGCAGGTCGGGGCGAAGCGACATTGTTGGCCGATGAACTGGCTTAGGGTTAGCTGATAAAAGCGTATGAGCAGCAAAAACAAAGGGCTAAGTATTTTATTTACTGCGCGATTCAGTGGCTCAATCAGCCGCTTCGTTAGCCGCTTTATAAGGAGGCTCATTTATGCAGGGTCTCTTGTTGCCTTGTTGCCTTCTTGTCTTTTTCCTTCGTGTCTCGTGCTTCGCGCGTGATTATGTCGTCTATAAGCTTGTTTATCATACTGCGTAACTCAACGGGCGGTAGTTTATCAGCATCCTTACGTGCTAGCACGACTATATCTATCAGCGGGATGTTAGCCTGATGTAGCCGGAAGGCTTCGCGCAGTGCGCGCTTGAGACGATTGCGTTGGACTGCTTTGGGGATATGTTTTTTGGCGATGACGAGCCCAATTCGCGGTCGTCGTGCCTGAGAGGCTGTGGCTAGGAA
>JGI26246J51724_1001650_pt1 | contig 10036 bp, 10 predicted proteins | sample SaaInlLV_10m_DNA_FD_51724 | JGI IMG/M metagenome (IMG submission 51724) | reverse complement strand
GCTGGAATTTACTACGCAAAATATTGAAAACGCCGGATTGGATGAGCATATTCGTCTGGCCCACAAGCCAATCGACCAGTTTGGCAAACCCACAGCAGAACATGGTCTATTGCTGACCAACCCCCCCTATGGTGAACGCCTGGGTGAGATTGACGAGTTGATTCCCCTGTACCAAAAACTGGGCACAGTGCTGCAAAAGAACTTTACTGGCTGGAAGGCCGCTATCTTTACCGGCAATGTGGACCTGGGTCGAGAAACTGACCTAAGCCCCACCAAACAGTACAGTTTATTTAACGGCACCATTCCCTGTAAGTTGCTGGTATTTACCGATATGACCTCCAAGTCCGCTCGCATTGCCGAGCGGTTAAGCACACCTGCACCGGCCCAAGAGCTGACCGAAGGTGCGCGCATGGTGCTCAATCGACTAAAGAAAAATCAGCGCCGCTTGGATGGCTGGCGCAAAAAATCCAATATTAGCTGCTACCGACTCTACGATGCCGATATCCCCGAATATGCCGTGGCCCTGGATATCTACGATCAGTCTGTCTATGTGCAGGAATATGCCCCGCCGGCGACCATCTCCGAGAAGGTTGCCCGCGAGCGCTTTGCCGAGGTTAAGCAGGCAGTTAAAGAATTCTCTGCCAGTTATCGCGGCAAAACCCATTACAAAGAGCGCCGCCGTCAAAAGGGTGACAGCCAGTATCAGCGCGCAACCGAGGGTGCCAGCGATATTATTGAGGTAACCGAGGGACGCGGGCGGTTTGAGGTTAATCTCTCTGACTATTTGGATACCGGCCTATTTCTCGATCATCGCCCAGTGCGTGCCATGATTGGCGATCTGGTGAAGGGCAAGAGCTTTCTCAACCTATTTTGTTATACCGCCGCTGCCTCAGTGCAGGCCGCTCTGGCGGGCGCCAAAAGCTCACTGAGCATAGATATGTCCAACACCTACCTGGATTGGGCTGGCCGCAACTTTGAATTAAACAACTTGAGTGCCAGTAAGCATCAACTGCTGCGCGCCGACTGCCTCAAGTGGTTGGAAGAAGAGGGGGAGCTGTACGATGTGATCTTCCTTGATCCACCCACCTTCTCCAACTCCAAGAAAATGGATTCAGTGCTCGATATACAGCGAGATCATGGCGATATGATCCGCAATGCCATGGCCAAACTGGCCCCCAATGGCGTACTGATTTTCTCCAATAACTTCCGCAAATTTAAAATGGACGAGCTCACTGAGCGCCAGTTTGATTGCCAAAATATCACGCCCCAAACATTGGATATGGATTTTGAGCGCAACCCGCGTATTCACAATGTTTGGAAAATCACCAGGCGCAGCAGTTTTGGTTAAGCAGCTGACATTGTATACGGGCCCCAGCTGTCATCTCTGCGAGCAGGCCAAAACCATTCTCTATCCGCTAATATCACAGCAGGGCTGGGAGCTGGTGGAAGTGAATATCCAAGAGAGTGAAGACCTAAAGCAACGCTACGGTACTCGTATTCCAGTGGTGGCCCTGCCGGATGGCAGCGAAAAGGGCTGGCCATTCACGGCGGCCCAGATTGGGCGGTTGTTGGATATTTAGCTATTTCGTGGCTTAAACTTTTTAACTCAAACAATTAATGTGCTCTTGGGGCGGTAATCCCCTGTTTTTAATAATCAAATAGATCTTTCTCTGCTCAGCTCCCAATCCAATCATCTGCCAATATTCACATCAGAGGTGGGGATTTCTCCTCTTAAACTGTCTTACTTGGTGAGTTAGTAATTCTTATAGCCCAAACCAATGGTTAGCTATAAGTTGCTGGGCCAAATGGAAAGTCAGACTTTCTGCGGTAGCTTGCCAGGCAAAGAATCAAGCCGATGTTCCTGTGCCTTTTCAGCCATTAAATTCTAGTCTGAACCTAATAAATACAGGGGAATAACCTGACCACTAATGTACGCCTTTGAGTTGCCTAAAGATAAGCGATACTTCATCCTTCGTCAAAACGACAGGTAGCTTCCGCTGACGCGACGCCTTTCTAAAATCACCGAGATTTATAGGCGGCTGACCTAAAAACTTTTGATAAAGAAAGACTAATGCGTTTAAAGCAACAGATTGAGTCGATTGGGAAACATTCCGTTCCACAACTAGATGGGTTAAGAACCGCTCAACATTTTTCTTCGAAAGAGATTCGGGATGGCTCTTATCGTGGAATGGAATAAAGTACTTTGTCCAATATAAATATGACTTTATTGTACGAATACTATAATGCCGAATTAGCATATATTCGCGGATAGACCCAAGGAATGGTGATGACGACATTGCGAAACTCCCTTTTCACGGAACTGTATATAAAAACAGTATGCCGGTTTATTTCTAGAAATCAACGACACCCCACAAAAAGTGCCCCGATAAAAGAGTAATGCACTTAAGTCCTGGTCATTTTTTATATGTAAATCAGTTAGTTAAAGAATATAAAAATACCCCCGATAACATATTACCAGAGCGTCTCGATAATAATTATTATGAGGGCGAGAGGCCTCATAATTAAACTGTTATATTTCTTCGGCGATAGGCCATACATAGACCCGCCCCCTTACATAGGCTAAACCCACCACCTGGGTGGACTGTCGGTGATACACTTTCTCCCTACCACCGACAGTGAACCCATTCAGCATATGAAAGACTGTAACCAATGTGGCAAGTGTTGTCTTAAATACGGTGACGGCGCGCTGTCTGCAACAGCGGCCGAAATCGATATGTGGGAGCTGTTTGAGCCGCATATTTACCAATATGTAAAAGGCAATGATATCTGGTTTGATCCGGATACCGGCGTGCAGTTGACTCGCTGCCCTTTTCTTGAGGTTGAGCCTGGGCAGGGCAAAGAGAAATATACTTGCGCTATCTACCTAAGCAGACCTGAAGACTGCAGGCACTACCCAGGCCATATTGCGGAGATGATTCGCGATGAATGCGAGATGATTGAGGTTATAGATTTAGAGGACTTTGATAAGGCGCAATCTAAATTAGATGATTTGATGGAAGATAGTCGGCCACGAAGGCGCTAAAAGTGCATTTACAAGATGCTTTTGCCTATTTTCCAATTACTTGTGCAGGTCCGACCCAGTTAAGACGAAAGTTTGTATGCCCAGAAACAACTATGGAGACGCTCATTGGTTTTGTCAGGCAATGGGATTTGAAATGAATCAAGCCCCGCTTTGGGCTTTTTAACCAAACTGTGCCAAATACTTATCTAGCGCATTGGCAAACTCCATTCGATCTCGCTGAGACAGGGGAGGGGGCCCGCCACCCACCTGCACACCGCTGTTGCGCATACTGTCCATAAAATCCCGCATATTTAGCCGCGCTTTAATATTCGCCTTGGAATAGAGCTCACCTCTCGGGTTAAGTGCCTTGCCACCCTTATCAATTACTTCGGCGGCCAGCGGAATATCTGCGGTAATTACTAGGTCATCTGCCTCTACTAGCTCAACTATATGGTCGTCTGCCACATCAAAGCCCTGACTGACCTGAATGCTGCGGACAGTGGGGATTCGGGGTGTGGATAGGGCTTGATTGGCCACCAGAATCACCTCTATACCTGTGCGCTGCGATACGCGATAGAGGATATCTTTAATGACTGTGGGGCAGGCATCGGCGTCTACATAGATTTTCATAAGATAACTAAACTTCAGTGCAAGAAAGAGCTTCATTATAACCCAACTCATCTTGGGAATAGGCTTGTATCTAGGGCGATACAGGGTAAAATGCGCGCTAAATATTTTAACTCATGTGGCCTCTGGTATGGGTCACCACTGAAAAGGAAAGTACTATGCCTGCAATTACCCTGCCTGATGGTTCCCAACGCGTTTTCGATAACCCTATCTCCGTGGCCGATGTGGCTGCTGATATTGGCGCCGGCCTGGCCAAGGCTACTCTTGCAGGCGTGGTCAATGGAGAGGTTGTGGATGCCTCTTATTTAATGAGCGAAGATGCCAGCCTGGCGATCGTGACCGATCGCTCCGATGAGGCGCTGGATATTATTCGTCACTCTTCGGCCCACTTGCTGGCTATGGCGGTGAAGCAGCTGTTCCCCTCAGCCCAGGTAACCATTGGTCCTGTAATTGAAGATGGCTTCTATTATGACTTTGCCTTTGAGCGCACCTTTACCCCGGAAGACCTGGAGGCCATAGAGGCGCGCATGACTGAACTGGTCCAGGCTGATCACAGCATTGCTCGCGAAGAATGGGACCGGGACGAGGCTGTGGCATTTTTTAGAGAGATGGGCGAGGAGTACAAAGCCGAAATTATTGCCAGCATTCCCGCCGGCGAGCCCATCGGCCTTTACCGTCAGGGAGATTTTATTGATCTCTGCCGCGGCCCCCATGTGCCTTCCACTGCAAAATTACCTGCCTTTAAGCTAACCAAGGTAGCAGGCGCCTACTGGCGTGGCGACAGCAATAACGAAATGTTGCAGCGCATCTATGGCACTGCCTGGACCAATAAGAAAGAGTTAAAAGCCTATATCAATCGCCTGGCGGAAGCTGAAAAACGCGACCATCGCAAGATTGGCAAAAAACTGGACCTCTATCATATGCAGGAAGAGGCCCCTGGCTCCGTGTTCTGGCACCCCAAGGGCTGGTCTGTGTACAAGGCCGTTGAAGGCTTTATGCGCGATAAGCAGATTGAGCGCGGCTATCAGGAAATTAAAACCCCCCAGGTGGTGGACTTTAGCCTTTGGGAAAAGTCTGGCCATGCGGATAAGTTTGGCGATGATATGTTTACGGTCACCACCGAAGACCGCAATTACGCCATTAAACCCATGAACTGCCCCTGCCATGTGCAGGTGTTTAATCAGGGTTTAAAAAGCTACAGAGACTTGCCCCTGAGGCTAGCTGAGTTTGGTTCCTGCCATAGGAATGAGCCGTCGGGCTCGTTGCACGGTATTATGAGGGTGCGCTCATTTACCCAGGACGACGGTCATATTTTCTGTACAGAGGATCAGATTCAGCCTGAGGTGTCGGAGTTTATCGACTTCCTCCATGAGGTCTACGAAGACTTTGGCTTTACTGAAATTATCTATCGGCTGTCTACGCGCCCAGAACAGCGCGTGGGTTCTGATGAAGACTGGGATCGTGCCGAAGAGGCATTGGGTCAAGCTTTGGATGCCAAAGGATTGCCCTGGCAGGAACTGCCAGGTGAGGGTGCCTTTTACGGCCCCAAGATTGAGTTTTCCTTGAAAGATTGCATTGGCCGAGTCTGGCAGTGCGGCACCATGCAGGTGGATTTCTCCATGCCTGGTCGTCTGGATGCACAGTATGTGGCCGAGGATGGCTCACGCAAAGTGCCGGTGATGTTGCACCGTGCACTGCTGGGTTCTTTTGAGCGCTTTATAGGTATTTTGATCGAACAGTATGAGGGAGCATTTCCCTTCTGGTTGGCTCCGGAACAGGCCGCTGTGATGAATATTACCGATTCTCAGGCCGATTATGCCCAAGAAGTGGCTAAATCATTGCAAAATAAGGGATTTAGGGTCATTTGTGACTTGAGAAACGAGAAGATCGGCTTTAAAATCCGCGGTCATTCTATGCAACGGGTACCTTACCTTCTCGTTGTGGGTGATAAAGAGAAAGAATCACGCACTGTGGCGGTTCGAACCAGAGATGGAAACGACCTAGGCAGCCTACCTCTAGACGAGGTTTGCGCCCTGTTTTCATCAGAGTCAGATCGACGCGGGCGTACTGAGTAAATAAAGCGGAGTAAAGTTTATTAAAAAAGACAGCAAGCGGGCGCGGCTTAACGACGATATAACGTCCCCCGAAGTTAGATTGGTTGCATCTGATGGCTCTCAGGTAGGCGTAGTGCCCCTGACAGAAGCCCTGGAAGCGGCACAGAAAGAGACACTGGATCTGGTAGAGATTTCGCCGGATGCCCAGCCTCCAGTCTGTAAAATCATGGATTACGGCAAGCATGTCTTTGATATTAAGAAGAAAGTAGCGCTGCAGAAGAAAAAGCAGAAGCAGACGCAAGTAAAAGAAATGAAGTTTCGACCGGGAACCGATGAGGGCGACTATCAAATTAAGTTGCGCAATCTGACTCGCTTCCTGGAGAACGGTGACAAGACCAAGATAACTCTGCGTTTTCGCGGTCGTGAAATGGCTCACCAGCAACTCGGCATGGATATGATGAAACGAGTTGAAGCAGATCTGGAAGAACTGGCTCAGGTTGAGCAGTTCCCAAAGATGGAAGGTCGTCAAATGATTATGGTATTGGCGCCCCGAAGCAAAAAGAAGTAATAGCAAAAAAGTAGTATCTAGAAGTAGCAACAGGATGTATTCAGCGCGACCCGCGCTCAGCCATTGTTTTTGGCAGGCTGTCCGGGCGTCTCCTGTTGATTTTATAAACCTCTCATTATTGGAGAACAGAAATGCCAAAAGCTAAAGTACATAGTGGAGCTGCAAAACGCTTCAAAAAGACGGCCTCGGGCTATAAGCACAAGCATCAGCACAANAGCCATATCCTCACCAAAATGACTACTAAGCGCAAGCGTCAGCTGCGTGGCACCAGCCTTCTTAATGCTGCTGATAAGCCTCGCGTCGATCGTATGTTGCGCAACGTTTAAGTCACTAACTAATTTTTGGTAGGAGAATAATATGCCTAGAGTAAAACGTGGTGTTGAAGCTGGTCGTCGACACAAGAAAATTTTAAAGCAAGCCAAAGGTTATTACGGAGCGCGCAGCCGCGTCTATCGTGTAGCTGTTCAGGCAGTGACTAAAGCGGGCCAATATGCGTACCGTGACCGTCGCGTAAAGAAGCGTACTTTCCGCAGACTGTGGATTGCCCGTATCAATGCTCAGTCACGTGTTGAAGGTTTATCCTACAGCCGTCTGATCAATGGTCTAAGTAAAGCCGGTATTGCACTGGATCGCCGAGTACTGGCTGATCTGGCTGTGCATGATAAAGCTGCTTTTGGTGCGGTTGTAAGCCAAGCCAAAGCCGCCCTAGCTTAATAGAGACAAGTAAAATCGCCTGGACCCGCTGTTTTTTTAACAGCAGGTCANTCAAGCGAATCGAATAGGGAAGGGGCTGCCGCTCTTTCCCTATTTTTTTATCGGTAATAAGATACACAATTGAGTTGTGTGGTGAGTCAAAATGATTGAATTGGAACAGATTGCCAATGAAGCTGGAGCTGCGATTGCCGCAGCCACAGATTTGTCGGCACTGGATGATCTGCGGGTTGATTATCTGGGCAAAAAAGGTCGATTGACCGGGCTTTTAAAAGGCCTGGGGGCACTCTCCAATGAAGAGCGTCCAGCGGCAGGTGCCAAGATCAACGAGGTCAAGCAGGCGCTTCAGGGGCAGATTAACCATAAGAAATCTGAGCTTGAATCAGCGGCTCTGGATGCGCAACTGGCGGAGGAGACTATTGATGTCAGTCTGCCAGGTCGCGGTGAAGAGGTTGGCGGGCTGCACCCGGTGACTCGCACCATGGAGCGTATCGAAGCCTTCTTTACCCGCATAGGTTACGACGTAGAGACGGGCCCAGAGATTGAAGACGACTACCACAACTTTGAAGCGCTAAATATTCCCGGTCATCATCCGGCTCGCGCTATGCACGATACTTTTTATATAGATCCCAGCACGGTACTGCGAACCCATACCTCGCCAGTGCAGGTGCGCACCATGGAAAGTCAGCAGCCCCCGATCCGCATTATCTGCCCGGGCCGAGTCTATCGCTGCGATTCCGACTTGACCCACACGCCAATGTTTCACCAGGTAGAAGGTCTGGTTGTTGATAAAAACATCAGCTTTGCCGACCTTAAGGGTGTGATCGATCAGTTTTTGAAAGCCTTTTTTGAAGCGGACTTGCCAGTGCGGTTTAGGCCCTCCTATTTTCCATTTACCGAGCCTTCCGCCGAGGTGGATATTCAGTGCACCAACTGTGGCGGTGAAGGCTGCCGCGTGTGCAGCCAGACTGGCTGGCTAGAGGTAATGGGTTGCGGCATGGTACACCCCAATGTCTTTGAGAGCTGCAATGTGGATACAGAGCAATACACAGGTTTTGCCTTTGGCATGGGTGTAGAGCGCCTGGCTATGCTGCGCTACGGCGTCAATGATTTGCGATTGTTTTTTGAAAACGATCTGCGCTTTCTCAAACAATTTTAGGCTGGGGTGACTTATGAAATTTAGTGAATCCTGGTTGCGACAATCAGTTAATCCCTCGATCAGCACAGAGGATTTAGTGGCTCAGGTCACCATGGCTGGCCTGGAAGTGGATGCAGTCGATCCAGCAGCGCCGCAGATGTCTGGTGTGGTTGTGGGCGAGATACTCTCGGTTGAGCAGCACCCAGATTCAGACAAGCTGCGAGTTTGTCAGGTTGCAGGTGGCGGTGAAGTTGCGCAGGTAGTCTGCGGCGCGCCCAATGTGCGCGCCGGTATTAAGGTGCCATTTGCTACCCTGGGAGCCAAGCTGCCCGGCGACTTTAAAATTAAAAAAGCCAAACTTCGAGGTGTTGAATCCTTCGGCATGCTCTGTGCCCAGACTGAATTAGACCTGGGTGATGACGCAGCTGGCCTGTGGGAGCTTCCTGCAGAGGCTCGGTGGGCGCAGACCTTATTGAATATCTCGATCTCAATGACAATATTATTGAGGTCGATCTGACCCCTAACCGCGGAGACTGCCTGAGCATTCGTGGATTGGCTCGAGAGGTGGGGGTACTTAATCAGGCTCAGGTAANCCAGCAGAGCTGTGCTCCTGTGGCGCCTACAATTGACGATAGGGTATCTGTCAGTCTTGATGCGCCCGATGGCTGTGCTCGCTATGTAGGTCGAGTTATACGGGGGTTGGATCTATCTCAGTCAACTCCCCAGTGGATGCAGGAGAGGCTGCGTCGCAGCGGTGTGCGCTCTCTTGGGCCAGCTATTGATGTGACTAACTTTGTGCTGCTCGAGCTGGGTCAGCCTATGCATGCCTTCGATCTGTCCAAGATCGACGGGGCCATTGTGGTGCGCATGGGCCGGAACGAAAATTTAAAGCTGCTGGATGAGTCGGAAGTCTCAGTGGATACAGAGACTCTGGTTATTGCTGATCAGAGCAAAGCTCTGGCCATGGCCGGTATTATGGGTGGCGATGAGTCGGCAGTTGGCGATAACACCAGCGATATCCTGTTTGAGAGCGCCTGGTTTAATCCTCTGGCCATTGCTGGCAAGGCGCGCAGCTACGGCAAGCATACGGATTCTTCTCATCGCTTTGAGCGCGGTGTGGACGCACAGCTGCAGGTAGCGGCCATAGAGAGGGCCACAGCGCTGATGCTGGAGATCTGCGGCGGAAACCCCGGGCCTGTATCTGTGACTGAGTCCGAGGCCCATTTACCTGTGCCCGCAACCATCTGCCTGCGCGACGCCCGCCTAGCTCAGCAGCTGGGCGTCTCTATCGAGCCTGCTCAGGTCGATGATATGTTGGTGCGTCTGGGTCTCAGCCTTGTAGAGCGCGACGCCTCAGGTTCCACCTGGGTAGCCCCCAGCTGGCGTTTTGACCTACAAATAGAGCAGGACCTGGTTGAAGAGGTGGCGCGTATTTATGGCTACAACAACCTGCCTACCTCTACACCCTCTATGGCTCTGGAGTTACAGGCAGACCCCGAAACNCTGCTGGGATTGCCAGCGTTCAGGCATCATCTGGTTGCTCGAGGCTACCAGGAGACTGTGACCTACAGTTTTGTGGAGCCCAGTATTCAAAAGCTGATTGACCCGCAGATAACCCCAGTTGCTCTGGCTAACCCAATCTCGGCAGATATGTCGGTTATGCGCACCAGCCTCTGGGCTGGCCTGTTAAGCACTGCAGTACACAACCTCAATCGTCAGCAGAGTCGTGTGCGCATCTTTGAAGCAGGACAGTGCTTTGTACCCGCAGGTAATAAAGACAAGAAATCTGTGTTGGGCCTGGAGCAAAATATGTCGCTGGCCGGTTTAATTTGTGGCTCGCGTACTCCCACAGGTTGGACAGGCACTAAAGAAAAAGTCGATTTCTACGATATAAAGGGAGACCTTGAGGCGCTATT
>JGI26246J51724_1001648_pt1 | contig 10048 bp, 8 predicted proteins | sample SaaInlLV_10m_DNA_FD_51724 | JGI IMG/M metagenome (IMG submission 51724) | reverse complement strand
TGTAGACGTGCAAGAAATATACATGGGCAGTACACTTGTTTGGCCTTCGTCAGTACTTCCTCCGGGACAAGTGGAAATATGCGATTTAATTTGGACAGACACAAACTCCAGTGAAACAGAGTTAATTGCAGGTGGTAATATACCTATCTTAACTAACCAAGCTGATTGGTACAGTGCTTGGCAAGCCCAAACACCAGCTGTTTGCTACGTAGACTTTGATTCTAATAATTCTAGCTACGGGTTAATTTACAATTATTGGGCAAGAACCGCAGTGAAGCCGCCGACAGGTTTCAGGCTTCCAACTAGTAACGACTTCAGCACCCTCGCCAAATCACCTTGTTTTACTGGTGTTAGTAATTTTAATCGTTATGGTGCAAACCCTGGAAATTGGGATCCATCTCAATTAACTGATACAACTGAATTAGGTGACAGCGGTTTTAACTCTCAAGGATATGGTTACGGGCACTTAAACTTTGCGTCAGGTGTAGTTACTTTCCCATGGTTTCAATCAAGAGAAGCGTATTGGAACGACAGAACGTCTCCTCTAGGTCCTGGGAATGGTTATTCGATTCAAGGAAGTACTTTAGGAGGCAATATTTTTGGAGACTCAACAACCTGGATGTTTTTTATCAGATTTGTTAAAGACGCATAAAATAAAATAAAAATATATGGCTAGAATTAGCGCATACCCTAAACACATACCTGTAAAACCAGAGGATTATTGGATTGGCACAAGAGCTAGCAATTTAATGACTAGAAACTTTACGGCTGAAGCTGTAGGTGAATATATAAATATAACTGGAACTATATCTATATCAGCTTGTATGCTTTATAAGTTTGAAGTATCAGGCGCGAGTGAAGGTGATATAACTGGCGTTCCAAATCTAACGCCTTTCTCAAACATAACGTCGTTAAATATAAATGCTGTTGATATTAGCGGGCAAAATACAGTCGGGTTTTTAGATTACATAGTAGGTACAGAACTACTTATTAGTGAACAAAACGAAATAAGTACTTTTGGTCATTATAAGATAGATTCATACACTCAAATTGGTGTAACAACTTTTTACACTTTAAACCTAACTTTCATAGGTGGTAGCGGATATATTGAAAAAAAGAAAATATATGATACGTGCTCTTTTGTTTTAGCTAGCGAAGACTCAAACACTACTTACGAGTTAGATTCCATACAAAACGGTCCTAATTCAGACATAAGACTTATAGGTAGTGATTTAACAGAGAATATAGTAAAACTAGAAGCTGGTACAAATGTGACACTAACCGATACAGGTAGCAATATACTTGTAGATGTAGTGGACATGGGTGATAAAAACTACGTGCACCCACAAGATCAAGCCTCTGCTGTTTGGACAGTTCAACACAATTTAGATAAATTTCCTTCATGTACTATGGTCTTGTCAACAGGACAGCAAGGTTATGGAGATGTAACATTTATAGACGAAAACGAATTAACAATAACATTTGCCAGCGCAGAGACTGGCAGAGCATATATCAACTAACTATGGCAATACCTTTTTTAAATAACATTACTCTCAATAACAATGAGATACAAAACGTAAGACTTCAGAACGGAGGTAATCCACCGCTGAACTCTGGCCCAGGTCAAATATACTTTGATAGTACACCTTCGGATTTAACAGCTAAATACTACTCAAACATTACAGACGAATTTGTAAGTCTAAAAGAATACTCTTTTCCAACCGACACTTACATTACTGGGACAGTAACAGGCACTACACCTAAGCCTATTATAACTTTTGACTTAAATGCTGTAGACGGCACGGCATCTGCAAACGAAAGATATTTAACTAAAAATAACACTTGGGCTACTGTAGCTTCGATACCTGGAACATATTCGTGGACTGTAGCTGGAGATTCAGGTAGCGAATCTGTGTTAAGCGGAGATACAATTAGCTTTATTGGTGGTACAAATGTTACAACGGCGTACAACGCGGTGTCAAATGAGCTAACTATAAACTCTACAGACCAGTTTCAAGGTACAGTTACAAGTGTTAACTTTACAACTGATGGTAATGCTTTAAATGTTGTTTCAAACACTATAACAACATATGGAACAATGACTGGTGTTTGGCAAGGTACTTCGAGCCAATATGTAAACGGTGAAGGTGACTTGCAGGATGTAGCTTCAATACCTGGAACCTATGAATGGGATATAGCTGGAGATTCTGGATCTGGTACCGTTGGATCTGGAGATACCATTAATTTCGCGGGAGGAACTAACGTTACAACTGCATATTCAGGCACTACATTAACTATAAACTCTACAGACCAGTTTCAAGGTACACTTACAGGTATAACTGAAGGACCTGGTATTACAGTAACTCCATCAGCTACTTCACCTACCGTAGCGGTAGATTACTTAGGCGTTGATAACTATCTGCTAGAAGCTGGAGCTGCTACAGTTGCAGATTCTGATGATATAATAAACTTTAGTGACGATGATGATAGTAATGTAAAGAAAACTACTTTAGGTACTATACCCGTAGAGTCTTTAACACTAGTAAAAAATTATATCGATAGCTCTGCATCAGGAGGTGTTTACTACCAAGGTGGTTATAATCCTACAACTGATTTAACTTCACCGGGTAACTACGGTCTTCAAACGCCACCAAACCCTAACATTATAGAGATTGGTTGGATGTACACTGTTACAGCTGATGGCACTTTCTTTGGTGAACAACTTAGAATAGGTGATGTGCTTATTGCAGAAGTAGACGCGCCTACATCTTTATCTGACTGGACAACAGTTCAAAACAATATAGATTTTGCTACAGCTGGAACAGACACTGGCGCTNGNGCTGCCNTAGTTGGTATATCACGTTACGACNAAGATGACTTTACGGTTAGTTCAACTGGTTTTGTNCANNTAGAACCANTTCCTGCCGCTAGATCTGGCAGTATCGCTGTTCCAAACTCCGCGACTTACACATATCCAAGCAGTATAACCGCTAGTGCAACAAATAGTGTTTTAATACAATTAGTTGACGGCGGCACAGGCGAAACGGTTTACGCTGATGTAACTAGACTATCTACAACCACCTTCTCTGTTAATTATGGTGTAACAACTCCAACAGATGTTATAGCTTTGATACAGCTAATAGGGTAATAATAACAATAAAATCTAATATATGAAGTTTAAAAATTATATTGAGACTGAGTCTGGCATAAAAGACACAAGCACTTCTCCGGGTACAGCTGGTCAATTACTGTCTTCTACAGTTGCCGGCACGTCTTGGATAGATCAAAATACGATTTCTTCTGGAACATCAGAAGTTGTAGATATACAAGTAAAAAATATATCCTCACCAAACGGTGGTATTAATCTATCTAAAGGAGATCCAGTTTACATATATGGAAGCGTAGGCGCTTCAGCTAGACTTTATGTTGATTTAGCAGATGCTGATTCTACAGCTACCAATAACTTAGGCGATAGTAAAATGCCTTGTGTTGCTTTACTAGATCAAGATTTAGCACCTAATNTAGAAGGAACAGCAACTGTTGTTGGTAAGTTAAGAAACTTAATCACTTCACCAATAGATGGAAGTGTTCCAAGTGAAAACGACACAGTTTATGTAAAATCAGGAGGCGGACTTACTTTAACGAAACCAACTGGCTCTACAAACCTTATACAAAACGTAGGCCAAGTAGGTAGAGTTAGTACCTCAAGCAGCGGTAATATAGTTGTAGCCGCTTTACTTAGGTCTAACGATGTACCTAACTTGCCAGAGGGTAGAATATGGATTGGTGATGGAAACACAATAGTTTCAGACACTGTTTATGTAGATGAGCCAAACAATAGAGTTGGAATTGGAACGACTAATCCAGGTTCAAAACTAACTGTTGACGGTACTACACGCCTAGGTGGTGACGTAGAGGTTTCAGAGTTATTAAGCGGTGATAGAGTGCTTACGCTAACCGCAAATGGTGGATCTTTTGCTATTGGCGATATTGACGGTTTAGGAGATCAGGCTTTTATATCAGGCAATAGTTCAAACATATCTATTAATGTAAACGGGAGTACAAGTTTATACTGTGGTGCTAACAATAGAGTAGGTATTGGAACTACTAGCCCAAGTGAAAAACTTGTTGTTAGAAATGGAACTTCTAATACTGATGTAAAAATACTAGCTTACAATAGCGCCCTTGGAACAGAGGCTACTTTAAAGTTTAGCACTATTGCTTCTGAAACCAATTATGAAAAAGCGGCTATTATAGCTAGAAACGCAGCAGGTAGTTTTGGAAGGAGTGATATGCACTTTGCTTTAGACTCTACAGCTGACAGTGGAAACGTTCAGTTTTCAGACACAAAAATGACCATATTAAACGGCGGCAACGTTGGTATTGGAATTACTAACCCAAGTCATACCCTTGAAGTTGCAGGCACTGTGCAGATAAAAAATGGAGGCAGCGGTTATTTGTATTTTCATAATACTAATAATTTTATATATGGAGACCAATACAACTCTTTAAGAGCTTATGCAGGTGACAATTTTAGAATCGTAACAAACAGCGGTGAAAGAATGCGTATACAACCCAATGGCAACGTTGGTATTAACACGACTGACCCAAAGACAAAACTCCACGTGGCTAGTGCAAACACGAGCGACATTCCTACAGCAGGAACTGCGACTGGAGGACTGTTTGTTTCTAACACAAATAAAACCTACGGCATCAATATGGGTGTTGCAGGCGCCGGATGGAGTTTTATTCAAAGTCAAAGAGCAGATGGGAATACCACATTATACAACCTAAACCTTCAACCGCTTGGCGGTAACGTCGGGATTGGAACGACTAATACTACTTCAGCTAAATTATTAGTTGCGGGAGATATTGATGTTTGGAGCTCAACAAACACGCTTTTAAGATCTTCACATAATGGAAGTTACGGAAGCTTACAAACTTTTACAAACTCAGCGTATGGGATTTTGGCACTTAATCCAGGAGGCGGCAACATTGGGATTGGGACAGATAATCCATCTCAAAAACTTCACGTAACAGGTAACGCCAGAGTTACCGGAGCTTACTACGATTCAAGTAATTCAGCAGGAACATCTGGGCAAGTGTTAAGTTCTACGGCCACAGGAACTGATTGGGTTTCTGCTGGTGGAACCTCTGGTTTTGCGCCTATGGTTAAGTTCAATAGATCAGGAATAAACAGCAGCACATATACTATGATAGCTACTGTAAATGGAAACAACCTTTCTTCTATTTTAAAAATGACCATGACTGGAACGAGCGGTAATGTTGTATTTGCTTGTGCTTTTGATATAACTGTTAATCATAGCCAGGATATACATGTTAAATCCTCAAATGGTGACTATACGGAGGTTACGCTAAGAATAACTTCTGATGGCAATGAAGATTTTTCTATTGAAGCTAAACATAACGGAATCACAACTACGCAGGCTGAAGTATGTATATTTCCTTTAGCTGACGAAATAATAACACCAACAACTACAGACCCAGGCTATACAGGCGTTGAATACGAGCATACGGCTACTGAAGGTTGGAGGTATGGAGGAGTAGATGATAGCGTAGAGTCTTCCAATGTTATAGTTGACGGCAACATTGGGATTGGGACAGATAATCCAGACTCAAAACTAGAAGTAGCATCAACAGATTCTATCACCTATGCTCACGTTAGAAATGACTCAACTGGAGCCACTAGATTAAAGCTGTCAAATTCATCAGACACTAATTCTAATGGGTTCCAAATAATAAACAACCCATCTGATGGTCAAGTTAATCTGCTTAACTACAAAAATACAGACTTAGGTTTATGGACTAATAGTCAGCTGAGGGTACTCATAGATAACGGAGGCAACGTAGGTATTGGAACACAGGATCCTAGTAGAAAGCTTGAAGTTAGAGCTTCTAGCGAAGGTTCTTCGGGAGGTATAGTGTTAACAGATTTCACGAGTGGAACGTCAATGGTAGCAAGACTTCAAGATAGCGCTACAGGTGGACGGTTATATTTAAAAACAAACACTGATTCAGACGGAGTAGTGTTAAATGCAGGAGGAGATTCATATTTTAACAACGGCAACGTTGGTATTGGGACGGATAATCCTTCAGAGTTGTTACATTTAAGNTCNACCGGTCCAGCTAGACTACTTATAGAAGCTGACACCGATAATNTTACTGAAACTGATAATGCCCAAATAATACTAAAGCAAGATGGGGGAGCAGTTGTAGGCAGATTAGGCTATAGAACAAATACAAACGATTTAGAGTTGTTAAATGAATATACTTCTAATATATATTTAGGAACATCAAACTCTATAAAAGCAACAATAAACGCTAATGGCAATTTCGGTATTGGAACTCCTGGCCCTGGCGGTAAAACACATATTCTTAACGGGATAGCTCAAAGTGGTTTAATTGTAGAAAATTCGACCTCATCATTTACATCTTCAGCTATATATGCGAATAATACATCTACAACAAACGGAAATTTACTAAGATTAAGATCTTATGGCTCAGATAGAGTCATTGTTTCAGGCCAAGGCAACGTTGGGATTAATACGACTAATCCTACTCAAGGTAAGTTACAGATTACAGTTCCGGATTATACTAATGGATGCAGAATAACTGGCCCTGGTGGCGGTAGTTTAAGTTGGAGTTATATGTCATTTTACGCAGGCACTAGCTTCCGAGGAAACATTTTACCAACCTCTACTGGTGTTAATTATAATTCAGCATCTGATTACAGATTAAAAGAAAACGTAACAAAGTTACAGAATAGTACTGAAAGAGTCAAAAAATTAAAACCAAGTAATTTTAACTTTTTAGAAAACCCAAGCGAAACTTTAGATGGTTTCATAGCGCACGAAGTGCAAGAAGTAGTACCAGAGGCGGTTACAGGTGAAAAAGACGCGGTTGGGCGTGATGGCAGACCTAAATATCAAGGTATTGATCAGTCAAAAATTGTACCTTTGTTAACCGCGGCGCTACAAGAGGCTATATCAAAAATAGAACAACTAGAAACAAGAATACAAACATTAGAAAATAAATAAAAATGGCAGTAACTTACGATTGGAATTGCAAAACAGTAGATGTACACCCTCAAGAAGAAGGGCAAACAGATGTAGTGTATAATGTACACTGGATAGTAACAGGTGTTGAAGGAGAATATTCAGTAACTAATATAGGCACTCAAATTGTACCATTAAGCGAAGGTAGTACCTTTATACCGTTTGAAGACTTAACTAACGAAATAGTAGTTGGGTGGACAAAAGAAGCTATGGGAGAAGAAACTGTGGCAAGTATAGAGACTAGTATCGCTAATCAAATACAAGACTTAATAAACCCTACGTCTGTAACAATGACAATAGGGGAGTAAATATTGAGCAAAACGAGTAATAATAGCCATATGCTACAAGAGCATAAAACCAATGTCAATTTTAAAACCAAAACCAATGACACTTTTTTACCAGACTGAATCGTGGAGTAGTCACCCACAACCAGGCAAAAGCCAAGTTAAACTATGGAAACACATAGCTAACAAAGAAAACTGGAGAATTGTCCAGCTTATCAATGGATTTTACCAAACAGAGTACCAAGACATCGAAGATCCAGAAAACTGGCATGATGTAACCAGGCGTGAAACTTTAGAAGGAGCTGAAACAGCTATCGACCAAACAGTAGCGCATTACTTAAAGAAAGTTGAATTTATCGACGGACCTAAAGTAGTAAAGACCTTTAAATAAACCACACTCAATTAAATTAAATTAAATCAAATATGGACGCAATTGTCAAAAACCTTAACTTTGGTGAAGAAGCCAGAGTTAACGTATTTAAAGGAATAGAAAAGCTCACAAAAGCTGTTAGCTCCACTCTAGGAGCTAGCGGCAAATGTGTTATGCTAGAAGATCATACTGGAAAGCCAATTATCACAAAAGATGGTGTTACAGTAGCAGATTCAATAATCTTGCGAGATCCTGTGGAAAATATGGGCGCTACACTTTTAAAAGAAGCAGCAAGAAAAACAGTGAGAGAAGCAGGAGATGGTACAACCACAGCTACAGTCTTAGCTCACGCTATATTAACTGAAGCTTATAAAGTTTCAGATAAAACAAATTCAAGAGAATTAAAAGAAGGTATTAACAAAGCTGTAGAAAAAGTAATTGCTTACTTAGAATCTGCATCAGTACCTGTAGAAGGTAGCATGATCGATCAAATCGCTACTATATCTACAAATAACGATCCAAAGCTAGGTAAAATTATAGCCGACGCTTTTAGAGCTGTAGATAATACAGGGATTGTAATGATGGAAACCTCAGCAGAAGGTAAAACAGAAGTCGAAGTTATAGATGGTGTTCAATACGACAAAGGTCTTACAAACTCTCACTTTATAACAAACAAGCAAAATAAGTCAGCTGAACTTGAAAACGCATTAGTATTACTAGTTGAATCACCTATTGATACAATTAGACAAATTCAATCAGTGCTAGAGCATGTAATAAAAAACAACAAACCTTTGCTTATTATAGGCGATTTAGAACAAGGTGTTTTATCTGCTTTAGCTATGAATAAAAACAAGGGTAACATCAAGGTTAATGTAATTAACGCACCAACTTATGGTATTAGCAAAAAAGAAGTTTTAGATGATTTAGCTTTATTAACTGGAGCTACTATTATAAATGAAGACCTAGGTGACGATATGGATTTAATTCAAGTGGAACATTTAGGTAGTTGTTTAAAAAGTGTTACAACACACGAAGAGACTATTCTTCAATTTGGAGAGTCTTCACAAGAAGTTTTAAATATTATAGATGAGATTAAGGGAGAGTTATTAAAAGACAACCCGCCTCACAAAGTAATTAAACTTGAAAAAAGATTAGCGATGCTTGCTGCTAAAATAGCAATTGTAAAAGTAGGTGCTAATTCTGATATTGAATTAAAAGAAAAAACAGATAGAGTCGAAGATGCTATCTGCGCTACAAAAGCTGCTATTAAAGAAGGTATCGTTCCTGGAGGTGGTATAGCTCTGTTAAACGCTGCAAAAAGTATAGTACCAAAGTCAGATGGTGAAAAGCTGCTTTTAGAAGCAATTAAAGCACCATTTAATACAATACTAGAAAATGCCGGCATAACAGATGTAGAATTACCAAAAGCTAAAGGAAGAGGTTTAAACGTGGTTACAGGAAAAATGGTAAATATGATTAACTCAGGCATTATTGATCCTCTACTAGTTACCAAGAGCGCTCTTCAAAACGCAGCTTCAGTAGCGACAACTATATTATCAACTGATTGTGTAATCAATAATTTAAGAATTGATGAAAGCGATAGGTAGAAACTTAATAATAGAAAAAATAAAAGAAGGAACCACCGAAACAAAAGGTGGTTTACTTCTTGCAGAAAACCAACGTGAAGATATTCGTTACACTGAAGCCAATGTATTATCAGCTGGTGAACAAGTTGAAGGATTGAAAGAAGGTGATAAAATCTTCTTTGACAGACACGCTGGGCATAAGATAGAAATAGACAAAAAAACATATCACGTTATTAAAGCGCAAGATGTAGTTGTTGTTTTATGAAAAGGCTAGACGCAGATGACATAAAGAATATGAATCTGTTTAAACATTATCGTATAATACGTAAATGGGCTTGCAGGAACAACGACCTTAATGATGCTGATCTAGAGTTATTGATATACTTAGATTGCATGGATATGTTTACAAAAAAAGATTTTGAAGCCGGTAGTTATTCCTATAGTTGGGATAACCGCCGCTGGAATCGTTTGTTAAAAGAAGGTTGGATAGTTGTTTGGAGAAAAAGAAACAGAACAACTCAAAAATATCACATATACAAAACTTCGTTTAAATGCAAGCATTTAATAAAGCATATGTATAGAATTATACTAGGTCAAGATGACTTGCCAACTAGCAATCACAGAAACAGTATTATGAAGGGTAAGACGTATACTGATAAAGTTCTTATAACTTCTATTAAAAACGTCAATAAAGATAAAAACAGATAATTATGGCAAAATGCTCAAAATGTA
>JGI26246J51724_1001641_pt1 | contig 10071 bp, 6 predicted proteins | sample SaaInlLV_10m_DNA_FD_51724 | JGI IMG/M metagenome (IMG submission 51724) | reverse complement strand
GCGTCATCATTGCCCGGAATCAAATAGTCAACACCATCAGGATTAGCATTGCTATCAACAACCGCCACAACAGGAATGCCAAGACGATTGGCTTCTTGAACGGCGATGGCTTCTTTGTTTGTGTCGAGGATGAACAGCATATCAGGAATGCCGCCCATTTCCTTGATACCACCAAGCGTCCGCTCGAGCTTTTCCTGCTCGCGGGTGATTTGCAGCGCCTCTTTTTTGGTCAGCTGGTTGATCTCACCGCTCTCAAAACGGCTCTCAAGCTCACGCAAGCGGCGAATTGATTGTGATACAGTTGTCCAGTTGGTCAACATACCGCCAAGCCAGCGATGATTGACGAAATACTGGCCGCAATTCTGCGCTGTTTCAGCAATTTTTTCAGCAGCAGCACGCTTTGTTCCGACAAACAGAACCCGGCCACCGCGTGATGTTACATCACTCAATGCTTTCAATGCGGCATGCAGCATTGGCTGGGTTTGCTGAAGATCAAGGATATGTGTCTTGTTGCGCTCGCCAAAGATGAATGTTTCCATCTTCGGGTTCCAACGACGTGTGCTGTGACCAAAATGTACGCCTGCTTCAAGCATTTGGCGCATAGTAAATGTAGGGAGAGCCATTAAATTTACTCCTGTTCTCCGGTTGAACCTCCATGGGGGAAATGAAAGGCTTATGCCCTCACCGGATGGCCCATTACGCAGAATTTGCTGCGTGGGGGCCGCCCCCATGTGTGAATTAGGCTGGGTGATACTATCAACCTGCCGAAAAATCAAGCCTTACCCGCCAAAAATGACGATATTTCCCAAACAGACGAACCGCTGGCAGAATGCCACTATAATTCGCGAACATTCAAAATTCCGGGCATGCGCCGCAGTTCCTGCCGCAAATCACCACTTAGTTTGAAACGACCCGGAAGCCCGATACAGACTTCCTGTCCCTTGACGATCAGCTGGATTTTGACCTCAGCCTTACCAGGCCCGTCTGATTTCAAGGCTTCTTTCAATGATTTCAATGGCTTTTCATCCTGTACCCACAACGCCACGCCGCCATGCCAAGCGGCAATGGCATCATCAAGCAGCTGAACGCGAGCGGCCAGCAGGCGCGGCCCGTTATCTTCCACCTTCAAATTAGCTGAAATCAGCAATGGCTTTTCCGAATCAAGAAGATCATTTGCCTCGGCGAGAACATCCGAAAAGAAGGTCACTTCAAAAACGCCGGTTTGATCGGTAAATTGAATAAAGGCGAAACGATTGCCGCGTTGCGAGACACGCACCTGTTTGGCGGTCACGGAACCGGCAAGATTGACGCGTTGCGGTGCGCGCCCTGCCTTAACCAAATCATTTAAAGCCGCATGCGATGTAACCCGAAGCCGCCCAAGCTGGCTGGCATAGCTATCAAGCGGGTGCGCTGATAAATACAGACCAAGCGCGTCAAATTCCTCTTTCAGGCGATCCATACCCGCCCAATCAGTCGTTTCACGAAGGCGAATACTGTCATCAATCACATCAGAGTCACCACCAAATAGGCTAACCTGATTTGATTCGGCTTCGCGGCGCATTGCGTCGGCATGTGATAGAATCAGATCCATATTTTCAATTAATTCGCGGCGATTACCGTGAATCTTATCAAGCGCCCCTGCCCGCACAAGATTTTCCATCTGGCGGCGGTTTACCACCTCACGCGGTAATCTTTGCAAAAGATCTTTCAATGAGGTGAAAGCACCATCGGCTTTTCGGATTTCGGTCAGGCGGCTCATCGCCTCGGCACCAACATTTTTAATCGCCGACAAGGCATAGCGAACCGCCAATTCCGGCGCACCGTCAACCGAGACGGCTTCTTCAACAGCAAATCCTGATGATGATTTATTGATATCAGGCGGCAGAACACCAATGTTTTTTTGCTGACATTCTTGCCGGAACACCGCCAGCTTTTCGGTATGACCCGCATCAAGTGCCATCGAGGCAGCAAGGAACTCAACAGGGTAATTCGCTTTAAGATAGGCCGTTTGATAGGATACTAGCGCATAGGCCGCCGCATGCGATTTGTTAAAACCATATCCAGCAAAAGCGGCAATCTGTTCAAACACATCCGATGCCAATTGTTCGGACAAGCCGTGTTTTGTTGCGCCAGTGATGAAAATCTGTCGCTGTTCATCCATTTCCTCTTTGATCTTCTTACCCATCGCACGGCGCAGAATATCGGCCGCACCAAGCGTGTAATCAGCAAGAACACGCGCCGCCTGCTGAACCTGTTCCTGATAGATCATAATGCCATAGGTTTCGGCCAGAACCGGTTCTAGATCAGGATGCATATAGGTGATTTGTGATGGGTCGTGCTTTCGCGCAACATAATCTTTGATATTTTCCATCGGGCCCGGGCGATACAGCGCCACAACAGCGATAATATCTTCAAACCGGTCAGGCTTTAGCCCGCGAAGCACGTCACGCATCCCACTGGATTCCAGCTGGAACACGCCAACCGTGTCACCATTGGACAGCATGTCAAAGGTCAGCTTATCGTCAAGCGGGAGTGCGCCAAGATCAAGTTCAATGCCCCGATTGCCAATAAACTCAACAGCTCTTTGCAAAACAGTCAGGGTTTTCAGGCCCAAAAAATCGAATTTGACAAGGCCAGCCTTTTCAACCCATTTCATATTGAATTGCGTCACCGGCATATCCGATCGCGGATCACGATAAAGCGGCACCAGCTCGGCAAGAGGCCGGTCACCGATCACCAGACCCGCCGCATGGGTCGAGGCGTGACGATAAAGCCCTTCAAGCTTCATCGATACATCGATCAAATCGGCAACTTGCTCATCATCACGGCGCTGTTTGCGCAATTCTTCTTCAGACGCAACCGCTTGGGCAATCGTTGTTGGTTTGGCGGGGTTATTGGGAATCAGCTTTGCAATCCGGTCAACTTGACCATAGGGCATTTCAAGAACACGCCCCACATCACGAAGCGCCGCACGCGCCTGCAATGATCCAAAGGTGATGATTTGCGCAACCTTGTCATGCCCATATTTATCTTGAACATAGCTAATCACCTCGTCGCGCCGATCCTGACAAAAATCGATATCAAAATCAGGCATCGAAACACGCTCAGGATTCAAAAACCGTTCAAAAAGCAGGCCCCATTTCAAAGGGTCAAGATCGGTAATCAACAATACCCATGCTACTACCGAACCAGCACCCGAACCACGGCCCGGCCCAACCGGAATATTCTGCGCCTTCGCCCATTGAATAAAATCGGCAACGATCAGAAAATAGCCCGGAAAACCCATTTGTTTGATCACATTCAGCTCAAAGGCCAATCGGTCAAAATAGGGTTTTGCGATCATCTCGCGGGCCGCCTCATCCATGCCGTCTTCGTAAACATGGCGCTGCAGACGGCTTCGCAATCCAGCTTCGGCCTGCGCGGTTAATTCATCTTCTTCACTGCGGCCATCGGCCGATTCAAAAGGTGGCAAGATCGGATCACGCTGCCTTGCCATTGTGCTACAGCGTTTGGCGACCACCAATGTATTTGAAATTGCCGATTCAAAAGGTGGCAAGATCGGATCATGCTGCCTTGCCATTGTGCTACAGCGTTTGGCGACCACCAATGTATTTGAAATTGCCTCTGGAATATCTTTAAACAATTCAGTCATTTGCGCAGCAGTTTTAAAGTAATGCTCTGGCGAAAAACGCGGTCTATTTGTTTCAGAAAACTTACGGCCAGTGCCAATGCAAACCAGCGTGTCATGCGGTTGGCTCATTGCTGCATTTTCAAACCGGCAGTCATTTGTTGCCACTAAAGGCAGGCTTAACCTATCGGCAATTTCCAAAAGATGCGGCTCGGCCGTACGTTCAATGCCAAGGCCGTGACGCTGTAATTCAATATAAAACCGATCACCAAAAATCGCCGCAAGTCGGTCAGCGCGTGCCGCCGCCAGTGCCGGCCTGCCATCACCAGCAGGCGCGCCAACAAAACCGGCCAAGGCACCGCCACTTAAGAGGATTAGCCCTTGGGCATGCGCCTCGAGATCATCAAGCGAACAAGACGGGTCATGAACCGCATCAGCTTCAAGCAATGTTTTTGATAATAATTTCGACAGATTTGTGTAGCCAAGGTCGGTTTGCGCCAAAAGCACAATTTCGCCCTGCCCTTGCGTATCTTCAAGATTTAGCTGGGTTCCCATGATTGGCTGGATGCCAGCACCGATAAGCGTTTGGGCAAATTCCAACGCGCCAAACATATTATTTGTATCGGTAATTGCCGCTGCGGGCTGGCGATCATCGGCAATCAGTCCCGAAAGGCTTTTGATTCGCAATGTCGATTCGGCCAGCGAATAGGCACTATGCAGTCTAAGATGGACGAAATTGGCTGGCATCACAGGCTTTCGGCAATGAATGAGGCGTGCCAAAACACTACCCCAAAGTCAGCAGGTAAAGCTAGCCAATTGAGATGATTTTACCGTCACTGATGGTCAGAATCGAATCCATATTCAAGGCCAATTGCTGGTTATGTGTGACTACCAATGCTGCCGTGCCGGTTGCCCGCGTAATGGTCGATAAATGATGAAACACGTCTTTTGCCGTATCAGGGTCAAGATTGCCGGTTGGCTCGTCAGCAAGCAATACCCGCGGGGCATTTGCCACTGATCTGGCAATGGCCACACGTTGCTGCTCACCACCCGATAATAGCCCCGGCCTGTGATCCGAGCGCGCTTGCAATCCGACCATCGCCAGCAATTGTTCAGCGCGTGTTGCCGCCTCATTCCGATCAAGCCCGTTCAGCATTTGCGGAATCATCACATTTTCAAGCGCCGAAAATTCTGGCAAAAGACGATGAAACTGGAACACAAAACCGATATGACTTCGGCGCAGATCGCCCCGCTTGGCACGGCCAAGCTTGCCAGCATCGACACCATCAATCAAAACCTCACCTGCGTCAGGGCGTTCCAAAAGGCCAGCAATGTTCAGCAATGTTGATTTTCCCGAACCTGACGGGCCAACAAGCGCTTTCATTTCGCCCGCGCGAACCGAAAGGCTGGCATCGGTCAGCACATCCAGCTTGACCGTGCCTTGAAGATAGCTTCGCCGAACATCGCGCAATGCCAGCAAGGGCGCTGGGGTCTTCATGTCCAATGGATTATTCATAGCGCAATGCCTCAGCCGGCGCGATCCGCGATGCCCGCCATGCCGGATATAGGCTGGCAAGGAAGGATAGGCCAAGTGCCATTAGCACCACCATCAATACTTCTTGCGGATCAACCTTGGCTGGCAGGTTCGACAGGAAATAGATTTCAGCGGCAAATAATTCGGTTCCTGACAGGCTTTCGATGGCCTGTTTAATCGTATCAATATTCCAACAAAACAGCATCCCAACGACGGTTCCGGCAAATGTGCCGACAATGCCAATGCTTGCCCCTGTCATCAAAAAGATCCGTATAATACTGCCGCCACTAGCGCCCATTGTGCGCAAAACCGCAATATCGGCATTCTTTGAGCGAACAAGCATGATCATCGACGAAATAATGTTAAAGGCCGCGACAAGGATAATCAGCGTCAGAATCAAAAACATCACATTGCGTTCGACCCGAAGCGCATTCAGGAAACTGCGGTTTCGTTCAATCCAGTCAAAAACCCGCAAATCGGCTCCAACAACCTGTCTTACCGATTGACGAAGCGTCGCAATCTGTTCGGGGTTTGATACATAGATTTCAAGGCCGGAAACGCTTTTCTCATAGCCAAGAAAGGCTGCTGACAGATCAAGAGGCATAAACACAAAGCTGGAGTCATATTCATACATGCCAACATGAAACACGCCGGCAATTTTGAATTTGCGTCGCGTTGGCACCGTACCAAATGCCGTGGCTTTGCCCTTGGCGGTTGTCAACGTTAGGCTATCGCCGGCCTTAACACCAAGCTTGAACGCCATCTCACGGCCAATCAGAACGCCATTTTCATCGCGAAACCGGTTGATATCGCCCTCATCAAGCGAATCCCAAAGTGGTTTACGAACAGCCAAATCCGACCAGCGAACGCCGCGCACCACGGCACCAATGCTGACACGGTTCTGGGTCGCCATGACCTGTCCTTCGATTTGCGGCGTGACCGCAATCACATCAGGCATATCAGTGATTTTCAGGGCAAGCTGGTCAAAATCGGCGATGCCACCTGCCTGACTCGAATAAACGGCAACATGACCATTTAGCCCCAAAATGCGGCCAACCAATTCGGCGCGAAACCCGTTCATCACCGACATGACAACAATTAATGTAGCAACGCCAAGCGTGATACCGGCAAGTGAAAACCAGGCAATGACCGAAATAAACCCCTCGGCGCGGCGCGATCGCATATAGCGAAACGCTAGCATCCGTTCAACCGGAGAGAAAAAATACCGCATTAAACCGCCCTTTTAGCCCTTGTCAGGTTCCTGCCAATTTTGGCTTTATATGCTTGGCCTATGATTTGGCACAAACCATGGTCAAAGCAACCTCAGGAGACACTTCCTTGGTTTCACCAGTTTTGCGCCGTTTCACCTCAACCACGCCATTGTCCATACCGCGTGGCCCAACAACAATCTGCCACGGAATACCAATCAAATCCATGGCCGCAAGCTTTGCCCCTGGCCGTTCATCACGATCATCAATAAGCGGATCACATCCCGCCACGGCAAGCGCGTCATATAATGACTGGCTGGTGGCATCACAAACCGCATCGCCCGGCTTTAGATTCACAACGGCAACGCCGAATGGTGCAACGGAATCAGGCCAGATAATGCCTTTTTCGTCGTGGCTTGCCTCAATAATGCCGCCAACAAGGCGCGAAACGCCAATGCCGTAAGACCCCATATGAACCGGTACATTTTTGCCATCAGGCCCAGAGACCACCGCGCCCATTGCCGCCGAATATTTGGTGCCGAAATAAAAGATATGACCAATCTCGATGCCGCGCATGGTCATCAAATCGGCATCCTCTACCGGACAGGTCGCAGCATCATGCTTTTCATCAGCCCGCGCATAGATTGATGTGAATTTATCAACAAAGGGCTGCAAATCGGCGTCATAATCAATTTCGGCAAGCAGATCGGCCTTTAACCAGTCTTTGTGGAAATAAACGCCGCTTTCACCCGTTTCGGCCAGAATGATGAATTCATGGCTCATATCGCCCCCGATCGGGCCAGTGTCGGCCTCCATCGGAATCGCCGTCAACCCCATCCGCGCAAAGGTTTTCAGATAAGAAACAAACATCTTGTTATAGGCCGTGCGCGCGCCATCAGCATCAAGATCAAAAGAATAGGCATCTTTCATCAAAAATTCACGGCCGCGCATAATGCCAAAACGAGGCCGAACCTCATCGCGGAATTTCCACTGTATATGATAGAGATTCAGCGGCAGTGCCTTATAGCTGCGGACATGCGACCGGAAAATATCAGTGACTTGTTCTTCATTTGTTGGCCCATAAAGCATATCGCGGTCATGCCGGTCTTTCACGCGAAGCATTTCCGCGCCATAATCGTCATAACGTCCTGATTCCTGCCAGATTTCAGCTGGTTGCAAAGTTGGCATCAAGATTTCCAAAGCGCCTGAACGATCCTGTTCTTCACGAACGATCGTGGCGATCTTGTCAAGCACACGCTTGCCAAGCGGCAACCATGAATAGATTCCGGCACTCGATTGCTGGATCATGCCCGCGCGCAGCATTAGGCGATGCGAGGCGATTTGTGCCTCTTTCGGGGTTTCTTTTAGAACCGGCAAAAAATACTGACTTAAACGCATCGGGTTTCCTTTTATGAAGATGGCGCAATCACATATAACCGATTGGCCTGACCGATATCCTGACGATGAAATAGACTGGTCAAATTAGGATGAGAATATCATTAACACAAGGGCGGCAAGCCGTCTTTGTCAAAAAGCGCATCCAATAAAGCCGCATCAACAAGCGCAAGGCTGTTTGGTGACCATTTTGGCGCATTATCCCGATCAACCAGAACGGCACGAACGCCTTCGATATAATCGGCACGTCGAATCATGCGCATGGCAAGATAGTAATCAAGCGTTAGCGCCGCACGAATATCGGTAATATAATCGGCCATCTGCAACAAACGCCAAAACAGCTTGATCGAGACTGGACAACGCGTGGCAAACGCCGTCACAACATGATGAACCAATTTATCATTCGGCCGCATCAATGCCAGATCTTCGGCACGCTCCTGCATCTGTTCAGGGGTTGCATCGCCGCCAAAAATACGATCAATCAGCGGCATATGATGGTTTAAGGCTGGCACGCCCGGATCCATTTTAAAACCAGCAATCACCTGATCTATTTCAGATGCTGCACAATCAAGAAGTGATTGTTTCAAATTTGCCATCTGGTCAGATGCGACCATTGATGTGGCAAGACCAAGCATCATGCAATCAGCGCCATTGATGATATATCCGGTCATGCCAAGCAAACGGGCAACCGGCAAAGGACAACGCCCAAGAAACAGGCTCGCCCCGACATCAGGAAACAGGCCAATGCTGGTTTCAGGCATCGCAAAGCGTGTCGTCTCGCTCATGATGATATGCGTGCAATGTTCTGCAAGGCCAGCGCCACCACCCATAACAACACCATCACAAAGGGCGATAATCGGTTTGCCAAATTCGGCAATGGCCAGATCGACCAGATACTCACCCCGAAAAAAAGCATCCGCTTCGTCAAAACCACTGGTCAAAATGGTTTCGCGTGCCTGCCGGATGTCGCCGCCAGCACAGAAGGCGCGCGGCGCACTGCTGGCAATCACAACATGGCTTATCGCTGGATCATCACGCCAGCCAAGCAAAATCTGTCGCAAATCAGTGACCATTTCGGCGGTCAGCGCATTCAAAGCCTTAGGCCGATCAAGCGTGACAAGACCGGCACTGCCAATGACGTCGAAATGAATGTGCGCCTGTAGCATTGCAGAAACGTTCCCAGATCGTTATGAATAGGTGGTTTTTCAGATCAATAACGGATTAAACAGCCCATGAGCCGAGGTCAATACCCTTCCACAAGGATGCGGCGTAACCGGATGACCGCATTTTCGCGTCGTCTTGTTGCCGAAACCCGCCTTGATACCGCCGATCTTATCTGGCCTCTTTTTGTGATTGAGGGACAGAACATCGCCGAGCCGGTTGATGCCATGCCCGGTGTTTTCCGCCATTCGATTGATCAGCTTTTGCAGCAGGCGGCCAAAGCGGTTGAATTAAAGATACCCGCAATCGCCATTTTTCCGTCGATTGACGCAGCCTTAAAAGATGAAACAGGCAGTCTTGCCCGCGATGGTGATAATCTTGTCTGCCGCGCGGTCAGTGCCGTCAAAGCCGCCTTCCCTGATCTTGGTATTATTTGTGATGTAGCGCTTGATCCCTTTACCTCGCATGGACATGACGGCCTGCTGGATCAGGACGAAATTCTAAATGACGAAACCATTGCGGTTTTATGTGAACAGGCGGTGCATCAGGCAAATGCCGGATGCGATATCATCGCCCCATCAGATATGATGGATGGCCGCGTTGGCGAGATCCGTACTGCGCTTGATGCTGCCGGACATCAAAATGTGCAAATCATGGCCTATGCCGCAAAATATGCATCTGGATTTTACGGGCCGTTCCGCGATGCGGTGCGGGCTGGTGCGTCGCTTGGCAAGGCTGGAAAATCGACCTATCAAATGGATCCGGCCAATAGCGATGAAGCAATGCATGAAATCGCGCTTGATCTTGCTGAAGGCGCCGACATGGTCATTGTCAAACCGGGGATGCCCTATCTGGATATTCTGGCGCGTGCCAAGGCCGAATTTGGCGTGCCATGCATTGCCTATCAGGTGTCTGGCGAATATTCGATGCTATGCGCGTCATTTGACAAGGGCTGGCTTGATCGTGAACGCACCATTCTTGAAGCAATGACCTGTTTCAAACGCGCGGGCGCCGATGCTGTTTTGACCTATTTTGCTCCTGAAATTGCGATGATAATCCGGCGCTAGGGGCGCTGGGTCTCCCCCATCAAAAACCATTGCCAAAACATGCCATGGCAAATTTGTTTATAATCGGTCGTTGTCAGG
>JGI26246J51724_1001636_pt1 | contig 10087 bp, 9 predicted proteins | sample SaaInlLV_10m_DNA_FD_51724 | JGI IMG/M metagenome (IMG submission 51724) | reverse complement strand
GCAGAACAAGATGCGGGTATTTAAATTTGGAGGAGCTTCGGTAAAAGATGCAGAAGGCGTAATTAATGTCGTAAAGGTGCTTACAGAAATGGGCCATGAGGACACACTAGTTGTTGTTTCGGCTATGGGGAAGTCTACCAATGCTTTTGAAGGCGTTGTTGATGCCTATTTCGAAAACCCAGATTCATGTAAGGCTGCCTTGCACGAACTGGAAATGTTTCACCAAGAGATAGTGGAGACGCTATTTAATGGTGCACATGGGCCTGTTGCCGAACGGGTGAAAAACCTGTGTGCTCAATGCGAGACTTTTTTAGCCAATAACCGTTCGCCACACAGGGCATTTGTTTACGACCAAGTGGTAAGCTTTGGCGAGTTGTTATCAACTTCCATTATTTGTGCTTATTTAAACCATGTAGGCATTGCAGCAGAGTGGGTTGACGCACGAAGCTGTATCAAAACGGACAACTTCTACCGTAGCGCACACCTCAATTGGGAGCAAACACAAGCGGCCATTCAAGACCAAATCCAAGGAAATGTATTAAAAGTTACCCAAGGATTCATTGCCTCCGATGAAAACAACTTTACCACTACCTTGGGTCGAGAGGGTTCAGATTATTCTGCTGCCATATTTGCTTATTGTATAGGTGCAACAGATGTGACGATATGGAAAGATGTACAAGGCGTTTTGAATGCCGACCCACGCGTGTTTGATAAAACACAATTACTTGAGCATATTTCATATCAAGAGGCCATAGAGCTTGCTTTTTACGGGGCATCTGTAATTCATCCGAAAACGCTACAGCCTCTCCAAAGAAAAGAAATTCCTCTTTATGTCAAATCCTTTTTAAACCCAAAACAAAAAGGCACTAAAGTGGGCAAAGGAGTGCGTATGCAGCCCGAAATTCCGTGTTATATTGTTAAAAAGGGCTTATCGCTATTGCGCCTGTCAACACGAGATTTTTCTTTTGTAGTGGAAAACAACATCAGCGATATATTTAAGCTTCTTCATGAACATAAGATGTCGGTTGATGTAATTCAAAATTCCGCCATCAGTTTTTCGGTTTGCGTGCAAGACAAGTATCGCAATATGGATGCCTTACTTCTTTCATTACGATCACGCTTTGATGTAAAACACACACCTGATGTATCCCTTTATACGATCCGTCATTTTGAGGAAAATTCCGCAGCATCTCTACTGAAATCAAAAGATCTTGTGCTCGAACAACGAACAGCTACCACCCTACAATTGGTGTTAAAATAACTATATTTGGGGAATACGCACCCCAATGCCTNTAGTATATCCTAAAGATGTTGCCTTTGCCCTTGGACTGTCCAAAATTGGATTTCTAGGTCGCCTTATTGCCCGTATTGTAATGTGGTTTTTGCGCTTACATAAAATCAACACCATTTATGACCGTTGTGTTGCAAATAGCGATGAAGCCCACTTTACCTCCTCACTTTTGTATCAATTTAGAGCCAACTATCACATAAGCTCTTCGGAACTAAAGCGTATTCCATCCAAAGGTCCTGTGGCGCTTGTTTCAAATCATCCCTTGGGGGGATTGGATGGCATTATGCTTATACATTTATTGCAAGACGTACGTCCNGATTCTAAGTTGATGGCAAACTTCATATTGGAGCGTGTTACCTTACTTAAAAAATGGTTTATAGGCGTGAACCCCTTTGACGATAGCTTGACATCAAAATCAAGTGTAGGTGGATTTAGACAGGTATTACGCCACCTCGATAATGGCGGTCTATTTGCGGTTTTCCCCGCGGGTGAAGTAGCTTCAAAAGTAAAAAGACAGGTGCCCATTGATCCCATTTGGAATATCGCAACCATGCGCTTGATTCAACGCGCCAAAGTACCAGTTGTGCCCATTTATTTTCATGCAAGAAACAGTCCTTTATTTTATCGATTGGCCAAGATTCACCCGCTGCTGCGCACCGCTAGGCTACCTGCCGAATTATTGACACAACGTCAACGAAGTATTGCCATTCGTATAGGAAAACCCATTGCTGTAAAAGATCAAGAGAATCACCCATCTGTTCAAGATTACACCGATTTTGTGAGGCGTAAACTATACATGCTTTCAAACATTTATGAGCATAAGTCCATTTTCAAACGTGTGCAAGGCCCTCTAAAGCGAAAAAACAAAAAGGTGATGCCAATTGCGCCTGCGGTGCCCACATCATCATTAGAGCGNGAACTAATCAANCTTAAAGANAACGACAAATCACTACTGGTTTCAAAAGACTATGAGCTGTTTTTAACCCCCTCAGACTTGATACCAAACATATTGACAGAAATTGGACGGCAGCGAGAGCTTGCTTTTAGGGCTGTTGGCGAGGGAACGAACAAGTCCTTAGATTTGGATCATTATGACAACGATTACCTACATCTGTTTTTGTGGGATCATAAAGCCCGTGCATTGGTAGGTGCTTATAGATTGGGTTTGGGTAAGCAGTTGATGGACAAACAAGGCATATCAGGGTTTTATTTGTCTGAATTGTTCAAGTTTGAACCTGAAATCATGCATATGTTTAGCAACAGCATAGAACTTGGAAGGGCCTTTGTCTCACAAAAATATCAACAGCGGCCTATGCCACTTTTCTTGCTTTGGAAGGGCATTATTAACGCCACATTGCGCTATCCAGAATACGATTACTTAATGGGCAGTGTTAGCATCAGCAATCAGTTTTCTAAATTCACCAAATCCCTTATGATTGAGTTTATGCGTTCCCATTATTACGATCCCTATTTGGCGCAATACATCACCCCAAAAAAAGAATTTAAAGTAAAGCTTGACGATGCCGACAAAGAATTTGTATTTGATGAAACTTCAGCAGATTTGAACAAGTTTGATAAATTAATTGATGAGGTAGAACCCGGCGCATTGCGCTTACCGGTGCTTATCAAAAAGTACATCAAACAAAATGCTCGAGTGGCTTCTTTTAATGTAGACCCTCTTTTTAACAATGCCATTGACGGCTTGATGTACATCAAAATTAAAGACATACCATCCAGTACAGTAAAACCTGTTTTAGAAGAATTTCAGGCTTCTCTTGAGCAAAAAACCTATCACAACAAATAGGAAAGCGCAAAGTTTTTACAATAGGCTTTAATTTCGTCTCGAGTTGCAGCAAAAGCTGCATGGATTTCATCTTCGTTTTCAGAAACAAGCTTCGATGGATCTGTAAAATTATGATGCCAGCGCTGTGCTTTTTCACTTGGGATATAGGGACAGTTTTGTTGCGCATGATCACAAACTGTTATGATTTGATCAAAGGTGATTTCTGCATATTCGTCTACATGGTTTGACGTGTTTTTGCTGATGTCAACACCTGCTTCTTGCATGATGCTAACCGCCCTGGGGTTTAATCCATGGGTTTCAATGCCGGCACTGTAAACCGAGACATTTTGACCGCCAAAAAGCTGCATATACCCGTGTGCCATTTGACTTCTACATGAATTTCCAGTACAGAGAATTAAGATATTAATCATAGTGTGCTAAATAACAGTTATTTCAACAATAAAAGGTTTTCTCTAAGTTAAATTAACTTAAAAAATGGCCTGTATCTATCAGTTGTTTTAGCTTAGATAGGATCACTTCGCTCAATCGCAGATGACTTTGTGTGGTCCAACCTGCAACATGCGGGGAGAAAATAACCTGATCACTTGCTGTCAAAAATGCCCAATCGTCAGATTGCGTCACATCTAAATCAAAAGCAGTAGTTTCTACATCAAGCACATCCAAGCAAGCACCTTTTACTTTGTTGGCTTTTAGTCCTTTAACCAGGTGTTCAACAACCACTTGATTGCCACGTGCAGTATTGACAAGCCAAAATGACTTTTTCATACTTTCAATAAATGCGTGGTTTACGTATTGCTGCGTGCTCTCGTTCATGGGGAGGTGAATGCTAAGAACATCTGCTTGGTCATGAATTGTGCTGAGCGGTACTTGGGTGGCATATTCATCTCCCACATTATCTAGAATGTCGTGACACAAAACACGAACGTCAAAGCTGGCCAATTTACGCGCAAACTGCTTGCCGGTATGTCCATAGCCAATGATACCTATAGTTTTTCCACCTAATTCTTCACCTCGATTTGCTTCTCTTTGCCACTCTCCTTTGCGTACTTGTTTGTCGCCTTGCGGTAATTTGTTCAGTAGGCTTAACAGCATGCCTAATGCGTGTTCGCCAACAGAAGGACTGTTGCCTTCTGGTGCAGCCACTATCTTAATGCCCATTGCTGCTGCTGCTTTGAGGTCAATATTTTCCAAACCTGAACCTACACGTGCAATAAATTTTAAGTTTTTGGCTTTTTGTAAAAAGGGCTCGTCAATGGAGAATCTACTCCTAAGCACGATGCCGTGATATTGGGCGATGTCTTGAGCGATAGCTTCTTTTGAAGACAGGGTGTCTACAATATTTTCAAACCCCAAAACGGTTAATTGGTCTACGAGAATGGGATGGTTTTCGTCTAGGTGTAAAATACGCATCATGCTAAAAGCCTAAAATGACCTTGGCAATATAGAAGAACAGAAAAATGCCAAAAATATCGTTGCTTGTCGTGATAAAAGGTCCCGTGGCGATGGCCGGATCAATATTGTTACGGTCTAGAATGATGGGCACAAAGGTTCCCACTAGTGCCGAGACTACAATTACACATAACATAGACAAGGCAATGGTAAGGCTAACGGAAGTTTCAAGGCCTGTAAAATACCCAAATATGAGTAAGAGTGTACTCAGAGCAACTCCGTTTATAAGGCTAAGCCCCACTTCTTTTATCAATCGATTAAATAGGCTTCCTTTAACAATATCATTTGCCAAACCTTGTACAATTATGGCCGAGGATTGTACGCCAACATTCCCTGCCATTGCCGCTATTAGGGGCGTAAAGAANAAAAGGGTTTTGTAGGATGGGTGCTGCATTACTTGCTCAAAGCCTTCTAAAATAAACACACTGCCCAAACCGCCAATAAGCCCTAAAATCAACCATGGCAATCGTGCTCGTGTTAGTTCTACGATGCTGTCATCGGCTTCTACGTCAGAGGCAATACCAGCCGCCAACTGGTAGTCTTTGTCTGCTTCATCTTTGATAAAATCTACAATATCATCAATTGTAATTCTACCCAGTAATTTTTTTTCATCGTCTACAACGGGAACCGCTTCCAAATCGTATTTAGCCATAAGCTTGGCTACTTCTTCGCCTTGTTCGCTGATATTGACGTAATCAACTTTAGGAATAAAAACGCTTTTGACCTTGGCCTTTTCATTTGCGGTAAGTAAGTCTTTTAGGGACAGGCGTCCCATTAGAACATTTTCATCGTCAACCACATAAATAGAATGTACTCTTTTGACTTCTGATGCTTGTGTTCGCATCTCGCGTACACATTTGGTAATCGACCAATTTTCATTGACTTTGACCAATTCTTTTGCCATCAACCCACCTGCTGAGTCTTCGTCATAGGTAAGCAGCTCTTGGATATCTTGAACCCGCTCTTCGTCTTCTATTTGGGCAATTACCTCGGCCTGTCGTTTTTCGGGCAGCTCTGCAATCAAATCAACGGCATCATCGGTATCGAGCTCCTCTACCTCCTCAGCAATTTCCTTAACCGAAAGCAATTCAAGTATGGACTCTCGAATATCTTCGTCTACTTCTGTTAGTACGTCTGAGGTTTTTTCAGAATCGAGCAGTTTGATTAAATAAATTCCCTCATCAATTGAGAGTTCATCAACAATCTCGGCTAAATCGGCATAGTGGTATTCACCAGCGCGCTTTTTTAGTGCATTGGCATTGCGCTGCTCAATGTCGCTTTTGAATTGCGATAGGATTTCGTCATTGAGTTGAAAAGGTGTCATCAGCTATTTTTTGTGTCAACAATATAAATTCCGATACACCCAAGCGCTCTGGGCGTTCATCAAAGATACTATCTTCTTTTAAACTAGCCGAAAGCCCAAAGGATTTTAGGCTATTTCGCAAGGTTTTTCGCCGTTGTTGAAAGGCTGTTTTGACCACCCTAAAAAAGAGTTTGTCATCACAGGGCAATGCATAGTCTGCTTTGCGCTTCAATCGGATAACAGCAGAAGCTACTTTTGGGGGTGGGTCAAAAACAAATCGCGACACATTAAACAGGTATTCTGTCTCGTAGAAGGCCTGAGTTAACACCGATAAAATTCCATAGGCTTTACTACCCGGCTTTTCACAGATGCGCGCTGCAACCTCTTTTTGAAACATGCCCGCAAATTCGGGTACTCGTGTTCTTTGTTCAATTACGCGAAATAAAATTTGACTGGAAATATTATATGGAAAGTTTCCAATAACAGCTAGCTGCGCATCAAATTGATCGGCAAGGGATATTTTTAAAAAATCACCCTCCAAGATTCGATCTTCTAATTGGCTGAAATGCGTCTTGAGGTAGCTAACGGATTCGGTATCGATTTCAATTACGTGCGTGGTAAATGGTTTTTCCAGTAGGTATTGGGTAAGTACGCCCATTCCTGGACCAACTTCGAGCACATGATCATAACCCACTCCAGACAGGGTATTGGCAATGTTTTGCGCAATGTTTAGGTCGGTTAAAAAGTGCTGTCCGAGGTATTTTTTTGGGCGAACACTCATGTGTATGACTTCAAAAACTCTAACCGACTTGCAAAAGCCACCCAATCTTTAGGAAAAACACGATATAGTTTTTGCAATACCAGTTGATGGCCAATTTCTTTTACCCAACGCAAATGCTCGGGCTCTGGGCAATAGAATTGCATACTAAAGGTGGTTCCTTTAATAGGCTCAACCCCATCTACAAACTCAACACGCAACAAGTCTATTTGTTGTACGTTTTTGGCAATTTCGGGCAGTAACTCTTTATCAACGTGCGTCGCCCAATCTTTTTCAATATTGGGCTCAACGATAAAGGTGATGTTGTAAATCTGCATATCAGTTGATGATGTCAAACCCAGTGTAGGGTACTAGTACTTTTGGTATATGTATGCCATCAGGCTTTTGATGGTTTTCCAACAGTCCTGCCACAATGCGCGGTAGGGCAAGGGCACTTCCGTTGAGCGTATGTGCAAGTTGCTTTTTACCATCTTTCCCTTTATAGCGTAGTTTTAATCTATTGGCTTGAAAGGATTCAAAATTAGATACAGAGCTCACTTCCAGCCAGCGATTTTGCGCTGTAGAAAACACCTCAAAATCATAAGTTAAGGCAGCAGTAAACCCTAGGTCGCCCCCACAAAGGCGTAGTATGCGGTAAGGCAAATCCAAGGAAGCTAAAAGTGTTCCTATATGATCTACCATTTCGTCCAAGGCAGCGTAAGATTTATCAGGATGTGATATACGTACCACTTCCACTTTGTCAAACTGGTGCAGGCGGTTAAGTCCGCGTACATGTGCGCCATAGCTTCCTGCCTCACGTCTAAAACAAGGGGTATAGGCTGTGAGTTTAACAGGTAATGCGTCTTCATGGATCAAGCTGTCACGGTATAGGTTTGTTACGGGCACTTCGGCAGTTGGGATTAGGTATAAGTCATCCTCTGTAACGTGATACATTTGCCCTTCTTTATCGGGCAATTGCCCAGTACCTAAGCCAGAGGCTTCATTTACCAAATGGGGTACTTGTACTTCGCCATAGCCAGCAGCTGTATTAAAATCTAAGAAATAATTGATTAGTGCACGTTGTAGTTTGGCACCCTTTCCCGTATAAACGGGAAATCCAGCGCCTGTGATTTTTGCACCCAATTCAAAGTCAATAAGCTTGTATTTTTTCGCCAATTCCCAATGTGGCAATGCAGCATCGTCTAGGGTTGGGATATTTCCTTTTTGGAGAACTTCTTCGTTGTCTTGATCAGAGTTACCACTTGGAACACTTGGGTGTGGAATATTGGGCAGCTGATAAAGCACTTCTTGTAACTGGGTAGTGACTTCTTGTAAGGTGTCTTGAAGTTCTTTTGAGCTGGCCTTAAGTGCAGCAGACTCTTGTTTTTTAGCAGTTGCTTCTTCGCTAGCCCCTTGTTTGAATAGCTGTCCAATTTCTTTGGCAATGGCATTGGCTTGTGCTAGGGTTTGGTCAAGTGTTGCTTGGGTAGCACGTCGTTTTTCGTCCAAGGAAAGCAATGTCGTTAATTGAAGCGCAGCATCGATGTTGCGTTTTTGCAACCCAGCTACCACTTGGTCAAAATGTTCACGAACGTGTGCAGGAATCAGCATAATCGTATTTTTTACAAAGGTAAAGTTTTGTACTCAGTCAGAATAAAATCCTTGTCTTTTTCCAACTGTANTTGTAAGTCTGCCATAGAATCAAATTTNACTTCGTCTCTAACTCGGTCTAGTAAAGCCACTTGCAGTCGTTGATCATACACGTTGCCAGACCAATTGATGATGTGCAGCTCTATGCTCTGCTGTTGGCCGTTTACTGTGGGATTTGTACCAATATTCATCATCCCCAAATACCATTTGTTTGCGATGTTCACTTGCGCGGTGTAAACCCCTTCTTTAGGGATGATTTTATCTGGATTTTCCACCGAGATGTTGGCTGTTGGAAACCCAATAGTTCTCCCTTTTTTGTGTCCTTTGATCACAGTGCCTGTGAGGGTAAAGGGGTGGCCCAAATAGGCGTTTGCCGTTGCGATGTCGCCCGCGGATAAAGCCGTTCTAATTTTGGTTGAGCTTATGGAAATATTATCCAATTGTTGGGGATTGATTTGGGTAACGCCAAAATCATAGATATTTCCGAAATGCTCGAGGTCATCTACGGCAGCTGCACGGTTTTTTCCAAAGCGGTGGTTGTGGCCAATAACAATTTCTTTGGTATTGAGCAGTTTGAGCAGTATGGCTTCAATGTATGCTGCAGCACTCAATTGTGAAAAGCTTTTGGTAAAAGGATGCACCACTAAATGGTTTAGTCCATGGCGCTCTAGAGTTGCAGCACGTTCTTCTAATGTTTGGATAAGCGGCATAGGCGCGTTGGGCTGAAGTACTTTCCTTGGATGTGGATCAAACGTCAATAAGACAGATGCAAGCCCTGATTTTTTTGCTTTCTCAACCACCTGCGTAATGATTTCTTGATGTCCTAAGTGTACGCCGTCAAAAGTACCCACGGTAACTATGGTTTTTTTTGAAGTTGTAAACGTAGCGCTGTTTCTAATGATACTCATGCGGGGTCTAGGGCATTTCCATTAAACGTATTCATGGCATTTGACGCACCATCTCCCACAAAAGACAAACTTGCCTGTGCTGCTTTGTCTACACCAAAAGGGAGTAAGGTAGCCTCGTCTTTTGCCCATGGCTGCAGAACAAAATCAACTTGCTTGCCCCTACCAAAGGCTGAGCCAATTCCAAAACGCAGTCTTGCATAGGCTNTTGTATTTAGTTGGNCACAAACATCTTGTAGGCCATTGTGTCCTCCTGCAGATCCTTTTTGTCGCATTCTCAAGGTTCCGAAGTCCAAGTGGATGTCATCTGTAATGACCAATATATTTTTTAGGGGAATATTCTTTTGTTTCATCCAGTAGCGTACGGCTTTACCGCTTCTATTCATAAAGGTACTGGGCTTTAGTAGGTAAACTGTTTTTCCATTATGCCTGAAATGGGCTAGGTCGCCTAGGCGGAGGGTTTCGAAACGAACTTCCTTTTGCTTTGCTACTTCGTCGAGCACCTCAAATCCGATATTGTGTCGGGTACCGCTGTATTCGGGGCCTATGTTACCCAAACCAACAAGCAAAAAAGATTTCATAGCCGTTTCATTTTTTTTGGCTGATGAAAAAAAAGGAATGCGAAGTTTCATCAGTGTAAAAATAAAAAAAGCATCCCAGTGTTTCGTAGGATGCTTTAAAAAATTGATTTATTTTAATCCTATTCTTCAGCAGAAGCGCCTTCTTCAGTACTTCCTTCAGCACCTTGCTCAGCTCCTTCAGCTCCTTCTTCAGCACCTTCCACTTCATCTTCGATTTTAAGTGAAACTCTGGATGTACGTACTTGACATACAACGGTGTTGTCTGGGTGTAAGAATTTGAATTTTTCGTCAGCAACTTCTGTAACGTACAACTTGTCTCCAAGCTCAAGTTCAGAAATATCTGCTTC
>JGI26246J51724_1001632_pt1 | contig 10098 bp, 9 predicted proteins | sample SaaInlLV_10m_DNA_FD_51724 | JGI IMG/M metagenome (IMG submission 51724) | reverse complement strand
GCTAGAAAAATAAATTTTACTCACCCCGTATCAAAAAAAATAATCACAATTATAGCTCCAACTCCAAATGAAGTAATTTGGAATGCATGTATGGAATGATTATATTTAGAAATATTATTTTAAATATATTTTTGATATGACTACCAGAAGAAAATTTCTTAAAAAAACTATAGCAGGCTCTGCAGCATTTTTTATTGTACCAAGACATGTTCTTGGACGTGGTTTCACTCCACCAAGTGATAAGTTAGGGATTGCTGCCATAGGTATTGGAGGAAGGGGAGCTGGGAATTTGACCAACAGTTTTGCCTCAAATAATGCTAATATAGTAGCTCTTTGTGATGTAGATGATAGAAGAGCTAAAACTATAAGAGAACAATTCCCTGAGGCTCCATACATGAGAGATTATAGAGATATGCTTGAAAAGCATCACAAAGATATCGATGCTGTTATTGTAAGTTCTGCAGATCATATGCATTATGTTCAATCTATGGCTGCAATGGATTTGGGTAAGCATATGTATATAGAAAAACCTTTAACTCATGATATTTGGGAAGCAAGGAAGCTTACAGAAATGGCAGTAAGTAAAAAATTGGTGACCCAAATGGGAAATCAAGGGGCTAGTGGAGATGGAACAAGGTGGATTGATGCTGTTGTTCAAGAAGGAATTATTGGTGAGGTTAAAGAAGTTCACGCATGGACAAATAGACCTGTTTGGCCACAAGGAATACCCGTTCCAAAAGACACCATGCCTGTTCCTAAAGAAATTGATTGGAACNTATGGTTAGGAACTGCACCTTGGAGAGCGTATCATGAAGCTTTTATGCCNACTCGTTGGAGAGGTTATTGGGATTATGGTACNGGTGCNNTAGGAGATATGGGGTGTCATTTAATAGACGTGCCCTTCAGAGCTTTAAAACTTGGTTACCCAACTTCAGTTGAATGCAGTATTACAAATACCTATCAAGATTTTTTTGANGAAGTTGTCTATGACGAAACACCTCCTGCCTCTTCAGTTATTCATTTAGAGTTTCCTAAAAGAGGTAATATGCCTGCTGTAGAACTTCATTGGTATGATGGAGGAATAGAACCAGAAAGACCAGATCTTCTTCCTGCCAATGAGCCTCTAGGTGACTGGGGTGGTGGGGTAATTATGAAAGGTTCTAAAGGAATTTTAATCTGTGGAACATACGGATCTAACCCCAAAGTATTCTTAAACGATGGTGCTGAGGTCCCTGAAGTTAAAAATATGGCTTCGTTTGTAGCTAATGGAATGAGTGGGCATCAAGCACAATGGATTAACGCTTGTAAAGAAGGATATGGTGCCTATACTAGCTCACCTTTATCTCAAGCAGGACCATTAACCGAAACTGTATTAATGGGGAATTTGGCCATTAGATCAGCTCTACTCCATGAAAAAATTGAAAATAGATATAACTTTCCAGGTAGAAGAAAGAAACTTCTTTGGGATGGAGAAAATATGAAAATTACAAATTTTGACATGGCTAACCAATTCATTAAAAGAGACTACAGAAAAGGCTGGTAAACTAACTATATTTTATGATACAAAAAACAGTAGAGGATGCGATTAATTATCGTAGATCCGTCAGAATCTATGATCCTGAAAAAAAAATAGATAGTGCACTTGTAAAAAAATGTATTTATCAAGCTTCATTAGCTCCAAATAGCAGCAATATGCAGCTTTGGGAGTTCTATCACATCAAATCCAAGGAAGCCATTCAAAAAATAGCACCTTTGTGTTTTAATCAAAATGCAGCTAGAACAGCTGAAGAACTGGTAATTTTTGTGACACGTAAAGATCTCTGGAAAAAAAGAAAAAACTCAAACTTACAAATGATTGATCGCATTTTTCCGCCAAAACCAAAGTCTGAACAAAGCAGTAGAGAAAAGGTAAGTAGAAATTACTATGGAAAATTAATTCCATTTGCCTACAGTGATTTTTTAGGAATTTTTGGATTTTTAAAATATCTAATGATTTTAGTAATCGGGCTTTTTAAACCTATTTTTAGAGAAGTTAGAAATAGTGATATGAGAATAGTTGCTCACAAGACTTGTGCGCTAGCTGCTGAAAATTTCATGCTAAGCATGGCTGCTGAGGGNTATGACACTTGCCCAATGGAGGGTTCTGACACTTGGCGAGTAAAGAAAGTTCTAAACTTGCCACGAGGTGCAGAAATAAATATGATTGTTTCTTGTGGNATTAGAAAACCAGAAGGTGTCTATGGGGAACGCTTTAGAATTCCTTTTGGAGAAGTTTATAAAGAAATTTAATTTTCCTTTCTCTTAAAAATTAATCGATTTTCACTCTTTAAAATCTCGGATGGATTCAATTTCATTTTTATAAAATCACCTTTCAAGTATTTTTGAGCCTGGTCTTTATAATATGGACTAAATACATTTCCGGATTGCCCTGTTGGAATGATGCTTAACCCATTTTCTACGTCTGAAAAATCTACAACTCTTCGAGTGGATGGTCCTGCAGTAACTTTATAAAATCCAGTACTATCTAGTTTAAAAATCTGGTTATTGATGACTTCGTTTCCTCCATCAGTTTTAAAAGGACCTACATTAAAAAAATCCCTTAAAAACCCACCTGCTTTTCCAATGGCATGTTCATGCTCTACAGAAATAACTCGATTCCAATTCCATTTATTTACATCATCTCCTAATTGTTTTTTTAAAAAAGCTATACTATTTCTATACGATTTTAAAATGATTTCTTTTTTTGTTTCAACTACATCTTTTGTTTCTATATTGTCCCACCAAACAGATTGTTCTCTAGCTATTTGAACAGGCAATACCTGATCTTGGAGTTGTGAATTTATAAAGAGATTAAAGGCATCGCCTGTTTCATCTTTGTATGTATTCTTAAGGAATTCAAATAAAAACCGATTATAGATTGTAGGGCCAACTGATGTCATCAAGTATTCTCCTTCCCAGTTTTTTAGTATTTCATAAGCTTCAATTTCCGAATCACTTAACTCTTTTTTAGATAAAAATGACAGTAAATCTCTTGCAAAAATATGATCTAAAGATGACGTAACGTCAAACAACATTTCCGCAACATTTTCTTTGGTAAAATCATCTTTTGCTTCTAAAAGCGTAACAATTCTTTTTGATCTATTTTCTGGTTGATAATATCCTGGATACAATTTCCCTCGAACAGAATCTGGTTGATGGTTCGCAGAATACACATAATTCCATTTAGGATTTATTGCCTTTGGATTCTCTTCAAAATCTAACACCTCAATAATTTCATCTTCTCCAGAAGCACCATTCAGATACGTTTTAGAAGACAAACCCTCTCTTAATTGGTATAATTTTGCAGATGCAAACCAAGCAATATTGTCTTGACTATCACCATACATTACATTTAGACCGGGAGCATGAATTTTACTAACAGATACTTTAAAATCTTCCAGCGTTTCAGCATGAGTCATCCCATAAGAGACAGCTAACATCTCGTTTTTTAATTTTGTGTAAATCCAATTCATAGCAACTGGCTGGTCTTCATCAATATGTTTGATTAAACCATTCATTATTGGGCCATGTTGGCTAATTTTTACTTGGAAAGTAGTATCGGCTGCATCTTTAACCTTGATCGTCTTTGTTAGAAATTCATATTTTTTAAACCCCCTTTTTGTTTTGTATTCAGAAGGATTATCTGGGTTGCTTTCTTCAGTATAAAAATTTAAGTCATCATTTGCCAACATAGTTAAACCATAAGCGTAATTTCTATTATGACCCAAAAGTGGATAAGGCATTAATGCTAAATTAAAACCATACATTTCAAAATCTGGTGTAGTAATATGATTTTGATACCAAACGGAAGGTTGTGAAAACCCGATGTGAGGATCGTTAGCAAAAATAACTTTTCCGTTTTTTGTTTTATCTGCTCCAATAACCCATGAATTACTTCCAATTAATGGAGAGACTGGCATTTTATCCATAATAAGACTCACGCTTTTTGAAAATTTTGCATGTATTTTAGAAATACTATCTGTTCTGTTTATGGTTAAGTTTTCTGGATGAGAACCTAAGATTTCATCTAAATATAGGTTCCCTAATTTTTCTTTGATTTCCGTTAATAAAGGATCTGTTTTATGAGCTACAGCAAAACTAAAAGACATATAACCTAATACATTATAGACATCTTTAATCGTATATTTTTCTTTTTTAACTCCTACTAAAGAAAATTCTAAAGGTGTTTTTCCTTTTTCTATGTATTGATTAATACCATCTAAATAAGCATGAGCCAATAAATAAGCTTCTGAATTTATATCTAAATTATTAATTGCTATAGCTGCAGCCTCTTCTATTCCTAGACCAGAAAAAAAGACATCTGTATCTAATAAATCTTTTCCAAAAAGTTCTGACAATCTTCCTGGAGCTATTCTTCTAATAAGTTCCATTTGCCATAATCTATCTTGAGCGTGAACATAGCCTAAGGCAATGTAAGCATCTTTTTGAGATTGTGCATTTATGTGAGGCACTCCNTTATCATCAAAATGAACGCTAACATCTTCCGAGAGGTTATTTAATGATAATTCTCCATTGTAAGTTGGTTGTAATGTTCTTGAATATAACCATACTGCTATAAAAATTAGACCACAGGTTATGCCTANTATTTTAATAATTTTTAAGAGGATTTTCATTCTGATAAATTTAATTTTGACCAAAGATAACAGATTTATATTGTATTTTTGANCNNNANAAANCCTGTANCAATGAAAAAAATTCAGATGGTTGATCTTCAAGGTCAGTACTCAAATATCAAAAAAACTATNGANTCCTCTATTGAAGAAGTTTTGAATTCCTCTGCATANATTAATGGCCCATATGTGCATCAATTTCAGGCAGATTTAGAGAACTATTTGTCTGTAAAACACGTTATTCCTTGTGCAAACGGAACCGACGCATTACAAATAGCCATGATGGGCTTGGGACTTGAACAAGGTGATGAAGTGATTACTGTAGATTTTACTTTTGCAGCCACTGTTGAAGTAATTGCCTTGTTAAAATTAACCCCAGTATTGATTGATGTGGAACCAGATACGTTTAACATCGATATCGATGCCTTAAAAAAAGCCATCACTCCAAAAACAAAAGCCATTGTTCCAGTACATTTATTCGGATTGTGTGCCAATATGGATGCAGTAATGGAAATTGCTAAAAAAAATAACTTATTTGTTATTGAAGATACCGCCCAAGCTATTGGTGCTAGCTATACTTTTAAAGACGGTAGCAAGAAAAAAGTTGGAACTATTGGTCATGTAGGAACCACATCCTTTTTCCCGTCAAAGAACTTAGGTTGCTATGGTGATGGTGGTGCAATTTTCACCAATGATGATGATTTAGCTCATACCATACGTGGAATGGTTAATCATGGAATGTATAAACGTTATTATCATGACGTAGTAGGTGTAAACTCAAGATTAGATAGTATCCAAGCAGCGGTTTTAAAAACTAAGTTGCCTTTATTAGATAAATATTGTGATGCTAGAAGAGATGCAGCACGACACTACAACAACGCATTTTCTCATAATGCTAACATTATTACACCAACCACAAAATCGAATGCAAAAGAAAATTGTGGAGAGATTTGTGACTCTTGTGACTGTCATGTATTTCATCAATACACGATTAAAATAACCAATGGTAAACGTAATGAATTACACCAACATTTATTAGATAATGGAATTCCAAATGCTATCTATTATCCAGTGCCGTTACACGCTCAGAAGGCATATCAAGACAATCGGTATAAAGAAGATGACTTTACCACAACTAATGAATTAATTGAAACAGTAATTTCCTTGCCAATGCACACAGAACTAGATGAAGAACAGTTGGCTTTTATTACAAAAACAATCAATGATTTTGTTGGATAGTTAAATTTTAAAAAATCCCCATATGAAAAAAATATTAGTAACAGGAGGTTTAGGCTTTATCGGCTCTCATACTGTTGTTGAACTTCAACAAGCAGGTTATGAGGTTGTTATTATTGATAATTTATACAATTCAAAAATTGAAGTTTTAGAAAGTATCATAGCTATAACAGGAATAAAACCCTCATATTTCAATATTGATTTACGAAATAAAATAGCAGTTGAAGATTTTTTTAAAAACAACACAATAGATGGTGTTATCCATTTTGCTGCATCAAAAGCAGTTGGAGAAAGCGTAAAAAATCCATTATTATATTACGAAAACAATATAAGCACCCTAGTATATCTTCTCAAAGAGATGAAAAAAGTATAAGTTATCTAACTTTATTTTTAGCTCTTCATGTACCGTATATGGTCAAGCAGATAAGTTACCTATTACAGAAAATGCTCCAACTAAACCTGCAGAATCTCCTTACGGAAATACCAAACAAATTGGTGAGGAGATTATTAAAGAAAGTTGTAAAGCAAATGGCTTAAAAGCAATTGCTCTGAGGTATTTTAATCCAATTGGGGCTCATGAATCAGCTCAAATAGGAGAATTACCATTAGGAGTTCCTCAAAATTTAATTCCATTTGTAACACAAACTGCAGCTGGCATTAGAAAAGAGTTATCTGTTTTTGGAAACGACTACCCTACCAAAGATGGCACAGCTGTTCGTGATTATATACATGTTGTAGATTTGGCTAAGGCTCACATAGCTGCTTTAGAAAGATTATTAAAAAATAATAATAAAAAAGATTTTGAAGTTTTTAATGTTGGAACAGGAACAGGGAGTTCCGTTTTAGAGGTTATTCAAGCTTTTGAAAAGGTTTCCAAGATTAAACTTAACTATAAAATTGTTGATAGAAGAGAGGGGGATATTACCTCTGCCTATGCAGACACTACTTTAGCTAAAGTTGAATTGGGTTGGAAAACAGAAAAAACATTAGATGAAGCATTATTGGCTGCTTGGCAATGGCAATTAAAACAATAATACCAGATTATTCAAAACTAGCACCAGTTGCCTCAACACTTCTATCTATCTTTCGCATTAAGCCTTGTAACACCTTACCTGGCCCAACCTCAATAAACTGTGTTCCACCGTCAACAATCATTGATTGAATGGATTGTGTCCATTTGACAGGAGCCGTTAATTGTTTCATTAAATTCTCTTTAATTTCAGTAGCTGAGGTTACTGCACTTGCAGGCACGTTTTGATAAACTGGGCAAGCAGGCTCATTAAATTGAGTTTCTTTGATAGCAGCAGCTAATTCCTCTCTTGCAGGCTCCATCATTGGAGAGTGAAAAGCACCTCCAACAGGTAAAATAAGCGCCCTTCTTGCGCCTTTTTCAGTTAATAATTCACAGGCTTTTTGAATGGCTGAAACTTCACCTGAAATTACCAATTGACCCGGACAGTTGTAATTTGCAGCCACAACTACTCCATCAATAGTTTCACATATTTGCTCAACAATTTGATCCTCTAAACCTAAAACCGCAGCCATAGTTGAAGGGCTGATTTCACAGGCTTTTTGCATTGCTGAAGCACGTTTAGAAACCAACTGAAGTCCATCTTCAAATGATAAAACNTCTGCAGCTACTAAGGCAGAAATTTCACCTAAAGAATGTCCAGCAACCATTTCTGGCTGAAAAGAATTACCCATAACTTTTGCTAATATTACCGAGTGAAGAAAAATAGCCGGCTGAGTGACATTGGTTTGTTTTAATTGTTCTGCAGTTCCTTCAAACATAATGTCAGTTATACGAAATCCTAAAATTTTATTAGCCTGTTCAAAAAGTTCATGAGCCATTTTGGAATTAGTGTATAANTCTAAACCCATTCCTGTAAATTGAGCNCCTTGGCCTGGAAAAATATATGCTTTCATTTCAATAAAATTCTTAAGTTATGGGCACAAAAATAAGTATTTCTTATCTGATTACGAAGACTTTTAATAAGCCAAAAAAAATCTTAACAAATAGTTTAAATCACTTGAGTTTGTAATGATAAATAATTAGTAAATTCGTTTGTATGGTTTCACAAAAAAAATCTCAAGCTCAAATCATTTATCTAANTTTAGCATCTCTATTNATTGCTTCATTGGTAACTTCCAATTTAATTTTTCAAAAATTTTTTTATTGGTATCCATTTGATGCTGAGGTTTTTGGTGTTAAATTATTTGAAGTNTCTGTAGGCTTATTACCTTATCCTATTACTTTTTTAATCACAGATNTCTTATCCGAAATTTATGGTAAAAAGAAAGCTAACCATGTTGTCATTGCNGGTATTTTTGCCTCATTCTTTTCTTTAGGAATTGTTTATGTCTCCATGGCTACCCCNTCTACTTCTTGGTCTGTGGTTAATGACAATACTTTTATTGAAGTTTTTGGNGCTGCTCCCTTAGCAGTTTTAGCTTCTATGATGGCATACTTATTTGCTCAGTTTATAGATATTAGAGTNTATCATTTCTGGAAAACTCTCACAAANGGAAAACACNTGTGGTTACGAAATAATTTTTCAACCTTTTCATCTCAAATTATAGANACACTAACTGTTTTGATATTGCTCTGTTCTTTTGACATTATTGCTTGGGANAAATTTTATGGATTATTAGTTAGTGGGGTTATTTTTAAAATGATGATAGCTGCATTAGACACCCCTATNTTATACGTTATTGTTTTTTCATTTAGAAAACATTTTAATTTAAAAATGGGAGAAGAAATAGAAATTTAAATTTGTTTTATGAAATATAAACTTACTACAAATTTATATCTAAATGATATATTAAAAACTAAATTTATAACATTGACCTGCATGCTGATCTTTATTTCGATGCAAGGTCAAACCATTATTTTTGATAATTTACTAAACAAAAATGTTGATGAAAATGGAATGGTAGATTATCAATCTTTAAAAAAAAACGAAGCACTCTTAGACGATTATTTAATATTTTTGCAAACGACTAAACCCTCTAAAAATTGGTCTTTAAATAAACAAAAGGCTTATTGGCTTAACACCTACAATGCATACACCATTAAAATTATTTTAAATAACTATCCTATAAAGAGCATTAAAGAAATCAAAAAAAAAGGTAAAGTAGTTTGGAAGATTCCTTTTATTAAAATTGGTAAAAAAAATTACACACTAGACTGGATTGAGCATGAAATCTTAAGAAAAAAATTTAATGATCCAAGAATTCATGTGGGTATTAATTGTGCTTCTATATCTTGTCCAAAATTAGGAAACTTTGCTTTTTCCGAGGATAATATAGAAACCGCTTTAGACAATTTAATGTTAGAGTTTATAAACAATGGTAATAGAAATAAAATAAGTGAAAATAAATTAGAACTATCAAAAATATTTGATTGGTTTTCTATTGATTTTACAAAAAATGGAACACTAGTAGATTATTTAAATAAATATGCAAGTATAAAAGTAAGTGAAAAAGCAAGCATAAAATACCTAACTTACGACTGGAGATTGAACATTAAATAAATTTTTTATGTCTAAAACATATTATAACCCTGCCGATTTACGAAAATTTGGTAACATTACAGAATGGAGTGAAGAACTTGGAAATAAATTCTTTGAGTACTATGGAAAAGTATTTGAGGAAGGTGCTCTAACTGCTCGTGAAAAATCATTGATTGCATTGGCCGTAGCTCATACAGAGCAATGCCCCTATTGTATAGATGCCTATACAAAAGACGGATTACAACGAGGGATTACAAAAGAAGAAATGATGGAGGCTGTTCATGTGGGCGCCGCCATTAAAAGTGGCGCTACTTTAGTGCACGGAGTTCAAATGATGAACAAAGTGAATAAATTAGAAATGTAACATGAGTAAAAAATCACTTTTAGCTAGAAACAATGATCTAGCCAATACAAAAAGACAATTAGAGATTTTATCCAACGGACAATTTTCTAATGGAGAATTACCAACATTTGCAGAAAAAATAGCAGTCACAAATCAATTTCCATTACGTCCTAAGAAATTAGAAGTTTTACAAATTAACATGGGCTATATGTGTAACCAAGTTTGTGCCCATTGCCATGTTGATGCTGGTCCGGACAGAAAGGAAATTATGACTAAAAAGACCATGCAAGAATGTTTGAATGTCATCAAAAAAACAGGAGCACACACACTTGATTTG
>JGI26246J51724_1001620_pt1 | contig 10142 bp, 10 predicted proteins | sample SaaInlLV_10m_DNA_FD_51724 | JGI IMG/M metagenome (IMG submission 51724) | reverse complement strand
AACCCATGGCAGAAATTTACCTTGTTCGTTATAGTTACCACGCTTTAATGTTCTAATGACTTTTATAAATGTATCTTGAAAAATATCTTCAGTAATATCTCTATCTTGAATTTTACTGAAAATGAAGCTATAAAGTCTTTGTTTGTGTTTCTTTATTAAGATTTCTAGGCTAACTTCACATCCTCGAATGTAGTTTGAAACCAGAACACTATCTTGGGTAGAATTTGAATACATAATAAAATTACTTTTTTTGAAAAACAAGCTGTTTTTCTATTATTTAAACTGTTAAATTTTAAAAAAGTAATTTTTTTTATAAATGTATTTTTAAAGTTATTCCTTTCAAATATAAAAAAATTAAATAGAATTTTAAAATTATAATAAATTATAATTCAATTCATTTTTAGAAAGGTTTAAAATTCATTATTTTTATAGCTTGCATTAAAAATTTATGAAGACAAATTTGTCAACTGTAAATCCTAAGGAAAACATCATTATAAAAGGAGCTAGACTCCATAATTTAAAAAATATTAATGTAGTAATCCCAAGAAATAAATTAGTTGTTATAACCGGCTTATCCGGATCTGGAAAATCTTCACTAGCCTTTGACACCCTCTATGCAGAAGGACAAAGAAGATATGTAGAAAGTTTATCATCCTATGCTAGACAATTTCTCGGAAAACTTCATAAACCCAAAGTAGATTATATTAAAGGAATTGCTCCTGCTATAGCAATAGAACAGAAAGTAAATTCTACTAACCCACGTTCAACAGTGGGACATCAACTGAAATATATGATTACATAAAGCTGTTGTTTGCTAGAATTGGACAAACCTTTTCTCCAGTCTCCAATGAATTAGTTAAAAAACATACTGTTACTGATGTAATAAATTTTGTAAAAAACTTCCAAGAAGACACAAAATTACTGCTACTCTGCCCTATTGTCATCAATAATAAAAGAGATATTAAAACAGTGCTAAAAGTTTTATCTCAACAAGGGTATGCTCGAATTAAATACGAAGATGATATTTATAGAATAGACGATTTACCAACAGATAAGAAAAACTACAAGAATTTAAATCTTGTAGTAGATAGAGTAGTTGTTAAAAATGATGAAGATTTTTTTAATCGTTTATCTGATGCTGTTCAAACTGCCTTTTTTGAGGGTAATGGAATCTGTGTTATTCAGAACTTAAGTGATAATTCATTAACAGAATTTAATAATAAATTTGAATTAGATGGTATTGTCTTTTTTGAGCCCAATACTCATTTCTTCAGCTTTAATAACCCATATGGTGCATGTCCTACCTGTGAGGGGTATGGAAATGTAGTAGGTATTGATCATAATTTAGTCATACCTAATACAGGTTTATCTATTTATGATAATGCTATTTTCCCTTACAGAACAGACTCTTACAAACATTACAGAGAAGAATTGATTTCTCATGCTTATAAGTTTGATATTCCAATTCATAAGCCCTGGTTTGAATTAACAAAAAAACAAAAGGCATTGGTTTGGGAAGGAAATGATTTTTTTTACGGGATCAATCATTTTTTTAAAAAACTCGAAGAAAAAAGTTATAAGATTCAAAACAGAGTTCTACTATCTAGATATAGAGGTAAAACAACTTGTACAGACTGTAATGGAAAAAGACTGAGAAAAGAGGCTAATTATGTTAAAATTGGAGGTAAAACAATTTCTGATTTAGTTACATTACCTTTAGATGAACTATCTGACTTCTTTAGTACATTGAAACTTAATAAGTATGAAGAAAAAATAGGAAATAGACTCTTATCCGAAATTAATAATCGTCTTGATTTTTTAAAAAATGTAGGATTAACTTATCTCACTTTAAATAGAACTTCTAATACATTGTCTGGAGGTGAAAGTCAACGGATAAACTTAGCTACCTCATTAGGAAGTAGTCTTGTAGGCTCAATGTATATTTTAGACGAGCCCAGCATTGGTTTACATCCAAAAGATACAGAGCAACTCATTAAAGTTTTAAAACAACTTCGCAATCTCGGAAATACTGTTATTGTAGTAGAACACGATGAAGACATCATGAAAGCTGCAGATTATATCATAGATATTGGTCCAGAAGCTGGAACTCATGGAGGACATATTGCTGCTGAAGGCTCTTATGAAGATATATTAGAATCCGATTCTTTAACATCAAAATATTTATCTGAAGAATTACAAATATCTATTCCAAAAACAAGAAGAGTATCTGAAGATTTTATTCAAATTATTGGAGCAAGAGAAAATAATTTAAAAAACATTAATGTAACATTTCCATTAAATAGCTTAACAGTTATTACGGGGGTTTCTGGAAGTGGAAAAAGTACTTTAGTTAAAAAAATTCTTTATCCACTAATGCAAAAAAAAATTATTGGATATGGAGAAAAGATTGGTCAACATACAGAAATGAAAGGAAGTTTTGATCATATTAAACATATTGAATTCATAGATCAAAATCCTATCGGGCGATCTTCTAGATCTAACCCGGTAACTTACATAAAAGCTTATGATGATATTAGATCATTACTTTCATCTCAAAAAATTTCAAAAATTAGAAATTACAAGCCAAAACACTTTTCATTTAATGTAGATGGTGGAAGATGTGAGGTCTGTAAAGGTGAGGGAGTTGTTACCATAGAAATGCAATTCATGGCTGATGTTCATTTGCAATGTGATGATTGTAACGGAAAACGATTTAAAAAAGAAGTTCTTGAAGTGAACTTTGAGGGTAAAAATATTGATGATATTCTAAATTCTACTATAGATGATGCTGTTTCATTTTTTAATTCACATGGTCAACTAAAAATTGCGAATAAATTAAAACCTCTCCAAGATGTTGGATTAGGATATGTTCAGCTTGGACAATCTTCCTCTACTCTTTCTGGTGGTGAAGCGCAAAGAATTAAACTAGCCTCTTTCTTAGTTAAAGGAAACACTAAAGACAAAGCACTTTTTATTTTTGACGAACCCACTACTGGCTTACACTTTCATGATATCAAAAAACTATTAACGTCTTTTTATGCTTTAATTAATAAAGGACATTCTATCATAGTCATAGAGCACAATATTGAATTAATAAAATGTGCAGATTATATCATTGATTTAGGTTTAGAAGGAGGAAAAAAAGGAGGGAAACTACTTTTTCAGGGATTACCCGAAGAATTAATTAAAAATAACACATCATATACAGCTACCTATTTAAAAGAAAAACTTATACAAATCTAGCTACTTTATTTATTGAAACTTAACTAGTGCCTCTAAATCATCATTTTAATAAATAGCACCAAACCAAAAAAAGCCTTTTCATAAATGAAAAGGCTTTGTCTTTTGGGTAGAAGATGGGATTCGAACCCACGACCCTCGGTACCACAAACCGATGCTCTAACCAACTGAGCTACAACTACCATTTAGCTTTTCTAATGAATACAATTATATATATTAACTACTAAAGCGGGTGCAAATATAATTTTTTTTTAAGTCTATGAAAAGAAAAAATTATATTAATTTATTTAAAGATGTAACAGCTACAGAGCGTTCTACTGTGAAACCTTCTGCGTGATCTACACCAATTAGTCTGCCTAACTCCTTGGATCTATATTGTACACTGTCTGTGAAATTTTTTGAGCTAATAGGCGTATCTAATTCTTTACTGTTAGGGTCGTAAAACTGAGAACTATATGCTAATACTGCAGCCATTTTTACATCTATGAAACCGCTAACATCAACCACAAAATCAGGCTCAGTGTTTTTCCACTGAATATAATGATAGACCAATTTTGGTCTCCATTTTTCTTGTTTTACGCCCTCAAAATCAGTTTCAATTTTCTGCAACCCACTTAAAAAACAAGCGTCAGACACTAATTTACTTCCTTTACCGTGATCAATATGCCTATCATCAACTGCATTACATATTACAATCTCAGGTTTGTATTTACGAATTCTTTTAATAACTTCTAATTGATGCATCTTGTCATTTATAAAAAACCCATCTGCAAATTTTAAATTTTCACGAATTGCTACCCCTAAAATATTTGCAGCTTTAGTCGCTTCTATTTTTCTTAATTCTTTAGTTCCTCTTGTTCCTAACTCTCCTTGAGTTAAATCTATGATGCCTACTTTTTTACCTAAAGAAACTTCTTTCGCAATTGTAGCAGCAGCACCTAACTCAACATCATCTGGATGTGCGCCAAAAGCTAGTATGTCTAATTTCATAAATTTTTTATTTTAATTGATAGCTTGTTCAAAGTCAGCAATTAAATCCTCAGACTCTTCTATTCCAACAGAAAAACGAATTAATCTATCGTTAATTCCTCTTTCTAAACGTTCCTCCTCAGTTAACAAAGCATGGGTTGTAAGTGATGGACTTACTACTGTACTTTCCAAACCGGCTAAACTCATGGACGGTTTTATTAAAAGGAGGGCATTCTGAAAATCCATAGCATCAAAGCCTTCAGTTAACTCAAAAGACATCATAGCACCAAAACCATGCATTTGAGTTGCTGCTATTGTATGCTGTGGATGACTTTTTAGCCCTGGATAATATACTCGATTTATCATTGAATGTTCTTCCAAATATTCAGCTAGAATCTGAGCATTTTTTGTTTGTTCTTTAACTCTTAGGTTTAATGTTTTTAAACTTCTTTCTAGCATCCAAACTGTAAAATCACTTAAGTTTCCTCCAAAATTAATTCCTGTTTTCCAAATTAACTCAATATGTTCTTTTGAGGCTGCAACTGCTCCTGCCGAAATATCTGAGTGTCCTCCCATATATTTAGTTGCAGAATGAACAACGATATCTATTCCAAAGTCTGCTGGATTTTGATTAATTGGTGACGCAAAAGTATTGTCAATCATAGTAATGATTCCTCTTTTTTTTGCTAAAAGTGCTACTGCTTTAATATCTGTTATTCCTAACAAAGGATTAGATGGCGTTTCTATATAAATAATCTTGGTATTATCTCTTATTAAAGGTTCAAAATCTTCAATTTGGTCAGATTCTGTATATGAATACTCAATACCGTATTTTTCAAACTCATTTGCAATAAAATTATAGGTACCACCATAAATAACATGTTGAATTAAAACATGATCACCTTTTTTCAAAAAGGCAAACATTGCCGTACTAATAGCGGCCATACCTGAACCAAAGATTAGTGCATCCTGAGTATGTTCTAAGGCAGCTATCTTTCCTCTCAATGCCTCTTGATTAGGGGTATTAAAATATCTGGGATATCTTTTTATATCTACTTGATCGAAAGCATAAGAAGTTGATACATATATTGGAGAAACAGCTCCTTTAAATTGTTCATCTTTAACTTCACCAACGTGAACACAAATAGAGTTAATGCCTAATTCCTTTGAATCTTTCATAGAGATTATATTATCAAAACGAATTTACAAAAGAATCAGCTAAAAAGAATAAATTAATAAAGCGTTTTTCTAAAGCAAATAAATGAATTAAGGAAAACAATAATTTCAATATCTTTGAAAGATGATTTCAGTAGTAATTTTAGGTAGTGGCAATGTTGCTTCNCAATTAATNCAAGCTTTTCTAAAGATTGATNCTATNAATTTAAAACAAGTCTACACAAGAAATCAANATGATATTAATACTTTAAACAGTAGTATTGAAACCACCAATGACATCTCATTATTAAAAAAAGCAGATNTNACCATTATTGCTGTGAGTGATCATGCAATTTCTTCTATTTCTTCTCATATTAAAAACTCTTTTGTTGTTCACACNTCCGGGAGTGTAGATATGAAGTCTCTTAATAATATTGGACGTAAAGGAGTGTTTTATCCTTTACAATCTTTTTCAAAAAAAAAGAAANTTGATTTTAAGAATATTCCTATTTGCTTAGAATCAGAAACTAATGAAGATCTTCAAAAATTAGAAGAATTAGTTTCTTTGTTNCAAAGTAAAAGTTACCTNCTTTCATCTCACCAAAGAAANAAAATTCATGTAGCTGCTGTTTTTGCAAATAATTTTTCTAATCACATGTATACCATAGCCAATGAAATATGTGAAAAATATAACATTCCTTTTGATATTTTACACCCTTTGATTGAGGAAACCACTAACAAAATTAAAAAAATAACTCCTGAGAAAGCTCAGACTGGACCTGCAAAAAGAAATGATGCAGAAACTATAGAAAATCATTTAAATTTGTTATCAAAAAAACAACAAGAAATTTATTTAAAAATCACCCAATCTATTCAAGAATATGGAAAAAAGTTATAAGCAATACTTGGCACAAATTAGTACACTCATTTTTGATGTTGATGGTGTTTTAACTAACGGTCTTGTAACAGTAATGTCTAATGGTGAATTAGTACGTCAAATGAATATAAAAGACGGTTATGCGCTTCGTGCAGCAATTAATGCTGGATTAAGAGTTTGCATTATTTCTGGCGGAAAGAACGAGGGTGTTAAAATTAGACTACAAAACTTAGGAATTAAAGATGTATACATGGGTGCACATGATAAAATAGAGCAATACAACCAATTAGTAGACATGTATAATTTACAATCTGAAAATGTATTGTATATGGGGGATGACATCCCAGATTATCCGGTCATGAAATTGGTTGGATTAACTTGTTGCCCAAATGATGCGGCTGAGGAAATTCAACAAATATCCAAGTATATCTCAAATAAAAAAGGTGGAGAAGGTTGTGTCAGAGATATTATTGAACAAATCTTGCGTGTACAAGGAAAATGGGATTCAAATTTTGACGCCACTTTTGATTAATCCTACCCTTTTAATTCCTAAATTAGAATATTAATTTATTATAATAATCAATATCATGAAAAAAATAACAATACTTATTCTTTTACTTCTTATCACAATGTTAGTTTCTCACAATCTATTTTTGGAAAATGGAACTCTTACAATGAGGAGACTAACAAAGTAGAATCTGTTATTGAAGTTTACCAAAAAGATGGTAAAGCTTTCGCTAAAATAAAAAAGATTAATGATCAAACTAGAAAAGATGCAAAATGTATTGCTTGTAGCGGAAAGCTAAAAAATGCTCCTATTTTAGGAATGAATATTCTAACTGGTCTCAAAAAAGATGGTGATGAGTGGTCTGGAGGTAAGATTCTAGACCCAAAAAATGGAAAAGAATATAAATGTTACATCAAATTAATAGACAATAATACATTAAAACTAAGAGGCTACATAGGGATATCTATGTTTGGAAGAACTGCTATCTGGAAAAGAGTTTTAGAATAAGTTATTATGTGAATATTATTTATTGGGTTCTAGGCCTTTTTTCTGAAGCATTGGAACAAAGGAAAAATCTCCTAACTCATGCTTTTCAAATTCTTTAGAAGTCTTTCTTATAAATAGGGTCATAACTTGTTTTTCATCACCCACTGGAATTAATAATTTTCCACCCACTCTTAGTTGGGATAGCAGAGGTTTAGGAACAAAGGGCGCACCTGCAGTTACTATTATTTTATCAAACGGTGCTTTTTCCTTAAGTCCTTTATAACCATCACCAAAAATAAAATTCTTAGGAATATATCCCAACTTTGGTAAAAACAAGGAAGTTTTTTTGAACAACTCATGTTGTCGTTCTATAGTATAAACTTCTGCGCCTAATTCTAACAAAACAGCTGTCTGGTATCCTGAACCGGTGCCAATCTCTAAAATTTTATCTCCATTACTAATTGAAAGTGTTTGAGTTTGAAAAGCCACAGTATATGGCTGAGAAATTGTTTGTTCTGCTGCAATAGGAAAAGCCTTATCTTGATAAGCATGATCTGCAAAGGAAGAATCTATGAATAAATGTCTTGGTATTAATTTTATAGCTTTTAAAACTTGTTCATCAATAATACCCTTCTTTTTAAGAACGTCTGCTAATTGTTTTCTTAGCCCTTGATGTTTAGAAGTGTCTTTCAATGGTATAACTTTTTCAGGTGCCTAAATTATAATAATTGATTTTAAATTCCTATAAAATTGTATCTTTGTTGTTGTATTATTTATCAATTTCAAAAAATATTTTTATGCTAAAAGCTGGTGTTTTGGGTGCAGGTCATTTAGGAAAAATTCATCTGAAATTATTGAAACTATCTGATAAATTTGAATTAGTAGGTTTTTATGATCCTTCTCAAGAGAATTCAAAAAAAGTTTCTGATGAATTTGGTTACCATCGTTTTAATTCTGTTGAAGAATTAATAGATGCAGTGGATATTATTGATATAGTTACCCCTACTCTTTCTCATTTTGAGTGTGCTAAAAAGGCAATAGAAAAAGGGTGTCATATATTTATTGAAAAACCAATTACCAATACAGTAATTGAAGCTGAGGCAATCAAAACATTAGCAAGTCAAAGACATATTAAAGGTCAAGTTGGTCATGTAGAACGTTTTAATCCAGCATTTACAGCAGTAAATGATAAGATAGATTCTCCTATGTTTATAGAATGTCATCGCTTGGCTGAATTTAACCCCAGAGGCACTGATGTACCAGTTGTACTAGATTTAATGATTCATGATATAGATATTATATTAAGTGTAGTTCACTCACCTATTAAAAATATTTATGCTAGTGGAGTTACTGTTATCTCTGAAACTCCTGACATAGCGAACGCAAGAATAGAATTTGAAAATGGTTGTGTAGCAAATCTGACTGCCAGTAGAATATCGATGAAAAACATGAGAAAATCTAGATTCTTCCAGAAAGATGCTTACATTTCTGTTGATTTTTTAGAAAAAAAATCTGAAGTCGTAAAAATGAAAGATGTTCCTGAAAATCCAGATGAATTTGCCATGATTCTTCAAAATGCTGAAGGAGTGAAAAAACAAATTTATTTTGAAAATCCAGAGGTTACCCCGAATAATGCAATTTTGGATGAATTAGAATCTTTCGCCCAAGCTATTGAAAATAACACAACGCCTGTAGTTAGTTTAAGTGATGGAACCAATGCGTTAAGAGTAGCTCAAAGGATTATAGATAGTTTTTAATACTAATTTCACAAATAATAAAATAGATTTAACTTATGAAAAATATTGCTGTCATTGGTGCCGGTACAATGGGTAACGGAATTGCACATACATTTGCACAATTTAATTATAATGTTCAATTAATTGACATCTATCAAAATTCTCTTGATAAAGCTATTGCTGCAATCAATAAGAATCTTAATAGAATGCTAGTCAAGGAGAAAATAACTAATGCAGATAAAGAGAGAACTCTTGCCAATATTACCACATATACTTCCATAAAAGAAGGAACCCAATATGCAAGTTTAGTAATAGAAGCTGCTACTGAAAATCTAGACTTAAAGTTGAAAATCTTTAAAGAATTAGATGAAGTTTGTCCAGAAGATACCATTTTGGCGACTAACACCTCCTCTATATCCATTACTCAAATAGCTAGTAATACAAACAGACCTGATCAAGTAATTGGAATGCACTTTATGAACCCTGTTCCTATAATGAATTTAGTGGAAATAATTAGAGGTTACAATACCTCTGATGAGGTAATGAAGTTCACGGTTGATCTATCCAAAAAAATACAAAAGACACCTGTTGAAGTAAATGATTACCCTGGTTTTGTAGCTAACAGAATTTTAATGCCTATGATTAACGAATCTATAGAAACTCTCTACAACGGTGTTGCTGGAGTGCTAGAGATTGATACAGTTATGAAATTAGGGATGGCACATCCAATGGGTCCATTACAATTAGCTGACTTCATAGGTCTAGATGTTTGTTTGTCTATTTTAGAAGTCATGTATAATGGCTTTAAAAATCCAAAATATGCACCGTGTCCACTATTAGTTAATATGGTAAGGGCCGGTAAATTAGGCGTAAAATCTGGAGAAGGATTTTATGATTACTCTAAAAATAGAAAAGCAGAAATATTAGCCAAGCAATTTGAATAAGTTAATTTTTTTCTTACTACTATTTCTTTGTTTTTCAGCAATAGGTCAAGAAAGAAAAGAACGTCAAGTTTCAATAAATAAAGTTGGTGTCCTTTTTAGTAAGGCAAAACAAAATAATCTCTTGTTTTTTGATAAAGATTACGATTATAAGACCAATGTATATAAATTTCAATTGTTTTATCCCATAAAGAGGGGTGGGAATTGGGATGTAAATCTTATACTACAAC
>JGI26246J51724_1001609_pt1 | contig 10178 bp, 10 predicted proteins | sample SaaInlLV_10m_DNA_FD_51724 | JGI IMG/M metagenome (IMG submission 51724) | reverse complement strand
TGGCAAAACAGATTCTTAGCCTTCAAGGGCGACAAGCTGATAGCGGACGGAAAGCAGCTTGAGGTCGCGCTTAAACTAAAAGCCGAGGGAGCAGAGCCGGCGCTGCGGCGCGGTGAGATTTTGCTCTTCGCGGGCGCCGATGGCCGCCAGATCGATTTGCATCTATCAGGCAATGAGCTAGATATCGAGCGCCGCTATGGCGTGCCCCCGCAGTTGGAATCTGCTGCGCCTATAGTGGGTAGCGCAGAGGACGCAAGTACAGGAAAAAAACCTCGAGGCCGACCCAAGTTAGGTGTAATCGGGCGTGAGGTCACTCTGCTGCCGAGGCACTGGGCATGGCTTGACACGCAGCGTGGTGGTGCGTCTGCAACCCTGCGACGGTTAGTCGATGCAGAACGCAAGGCCAGCGTAGATTCGGATAGCCGGAGAGCGAGTCAGGATCGGGCGAATCGCTTTATGTCCGCTATGGCTGGAGATCGCGAAGGATTCGAAGAGGCGACTAGAGCATTGTATGCGAGTAACCGAGAGGGTTTCGAAGCGGCGAGTGCCACGTGGGCGCGCGATATTAGGCGTATGGCGCAGAGTATGGCAGCTGATGCCTTCATAGAGAGTTAATCGCTGAGTGATGCCCGCGTGAGTGCTATACTACCAGCCTTCTATTAATGACATATTCAGATAGTTTTATGAGCGATAAGACACCGGTAACGCAAGACGCGAGCGCACCCGAGATCAGTGCTCGAGAGGCAGAGTCTCGCGCCGCGCCGCGACCGGTGCTTGAGGCAATGAAAGCCGCTGAGCTGTCGGCCCTCGGCAATTGTATTATCGACAGCGGCGCGCTCGGACGGTCGCAAACTTACCCTAAACTGCTGCGCTTTCTTGTCGATGCGGCGCTCGCGGGTCATGTTCCGCGTGAGCTAGATATTGCGATCGGCGCACTCGGCAGAGATGAGAATTTCGACGTCTCTTCGGATTCTGCCGTGCGTGTCGCCGTGCACCAGCTGCGTAAAAAGCTAGCGAGCTACTATGCCGATTTCGAACCAGAGGCGACAGTTCGGCTCGTCTTGCCCAAGGGTCGGCATTCTCTTTTTATTGAACACAATGCACGAGCGCCCGAACCCAAAAAGGCCGCTCTGCTCGCGCCTCCTGAAGAGAGCTTGTTGACCAAAACCGCTGGACTGATTCGCCAGAGATCGACGCCTGCGCTATTGCTGCTTATGTTAATAGCGCTTACCGCCAATCTCGCGCTGCTATCCGATTCGAATAATGCCCAGGGTAAGGTGACAGCAATGCCTGCGTCGAGCCACCCGCTCTGGGCAAGCGTGCTAAGCGACGACAAACCGTTGCTTATCGTAATGGGCGACTACTATATTTTTGGCGAGCTGAATGCGAACGGCAATGTTGCGAGAATGGTTCGTGAATTTACTGTCAATTCGAGCAGCGATCTAGAGGAGTTTCGTTTCGGAGATATCGAGCAATCCGAAAATTATCTCGATCTGGACTTGAGCTACATTCCCGAAGGGAGCGCCTTTGCGCTTGCGCGGATCTCACCTCTGCTCGCGCAGAGCGGCAAGTCGGTGAACATGACTATGATGTCCGATCTCACGTCCGCTGACATTCGCGCAAATCATATCATCTACATTGGCTATATCAGCGCACTCGACCGCCTCGCGTCGATGACTTTCGCAGGATCGGGGTTAGCGGTCGGGCGTAGTTTCGATGAGCTGATAGACATAGACAACGTGACCTATTTTACTAGCGATGCTGGACTGCCGGAAGAAGGGCAGCAATTTCGCGATTACGGCTTCTTTTCGAGTTTTGCCGCGAGTCGCGATACACAAGTCATTCTCGTCTCAGGAATGCGCGATGCTGGGTTGATGCATACGGCACAGGCGCTGTCCGAAACAGCGGCGCTCGATGAATTACTGTTATCGCTTGGCGATGGCGATGGCTCTGACGAGGCGTTAGGGAATATTGAGGCGCTTTACGAGGTCTACGGTATCGATCGTATGAATTTCGAGTCTAAGTTGGTTTACAGTCAGCTGCTTGAAACGGGGAATTTTTGGGGTTTAGCGGTAAGCGGCGAAGCGATTACCCAGTAGCGTGATTGCGTAACTCAAGCTGTGCATGGGAGGAGGGGCTCAGGCGTGTGCAGCCATGTGTTGGATAACGCCAGGCTTTCGACTTTCTACCTTGGAGATTTTGTATTCGTAGCGGGAGGCGGTGGGGTCTATATCGAGCGCTTCATCGATGGCGGCGCGGAGATCTGCTTGGGCAGCCTGCCGAGTGAGATAGGGGCCTGATATACGCACCTGCAGCGTTTCATCTTGCGGTGCCGAGGCGACGATATAGAAATTTTTCGCGTTCACTCTCTACTCTCTATGTTTTCTTCGTTCTCTACGTTCTGCACAGGCTAATTTAACTGCTCAATTCTCGATAAACGCTTGCTATGTTAAGTGACTATCGGCACTTGAGACCTTAGCAATAGCATTTCTGGGGCGGATTCTAACGCGCCTTAAAAGCTGTACGCTAGTCATTTTATGGGTATTTGAATCAATTTTAGTCTGCGCTGTAATCAGCGGCATTAATTGACATATCTTTCGTGTTTGGAGAGTCGGTGTGGGGAGAGAAAAGAGTGATGGTCAGCGTCTTTCCATCATCATTCCCGTGTTGAATGAAGAGCGCTCACTGGCGCGAATCCTGTCCGCATTTGAAAGCTGGGAGCGAACCACGAGCGAGATTATCGTGGTCGATGGCGGCAGCACCGACAGGACGCTAGACATCGCCGGAGACTATCCGTGCACTGTGATCAGCGCGGCAAAGGGGCGCGCGTCGCAAATGAATGCGGGTGCGAATTACGCGACGGGCGAAATTCTTCTATTTCTGCATGCTGATACGACGTTGCCTGCCGCCGCTGCGCAATTGATCGAGGAAGCTCTGCACAAAGAAGTAGGTGATTCTAAAGGGTTTAAGAGAGCCGACTGGGGCTGGTTTGATGTCAGGCTCGACGGTGACGGGTTCGCTTTCCGCGTAATCGAATGGTTTATGACCGTCAGAGCGAGATTGACTCGCGTCTGCACCGGGGATCAAGCGCTGTTCGTCCGGCGCGATTTATTTGAGGCGGTTGGCCGATTTCCTGAGTTGCCGTTAATGGAGGATGTGGCGCTGAGTAAAACTCTGCGCAGGGCCGCGCGAGCAAGGCCTATCGTAAAGAGAGTGACCACCTCAAGCCGCAGGTGGCAGAGGCAGGGCGTCGTCCGAACGGTGCTACTCATGTGGGAATTGCGCATGCGTTATTTTCTGGGTGAGTCACCGCAAGCGCTGCATAAACGGTATTACCCTGAGCGGCGGGCAGTCGAGTAATGAAATATCCCAATGCCCAGATACTAATATTCGCCAAACAGCCGATACCGGGCGAGGTAAAGACGCGTCTCATTCCTGCAATTGGCGTTACCTCAGCAACCGACTTGCACTGTGCTATGACAAGGCGCGTCGCGGCGATGTTGAGTGCTGCAGCGCTTGCCCCCTTCAGATTCGCCGTGTCGGGTGACGTTAACGATCCACTGTTTGCTGAGNGCGACGGCAGCCTGCCGCCGACTACCCAAATCGGGGAGGACCTCGGTGAGAGGATGCTCAACGCCGCTACTCGCGCGTTCGAGGCGAAACAAAAACCGAGTGAGGCAACTGTTGAGTATGTTGTCATCGTGGGTGCCGACTGCCCCTCACTGGCGCCTAATCACGTCCAAGAGACACTTGAGAGTTTAGCTTCGGGCATCGAGGTAGTGTTCGTGCCAGCCGACGATGGCGGTTATGTTCTGGTGGGGATGAGCCGAGTCTTTGCTGCGATGTTCCAAGACATTGTCTGGGGAACCTCGGAGGTTCTTCAGGTAAGTCTNAATAAACTTTCGAAGATGGGTGTCAGCACACGATGCCTGTCACCACTTTGGGATGTTGATACCGAAGAAGATTTACTCAAGTTAGCGTGGTTGGAGCAACCGCTCGAGTGGTAAGCCTATTTTTTTGGTTCGTCACGACGATCGAAATCGAGCATTTTACCGGCTAGCTTGCTGCTGTCGATTTCGAACTTGCCGTTTTCGAGTCGATTATGCAGGTCTACTACTTTAGCCATGTCCATGCTGGGAAGTCCTTCGATTGCTGTGCGCAGTTCTGCGGTCAGGCGCGCAAGTTTCTGTAAGCCCGTTGCGAGGTCCTCTGCGGTGCGAGCAGAGTGTTCGCGACTAGCGCGTGCGTCGCGCACCTTTGCAAGGACGCTTAGCAGTTCGTCGCTCGGTGCGCTGATTGTGTCTTCAGATTTCTTCACTTGAGCTCGTCTCACTCGCATTGGGTCGTCTTAGGGGTACCGCAGGACGTCACTCTGCGAAACCACCTCTGCTGCGCACCTCATGATGACGCTACGAGCCTAGTTTATAGCGTCTTATCGTCGGATATCTTTAAGAAATAGAATCGGGTCTCCATTTGGCCTCCAAATCATTGACTCGCTGAGTGGGGCAATGTCTAATCTCGTCATCAACTCTCCGCTGCCTAGCGCGCGATGGTAACTCCGTCGCCTGTGCGCTGGTTATTTCTTTCATCGACTTCGAATGCGCGGTACATGTCCTCAGCAACTCCAACAGATAACTCCTCACAGTCGACGCATGATGCAAGCGCTGAGGCGGTGATTTTGCTGATTGAAGACGGCGGCGAGGCACGTCGGGACCTCTCGACGATTCTTGGTTTTTTGGGCGAGACAGTCGTCGCATCGACGACTGCTGAATACCGCGCGGTGCTCGGCGCGCAGGGGCAGGCGCATCGGCGTGTGTCTTTGGTCGTTTTGGGGGAGTGTCGCGACCGATTGCCTCAACAGGTGCTAATTGACCTCGCAGCAATCGATTCGGCGCTGCCTTACATTGTGATTGCAGATGAAGGTGAGGTTGAACTCGATGAAATCGACTCGGCGGTCCGTCTGCGAATTATCGCGCGACTGCCGAGTAACTGTGGATTTCAACCGCTGCTCGATGCACTGCATAAATCGAAGCTCTTTAATCGGCATTCCACCCGCCTCCTCGGTTCCGATCAAGTGCGCGACTACAATATGTTTCGCAGTTTAGTCGGCGAAAGTGTTGAAATCGAACGCGTACGCAAAATGATGGGTCAGGTCGCCAACACCGAGGTTAGCGTGCTCATTACCGGTGAATCGGGTACTGGAAAAGAAGTTGTTGCCCGCAATCTACACAATAACTCTGCACGCTCCGCGAAGGCGTTTATCCCCATTAACTGCGGCGCTATTCCTCGAGAGTTGCTCGAAAGTGAATTGTTTGGCCACGAGAAAGGGGCCTTCACAGGCGCAATCGCGACCAGAAGCGGTCGCTTCGAACTGGCAGATGGCGGCACGCTCTTTCTCGATGAAATAGGCGACATGCCTCTTTCTATGCAGGTTAAGCTTCTCAGGGTATTGCAAGAGCGAAGCTTCGAGCGCGTTGGTGGTGCAGAAACACTGCAGGCCGATGTCAGGATTGTCGCCGCCACCCATCGCGACCTCGAAGAGATGATTGCTGCGGGTGAATTTAGGCAAGATCTCTACTATCGCCTAAATGTCTTTCCCATTGAGATGCCTGCGCTGAGAGAGCGCCCCGAAGATATCCCAGTGCTGCTGAACGAGCTTATCGCGACTCTCGAACGAGAGGGGCGGGGATCTGTGCGATTCAATTCTCATGCGATGGCCGTTCTAGCGAAACACCGCTGGCCCGGCAATGTGCGTGAACTTGCGAACTTGGTTGAGCGCATGGCGATACTGCATCCGCATGGCATTGTTGGCGTCAGCGACTTGCCTGAAAAATTGGTTGCCTCTGCGGGAAGCGAGGACGCGCTGCGGGAAGGAGTTACTTCCGCTGGATTTGCCGGACTTAATAGTTCGGGTGAGACGGAAGTGAACCCAGCGCAGGCTGCACCCCAGGGGCTGCCATTAGCCGGTCTAGATCTTAAAGAGTATCTAGCGCGCCTCGAGCGCGACTTAATCGAGAAGGCGCTCGATGACAGCAGTGGGGTAGTCACTCGCGCCGCCGACAGGCTAAGCATTGGCAGGACAACACTTGTCGAGAAGATGCGTAAATATAAGCTGTCGAGATTGCAGGATGGTGCGCTTGAAAACGAGGCAGATGATGGCTCAGAGAGCGCGCCTGATTCTCCTCATAGGCTGCAATAGCTCACCCGAACCTTGGACCTTTCAGAATCTTAGGCATACGACGTCACTCTATTTCGTGCGTGTGCGGCAGAGTAATGTTGGCATGACGCGCCCCTCGCTCCGTCATTTTTAAGTCGCCAGATGCAAACCAAGCAACAACCTTCGGATAGAGTCTGTGTTCTTGTTCGAGCACGCGCGCGGCCAGCGATTCTGGCGTATCGGCTGGAACAACAGGGATGCTGTGGCGCGCGATTACAGGCCCGCCGTCGAGTTCTTCGGTAACGAAATGCACACTCGCGCCGTGTCTGGTTACATTCGCGTCTAGCGCGCGTTGATGGGTGTTTATGCCAGGGAAGTCGGGCAGAAGAGACGGGTGAATATTGATTAATCGGCCCGCATAATGACTCACAAAAGCACTAGACAATATGCGCATGAATCCGGCAAGCACAACGAGGCGAGGCTGAAAATTGTCGATTATGCGGGTAAGCGCCGAGTCAAAATCTTCACGATTAGCGTAGGCCAAATGCGACAGTACGGCAGTCGGTATCCCCGCTTCTTTAGCGCGAGTTAGGCCAAAAGCGTCGGCTTTATTAGAGACTACCGCGGCAATTCGATAACCGCCTTCGCTCGCCGATTCGATAAGTGCCTGCAGATTACTGCCGCTGCCCGAAATAAGGACGACGACAGAACAGGGGCTAGGAGTGTGGTGGTCGGAGGGGGCGTTCACAGTTACGCGTAAATGACTGAGTCGGCTGATGCCTCTGGTTTTTGTCGAATCGAACCAATTTTATAAGCAGCAATGGGACCTTCGTTGAGCAGTGCGAGTGCCTCATCAGCCTGTGATTCGTCCACGCAGAGAATCATACCGATGCCGCAGTTGAAGGTGCGCAGCATCTCGCTGTCGCTAATGTTGCCCTCCGTTTGCAGCCAGTCAAAAATCGCGGGTCGCTGCCATGCGCCAAGGTCGATTACTGCCTGCGCGTCGGCGGGAAGTACGCGAGGGATGTTCTCTGTGAAGCCGCCGCCGGTAATATGAGCGAGGGCATTCAATTCGATACGGGGTGTGAGTGCCGCAATGGTCTTCACGTAAATGGTTGTTGGCTCGAGTAAGGTTTTACCGAGGGTCGAGTCACCGAAGGCCGCGTTAAGGTCAGCCTCACTGCGCTCGATGACTTTGCGGATTAGCGAGTAACCATTGGAATGTGGGCCTGAGGAAGCAAGGCCGATAAGGGTGTTGCCTACTTTGACTTTCGATGGATCGATAATCTTCGCTTTCTCAACCACCCCGACGGAAAAGCCCGCGAGGTCATAGTCTTCGCCCTCATACATGCCAGGCATTTCGGCAGTTTCGCCACCGATTAGTGCGCAGCCCGCGAGCTCACAGCCTGCGCCAATGCCGGTTACTACATCTGTTGCGGTTGCGATATTGAGGCCACCTGTCGCGTAGTAATCAAGGAAGAAAAGCGGCTCTGCACCGCACACGATGAGGTCATTTACACACATCGCGACAAGATCGATGCCTATGGTGTCGTGTTTGCCTAGCTGCATTGCCAAGCGCAGTTTTGTGCCAACGCCGTCGGTAGCAGACACAAGGACTGGCTGGGTATAGCCTGCGGGAATTTCACATAAGGCACCGAAACCGCCAATCTGCGACATGACCTCGGGGCGATGAGTGCGTTTGGTGACCGCTTTGATGTTCTCGACGAGCGCGTTACCTGCATCGATATCGACTCCGGCATCACGGTAGCTTAGCGCGGTACGTTCTGACTTGTTAGTCGCTGTAGTGCTGTTGCTACCGTCGTTGGCGGCTGTCATGCGGTTTTCCTCGGTTAGTGGCGGCGCTCTGGGGTCTATTTAAACTTTGCTAGGCAGTATTAGACATTATTAGATTTTGCTGGGCGGTGTTGCTCGCAAGACTCGAATTTTAGCAAGAAGTGGCGACACAGTCAGTCTTAAATATGCTTCATCTGCGCGTATCTGGGGATAGACGAGGCGTCCGAAACTAGGTTCGGGCTCAGGATTGCAGTATGATCCTCACGCATGAATATCCACCTTTTTAGGGCGCCTGTAAGAATGCTGTTACCGCGCAGCCTACTAGCCATTTTCGTCGTCGCTTTTTCGTTTTGCGCACCCGTGCAAGCGGTTCAGATTGAAGGCTTGTATAGCCATCAATCGGCATTGATTGGCGATGACGAATCAGAGCGCGCGCAGGCGTTTGCCGCTGCGCTTGCGGCGGTTATTGTGAAGCTTACAGGGGGCGAAGAGGCGTTATCAGTGCCCGGCGTTGACCGCGCGCTGGCTCGGGCGCGTGACTTTGTCGAAGGCGTCAGTTATTCAAGCATCGGTGAGGCGGGGTCTGGCCAGTCGCAGCGCACAATAACCGTAGATCTTTCGCAGGCTTTAGTTGATTCGTTACTGGGCGACCTTGGTGTTCCAATCTGGAATATCAATCGGCCAAGCATTTTGGTTTGGGTTGCCGTCCAATCATCCGAAGGCGAACGCCGATTGATGAATCCCGAAACGGATGAGTCGATGGTCACGGCGCTAATCGATTTCGCCGATTCGCGCGGGCTCCCACTAATATTCCCTGTGCTCGATTTCGAGGATCGCAGAAGTCTCTCGGTCGATAATCTTTGGGACCTTCGGACTGATGCTATTAACCTTGCAAGCGCTCGCTATGGAGCCGACAGCATTTTGGCTGGCCGTATCCACTTCACCCCAACAGGCGAACTTGTCGGTCTGTGGCAGTTTCAATTTCAGGGTGAGGCACAGGTGTTTGATGGGTTAGATTCAAATTTGCAGACTTATCTCGAAGCCCCTCTGGTCAGGGTGACAGAGCAATTAGCCGACTATTTTGCGCTGCCATCGGCCATGGGTTTTGAGCAGAAGATCACACTGCGCGTCGATGGAATTCGATCGCTCGCCGATTATGTGGCTCTATTCGCGTATGTTGGGCAGCTAGGCATTGTGTCAGAGTCGTCGCTCGCATCCCTCGATGCCGAGCGGTTAGAGTTGAATCTCGCAGTCTTAGGCGATGCGGTTCGCCTTCGCGAGCTGATTGCACTCGATCGCGACCTGCTGCCAATAGACTCAACTCGCAGTGAGCGTGAGTTACTTCACTACAGATGGACACGTTAGGTATGGCTAACGGTCAAGATATGCCGCACCAAGCTGGCGAGCCAACTGACCAGTTGACACTCGGGTTGGCGCTGGACGACTCGGCAGTGTTTGCTAATTATTTTCCTTGCGATGGTAACGCGCTAGCGCTCGCTAAGCTGACGAGCGTTGGGCTTGATGGCAAAGGCGCTGATTTTATTTTCCTTTGGGGAGAGGGGTCGCCAGGGCTCACTCACTTGCTTCAAGCAACGTGTCATCAGTCCGCAGCATTGGGCTTGGCCTCATTCTATTTGTCTTTGCAAGAGGTTGATCAATTAACACCTGATGTCATCGAAGGGCTTGAGAGCCTAGAGGTAATTTGCCTTGATGATCTCGACGCTGTCGCGGGACTTGCCGAGTGGGAAGCGGCACTGTTTACGCTCTTTAATAAAATTAAAGAGGCGGGAAATACACTGGTCATCGCCTCGCGGCTCACGCCGACCAATCTGCCTGTCATTCTGCCAGATCTTAAATCGCGGTTGCAGTCGGGNCTCACCCTTCAGGTTCATGAATTAACTGATGAGCAAAAACGCGACGCGCTAATTATGCGGGCGCGCATGCGCGGGATGGAAATGAGCCCGGCGGTAGGGGAGTACATTCTCGCGCGAGCCGAGCGCGGACTTCCCGCACTTCTCAAGTTGCTCGATCGTCTTGATGCTAGCACTATTAAACAGCAGCGATTGCTGACCATTCCTTTGGTCAAGTCGACTCTTGGCTGGTAGCGAGCGCTGATTGCTCGCTAGAGTGGCGTTTTGAAGTGCTCTCGGTAACTGCGAATAAACAGCACTAATGCGACGAATAGTCCGGTACACAGTCCCACCTCGATCAACCCTTGAATAAGCTG
>JGI26246J51724_1001608_pt1 | contig 10180 bp, 7 predicted proteins | sample SaaInlLV_10m_DNA_FD_51724 | JGI IMG/M metagenome (IMG submission 51724) | reverse complement strand
GTCATGCCAATGCCGCCATGCATCTGTACCGCTTCGTTGCTCACAAGCGTTGCCACCTCGCTAAGTTTAGCCTTGGCAATACTGGCAAATTCCGCGATATCAGCATCAGTTTTGTCGGCATCGTCAAGCGCAGCCAGTGCGGCGCGGACTGCAGACTTACACAGCTCGATCTCGGAATACATTTCGGCTGCGCGGTGTTGCAGACCCTGAAAAGACCCGATGAGTACGCCAAATTGTTCGCGCTGTTTTAAATAGTCGAGGGTTATTTCGAACGCTTGCTGCATGCTACCGAGCATCTCGGCGGCAACGCCGATGCGGCCAATATCTAGAACGCGAGTTAGGCTAGAATAGGCACCGCCTTCAGCACCTAAAAGCGCATCGGCTCCAACCTTTACATCATTGAGGCTTAGCATCGCCGAATTACGGCTGTCGACCATCCAGCTGCGATTTATCGACACGCCTTCTGCAGCGGCATCGACCAAAAATACGCTTAACCCTGCCTCGTCGTCGATTGCGCCAGCGGTTCGAGCAACAACGACAAGCTTGTTTGCTATATGGCCATCGAGCACAAAGGTTTTACATCCGTTGAGAACATAGCCCTCACCAGATTTAACGGCAGAGGTTTCGATTCGGCACGGACGATGATGCGGCTTCTCGTCTATAGCCAGCGCAAGCAACAATTCGCCACTGACGACCTGGGGTAAAAACTCGCTTTTCTGCGCGTCCGAACCAAGCTCGTTGATCGCCGACGCGCCGAGAAGGACGGTAGCGATTAATGGCGAGCTCACAAGCGTGCGTCCCGACTCTTCGAGCACTACGCCGAGGCCGCCGTAGCCGAATTCAAATCCGCCGTAGGCTTCGGGAATCGCCATGCCGGCCCAGCCCAATTCGAGCATCTGTCGCCAGAGGTTTTGGTCGTAGCCTTGCGCGTCTTTGCTGTCGCGCAGACCACGCAGCACCGACACTGGCGCGTTCTGGTCGACGAAGGCCTTCGCCGAGTCTTTCAATAACTGCTGATCTTCGCTTAATACTAAACTCATAATTCTCTCTCTCGCTCGGCGNTTATTGCCACCGAGTTAACAAACTATTTCTGCACCAGACTAAGCATGTCTGGCAGGCCAAGAACACGCTTCGCGATCACATTGAGCTGAACCTCAGAGGTGCCGCCTTCGATCGAGTTCGCTTTCGACCGCAGCCACTCGCGTGTCACGGCGATCTCGTCTGACGCAAAACCCTCCCCTTCCCAGCCTAGCGCTTGGCTACCGAGGGATGAAAGGAGTAACTCGTATCGGCGCTTATTGAGCTCACAGCCGTAGTTTTTGAGCATCGACGATGTCGCATTGGGGCCTTGACCCTGCTTCGATTCTTCGGTCGAGCGCTGCGAGGTCAGCGCGAAGGCTGCGCTATCAATTTTGAACTTCGCAATCTCGTCGCGAAGACCCGGATCGGAGATCTTGTCGGTATCCCCGCGGTAGTGCATGGCTGCGCGTTCGACGCTGTCCATAGTCGACGTGGTTCCCCCACGATCGCCCTGACTACCCGCTAATCCGAAGCCCGATATCATCGTGCGTTCGTGCTGCAAAAGACGCTTAGCGATTGCCCAGCCGTTGTTAAGACCGCCGACAAGGTTGGCAGCTTTCGCGCGCGCATCATCGAAGAAGGTTTCACAAAAAGGCGACATACCGCTAATNAGCTGAATAGGCTTGGTCGTTACGCCCGGCGTGTCCATATCGAAGAGGATAAAGCTGATNCCTGCATGCTTTGGCACGTCGCTATCGGTGCGTACTAGGCAAAAAATCCAGTCTGCTTTGTCGGCATACGAGGTCCANACTTTGGAGCCATTGATCACATAGTCATCGCCGTCGAGAACTGCCTTAGTATTTAAGCTCGCGAGATCAGACCCTGAACCGGGCTCAGAATATCCCTGACACCAGCGTATCTCACCGCGGACGATTTTAGGAATATGCTCACTCTTCTGTTCATGCGTGCCAGACTCAAGGAGAACTGGACCGAGCATACTAATACCGAAGCTATTAAGCGGCGGACGCGCATTTATTCGCGACATTTCTTGAGCGAGGACCATCGACTCGTCTTTNCTCAANCCGCCGCCACCGTATTCGGCCGGCCAAGTTGGCGTCGTCCACCCCTTTTCTGCCATTCGCTCGAGCCACAGTTTACTTTCTGGGTTGACGAAAGTCGGATTACGACCACCCCAAACCACCTCAGCGTCGACCATAGGCGTGCGCATAGACGCTGGGCAGTTAGCCTCGAGCCACGCGCGTGTTTCTTGTCTGAAATCCTCTAAGTGAGCAATCGCTTGCACCTTTTTACTCCTCTACTGTGTTCTTTCTGCTAGTTATTGACTAACACCTGACGACCGCGCACCTTGCCCGCCTTGAGGTCGGCAAGCGCCGCCTCGGCTTCGGCCAATGGGCGCTCATGAATTTCGATCGGATCGATTTTTCCCGCTCGCACCAACTCCATAAGCTCGCCCATGTCTTTGAGCGTGCCAACATAACTACCCTGAATAATGCGCGCATTCATTGGCAAGAAAGGAATGGGAATATTCAGTGATCCGCCGTACAAGCCAATAATGATAATCATGCCGCCTTTACGAAGGCAGCCAAGCCCATAATTAACCGAGGCTTCGGCGCCAACGAAATCGAGCACCGCGTAGGCGCCGCCGGTCGACTTACGAATCTCTTTGCCCGATTGTGGATCGCTCGAATTGAACGTACGCGTAACACCCAACGCTTTGGCTGACGCGAGTTTAGCTTCGTCGATGTCGACAACAATAGGATCCAAACCTTTTGAGAGCGCGATCTGTATCGCCATCATGCCAACGCCGCCTGCGCCTATAATAACTACCTCATCGCCCTTGCCTACTTCGCCTAGCTTGTTCAGCGCACTATAGGCCGTGAGACCGGAGCAGGCATAAGTCGCCGCGAGGCTGTCGCTTACATCCCCCTTGTCGAAGAGATAGCGCGAGTGAGGCACCGACACGTATTCGGCAAAGCCGCCTTTGGCAGCGATGCCTAGTGCGCGACCCGGTGTACAAAGGTTTTCGTCGCCGCGCAAACACGAGGCGCATTCGCCGCAGCCTATCCAGGGATAAACTACTCGGCGATCACCAATTGCAGCGCCTTCAGATTCTGGCCCGACGGCAACGACTTCACCGAATATTTCGTGACCCAAGACCATACCTGGACGCCCAACTTCGAGCTGCTTCTGGTGACCTAGATCGAAGACTCCGTCGTGCATGTGTATATCGGAATGACACACGCCACAGGCGAGCATCTTAACGATCACTTCGGACCCTTGCGGCTGCGGGATTTCAGATTCGACGGCGGCAAGAGGACCGCCCGGTGTAGTGGTTTCAAATGAGAGCATGATGACCTCCTGGCCTGTCTCGAAAAGAGGGGCAGAGCGGCGAATTCAAGCGCCGCACCACCGTTAAGATTCAGCGCAGAGATTACTCCTGCTCGGCTCCCCACTGCGCGAACGTCTTGCCTTCTTTCGCCAATTTTTCGAGCAGAGGCGCCGGCTTCCAATACTCTTCGCCGTAGCGATCGCGGAATTCACAAATCTTGTCGTAGACGTTTTTAAGACCCACATGATCGGCATAGTGCATTGGGCCGCCTTTGGGCGCTGGGAAAGCATAGCCGAACACATAAACAACATCGATATCGCTTGGCCGCTGCGCAATGCCCTCTTCGAGGATAAGCGCGCCTTCGTTAATCAGCGGATACAGACAGCGCTCCAGTATTTCCTGGTCGCTTACCTCACGCTGCTCAACACCCAAGGCAGCCGCTTCTGATTTGATCAGCGCTTCGATCTCAGGATCGTTCATGCGAGCACGTGTCGCGGGATCGTATTTATAGAATCCTGCGCCAGTTTTTTGTCCGAAACGATCCATCTCTACNAGGACAGTGCCCATTCGGTAGAGCTTAGGATCGTTGGGCAGATCTGTGCGGCCTTCGCGNGCTTTGTAGCCAACGTCGAGTCCGGCGAGGTCGCCCATNGCNAGTGGCCCCATTGCCATGCCAAACCCTTCGAGCGCAGCGTCAACCTTTGCCGGTGTGCAGCCATCGAGCAGTAACATCTGCGACTCGCGGCCATAGCCTCCCAGCATGCGATTGCCTATAAAGCCGTAGCAGACNCGCGACAGCGCACACACCTTGCCGATTTTCTTACCAATCGCCATGGCAGTGGCAAGCGCGTCGTCTGCGGTCTTCTCGCCGCGCACAACCTCNAGCAGTTTCATCACATTGGCCGGACTGAAAAAGTGCATGCCGAGGACGTCTTGCGGGCGCTTAGTCGCGGCTGCAATAGCATCGATATCTTGGTAAGAGGTGTTGCTCGCAAGAATTGCGCCGGGCTTACAAACAGCATCGAGCTTGGCGAAAATTTCTTTCTTGAGCTCAAGATTTTCGAATACCGCCTCGATAATCATGTCTACGTCGGCAAGGTCGGCATAGTCTGTTGTGCCGCTTATTGCACCCATACACTGAGCGACCTGTGCCTCGGTGAGCTTGCCTTTCTTCATTGTGATTGCGTAGTTTTTCTCGATAATGCCGAGACCTCGTGCGAGCGCCTCGTCATTAATCTCGACCATGACAACCTGAATACCAACGTTCGCGAAACACATGGCGATGCCGCCACCCATGGTGCCGCCGCCAATGACTGCGACTTTCTTTACCTCACGCAAAGGCGTGTCTCGTGGCAGATCTTTGATTTTTGCAGCCTGACGCTCGGCGAAGAAAATATGGCGCATTGCGGCAGATTCGGGCGAGGTCACCAATTCCATAAAGAGTTCTCGCTCACGGTCCAGGCCTGCGTCCATCGATTGACCTACCGCCGCTTCGATGCAAGAAACGATACGATCNGGGGCGATCTGCCCGCGCGCTCTCGCAGCNAGCTGCTTGCGTGCAGCCTCGAAGAAACCTGGCTCAACAGTCGCAGGATCGATTGTTATATCGCGGATGCGCTTAAGCGGCGCACCGGATGCAACAAGCTCTTTTGCGTAGGCAATCGCGCCAGCCTGCACGTCATCGCCCGCAACTACCTCGTCGATCAAATTGAGAGCCTTCGCTTTCTCTGCTGCAATCGGGTTACCCGAGGTAATCATATCTAGCGCAACTTTTACGCCTGCGATACGCGGAACCCGCTGCGTGCCGCCTGCACCAGGAAGCAAGCCGAGCTTTACTTCGGGCANGCCTACTTTCGCCGAGGCGATCGCACAGCGGTAGTGGCAAGCAAGAGACACTTCGAAGCCACCGCCCAACGCGGTACCGTGAATAGCGGCAATCACAGGCTTGACTGAGTTTTCAATAGCGCCGAGTACTTCGGGCAGGCCCGGGCCCTGAGGCGGCTTGCCGAATTCGGTGATGTCGGCGCCGGCGATAAAAGTGCGGCCTTCGCAGCGTAAGACTAGCGCGTCGGTCGCGTCGTTTTGTGCGGCTGTAACAGCCTCGAGTATGCCTGCACGAACAACCTGCGCGAGGGCGTTGACGGGCGGATTGTTTACGCTGATAACGCCGATGTTGTCGACGATCTGATAGCTCACTACGTTGGACATATTGTTGGTTTCCTTTTCTATTTAATTCTGTATTTAGTTCTTCGCTTAGCTACTTTTCCAGCCCATAAGCTTCCTGCAGGGTAGCCTAATCTAAGCGCTCGATAATCGCTGCGACACCTTGCCCAATGCCTATGCANAGGCTGATNGCCGCATAGCGCCCACCAGTGCGCTCAAGGTGGCGCATCGTCGTAAGCGCGATGCGCGCACCCGACGCACCCAGCGGATGTCCAATCGCAATCGCGCCGCCGTTAGGATTTACGCGCGAGTCGGTAAAGTCTACGTCGAGCATCTTCAGACACCCCAACACCTGTGTGGCGAACGCTTCATTAATCTCGATTACATCCATGTCAGCCAGCGTAAGATTGGCCCGTGCGAGCGCCTTCTGAATCGCAAAAACGGGCCCCAAACCCATCACTCTGGGTTCTACGCCTGCGACCGCACCGGCGATGATTCGCACACGTGGCTTCACACCGAACTTCTCACCGATCTCGCGATTACCGATCACTAGAGCCGCTGCGCCATCGTTGATACCTGAAGCATTGCCGGCCGTCACCACGCCACCGTCGAACAAAGACCGAAGGTTGCCCAGCGTCTCGAGGTCTGAGGAAGGCCGGGGGTGCTCGTCTGCATCGACAGTCAACGCAGGCTTCTTGCGGCCTTGGTCAACTTCGATAGGAATAATTTCGTCTTTGAAGAAGCCCTCTGCCCGAGCCGCCTCGTATTTCGACTGCGAAGCAGCGGCGAAAACATCACTGTCCTCACGCGAAATCCCAAGGTCGGACGCAATGTTATCTGCTGTTTGCGGCATGGTGTCGTTGCCAAAAATTTTGGCATACTCAGGATTAGTAAAACGCGCACCGAGCGTGCTGTCAGCTATCTGCTGACCGCGATCGAACGCGCTGGTGGCCTTAGATAGCACGAGAGGGGCACGGCTCATAGATTCGACGCCACCCGCGAGAAAAAGATCTCCCTCGCCGACTTTAACGCCACGTGCCGCATCCAATGTAGCCGCAAGACCCGAACCGCAAAGACGGTTCACAGTAATGCCTGCGAGAGTTGTTGGCATCCCTGCGCGAAGCGAAGCAAACCGGGCGACATTGCGGCAGTCCTCTCCCGCGCCGTTAGTGTTTCCCATCACGACATCTTCGAACGTCTCGGGCGTAAAACCACTGCTTGCAACGACCGATTTAATGACATGCGCTAATAAATCGTCAGGGCGAATAGACGACAGTCCGCCACCGTGTCTACCGAAGGCCGAACGCCCGCCGGAATAAATGAATGCGTCGTTGAGGTGCTTATCTGACATGGCTTTGTGCTCTCCGAATTCGACTTAGTATAAATTTTACGAGTCAGGCCCTAAGCGCCCCTAGAATGGTCTAGCGACGACCTATCGCCGTATCCATCGGATCATAGCATAGGGTTTTTAGGCATGGTATGAGTCGCGCAGGCTAACGGAATATGCTAATTTCGTGGTCTGAATCGGCGCTTGAAGAGGCTTACTGCACCACTTTATCCCCTGCCCGCGTCTCGCGTTCGACTCGCTCATCAGCCAACACGAGCGCACCTATCCGCGCATGCTCGCAAGACACTCAATCACACCATTAAGTTAGAGACAGGTAGACATCATGATCCGTGACCAAGAGACCATCAACGCCCTCGTCGACATTATCGAACGCTTCGTGCGCGAGCGCCTCATCCCAGCCGAAGATCAGATGGCTGAGGAAGGCAAACTCCCCGACGACCTGCTGCAAGAAATGCGCGAATTGGGCCTATTCGGCCTGACGATTCCGGAAGAATACGGCGGCCTTGGCCTCACAATGGAAGAAGAGATTCTGGTGTCTATGGCGCTCGGCATACATCTCCTGCCTTCCGCTCTATCATGGGCACCAATAACGGGATCGGATCAGCCGCAATCGTGTTTAATGGCACCGAGGCTCAGAAGCAAAAGTATCTGCCTAAATACGCGAGTGGCGAATGGATTAGCTGCTTTTGCTTAACCGAACCCGAAGCCGGCTCGGACGCAGCCTCACTGCGCACCACAGCGCGCCGCGACGGCGACCATTATGTGATCAACGGCACCAAGCGCTATATCACTAATGCGCCGGTCGCCCACACCTTTAATGTCATGGCGAGAACCGACCCCGAGGTCAAAGGCGCGCGTGGTATTTCTTCATTTATCGTAGAGCGCGATACCCCGGGAATCACACTTGGCTCGATCGACAAGAAAATGGGCCAGTCGGGATCGATGACCTGCGACGTTATTTTCGAAGACGTGCGAGTCCCTGCCGAGAATATAATTGGTGAGGAAGGCGAAGGCTTCATAACTGCAATGAAGGTACTAGATCGAGGCCGCTTGCACATATCTGGCGTGTCGATCGGCGTCGCAAAACGCCTGATCGCCGACGCACTCGATTACGCGATGCAGCGCAAACAGTTCGGTCAACCCATCGCAGAGCAACAGCTTATTCAAGCAATGCTCGCCGACTCACAAACCGAGACCTATGCAGCCGAGTGCATGACCATGGAAACCGCGCGGCGCCGCGATAGAAACGAGAATGTCAGCACGGAGTCTTCTGCTTGCAAACTTTTCTGCACTGAGATGGTCGGTCGGGTTGCCGATCGCGCTGTGCAAATACACGGAGGCGCAGGCTATATGTCTGAATACGCCGTCGAGCGCTTCTACCGCGATGTTCGTCTGTTCAGACTCTATGAAGGCACAAGCCAGATCCAGCAGATCATTATCGCCCGCAATATGATTAGAGCTGCAAGCTAACGACAGGGTAAAACGCTGCCAAGGCACTTTGATAGATTCAGATCAAAGCGCCTTGGTAGAATCTGAACGAGAATACTGGCTGTTTCAAAGCCCTAAATTCAGATAGCGAAGGTCCCATGACAGAGAAGCAGGCCGAAGGCTTAAGCGACAATCTGCAACCTAACGACGACTCGCAACCATCGAAACAGTCCCCGCTGCAAAAAGCAATTTTCGATATTATCTTTGGCTATGAATCTCGCGCCGGCCGCTGGTTCGACATTGCACTCATCGCTCTCATCCTGTCGAGCGTCACAGCCGTACTTGCCGACTCCGTCGCCTCGATTCATCTCAACTATGGCACGATAATTTATCGGTTAGAGTGGGCCTTTACACTGATATTCACCCTTGAATATTTCTTGCGAATCTATTCAACCACACGCAAGCGCGCCTACCTCTTTAGTTTTTACGGAATCATCGACCTCTGTTCGATTCTTCCCACCTACCTTGCGTTTATCTTTCCCTCGGCGGCTTATCTACTCGTTATTCGAATCCTGCGAGTGCTGCGAATCTTTCGCATCCTCAAACTCTTTCGCTATATAGGCGAGGCTAACCTGCTCTATGCGGCGCTATTACAAGCACGCCGAAAAATATTTGTCTTTCTCTTCTCCGTAATCGTACTGATTGTNATTTTCGGCGCGTTAATGTTTATCATCGAAGGCCCTGCGAATGGNTTCATCAACATTCCTGNCTCTATTTATTGGGCCATCGTCACTATCACGACCGTAGGCTATGGNGACATTACTCCACAGACACCGCTCGGTCAGTTTGTCGCCGCCTTTGCTATGATTTGCGGCTACGCGATTATTGCAGTGCCAACCGGCATCATCGGCGCCGAACTTATGCAGCAAGTGCAACGAAGCGGTCAGCGCACCAACAGTGTGAATTCCACCTGTAGCGGTTGTCAGAGCACCAACCACGACCTCGATGCTCGCTTCTGCAAATTCTGTGGCAAGGATGTAATACGGAGTTAGCCGATGCATCGAAAGCCAGAATATCGAGCACTCACACTCAATATCCACAAAGGCTTTTCGGCGAGCAACCTTCGCTACACGCTAGAGGCACTTCGTGTTGTGCTTCGCGATAGCAAGTGCAACGTAGTTTTTCTNCAAGAGGTTAGCGGAGAAAACAGCCGCTACNATAAGCGCATTAAGGGTTGGCCGAATACCGATCAGNTAGAATACTTGGCCGACTCTGTTTGGCCTCACTTCGCTTACGGCCGCAACGCGGCAACCCCTCTTGGTCACCATGGAAATGCCATCCTCAGCGCGACGCCGATCGGGCACGTTCACAACGAAGATCTTAGCCTTCATCGGCTTTCACAACGCGGACTACTTCATGTCACGCTCGAAGAAGGCACCGAATTACTCAACGTGCATTTGGGTTTATTCGAACGCGAAAGAAATCGCCAACTGAGCAAGCTTATCGACTATGTTCTCTATAATCTTCCTGAAAAAGCTCCGCTTATTCTCGCCGGCGATTTCAACGATTGGCGCTTAACGGCCCATAAAACTCTAGTGAAAGAGCTGAAACTCTCCGAAGCATTTGAATCCATTTACGGCGCACCCGCCCGCACTTTCCCCGCCGCTCTGCCTCTGCTTCACATGGACCGTATCTATTACCGAGGCCTCACCGTCGCATCAGCGAATGTAGTTTCGAGTCACAACTGGCGCTGGCTCTCTGATCACAGCGCGCTTATCGCGAGTTTGTCGGGAGATAACTATGCTTAATTTCATCGTAAGCGTTGTGCTTGCCCTGCTTTCTCTGAGCGCAGCGACGCATGCCCTAACGAC
>JGI26246J51724_1001607_pt1 | contig 10185 bp, 6 predicted proteins | sample SaaInlLV_10m_DNA_FD_51724 | JGI IMG/M metagenome (IMG submission 51724) | reverse complement strand
GGTCCCCATTTGGTTGAGTTAGGTGTTTTGCAGGAGCATGAAGTATCGGCAAACCGAATTAAACAATGGGTGCTGGACAACCCCGAGAAAGGACAGGAAATTGTCTGGGAAAATCCGGCCTATGTATTTTTTCGCCGGGTTGATGATGTGCCCAGTGACAAAGGTCCACTTGGCGCGATGAACCGATCACTCACAGCGTTGCGCACCCTGGCCGTTGATCCTAGATATGTCACCCTTGGCGCGCCCGTCTGGCTTGAAAAGGGCGGGTCAAGACCTCTAAACCGTCTNATGATNGCTCAAGATACAGGCTCCGCNATAACAGGGCCGCAGCGCGCNGACGTGTTCTTTGGAACGGGATCTCAGGCAGGGGTCGCGGCGGGTTTGACCAAAGATTCGGGTCGTATGATCCTTTTGTTGCCAATCCAAGAAGCGCGCGCCCGGATTTCGGGGCAATAGGGATGGCTAGAAAACTGCGTCCAGAAGAGCGAGAGCTTTGGAAAAAGGTGGCTGATACAGCAACACCTTTGGCTCCGCCCACAAAGATGGAAATGCCGCGGGCCCTGTCTGTACCAAAAGCAGAGATAAAGCGCCCTGCATCGGTACAACCNGACCTCAAGGCCTTCAAAATTGGTATGAAATCACATTCCACACCGCCAGCGAGCCGGGCACAAGCCGCGGCGAAGCCTGCGCCTGTGATGGATGCAAAATCCTTTGGGAAGTTGACCCGCGGCAAGCTGCGGCCCGAGGGGCGCATCGACCTTCATGGGATGACAATGGCGCAAGCCCATCCAGCCTTGCAGGATTTCATTTTGGGATCCGCGCAATTGCAGCGCCGATTGGTTCTTGTGATTACCGGCAAGGGCAAATCCAAGCCAGATCATGGGCCTATTCCTGAGCGCCATGGGGTATTGAGGCACAATGTTCCGATTTGGTTGCGACAGTCTCCGCTGTCTTTGGTCATTTTAGAGGTGACACAAGCACATCAGCGCCACGGCGGGGAGGGCGCGCTTTATGTCTATCTGCGCCGGGGTCGCTAAGCCAGCAAGCTGGCGCGCACGCGCCTGACACCCACCCACATCATCACAGACGAGAAGCCAAAAAATACGGAAACTGCAACATATTGTGCATCAAGAGCGAGGTTGTAATCCAGCAAGACCCCCGTCACCGCCGGACCAATGGCTGAGCCCAAAACCATGACAGCCGCCGCCGCCGCTTTGATTGAGCCAAGGTGTTTTGTGCCATAAAATTCAGCCCAAAAAGCATTTGGCAGTGTCGCGTTCGCGCCTGCGGACAGGCCCAGGAAAATAAATCCCACCAATGCCGCAACAAGCGATTGACCATAGGCAAAGATCAAAAAGGCAACAATCATTGGCAATTGAAAATAGGGGATCAAGCGGGCGGTGTCTAATTTGTCGAGCAAGATCCCAGATAAAATCATCGCTCCTATAGAAACAGCGGTGTAAACTGGAAACATGGCCACCAATTGCAAATGCTCCCAGCCTTTAATTTCGGCAAAATGTACCTGGAGGAAGAAAAAAGCGGTGTTAAATGCTGATTGTCCCAACAGTGCAGGGATCATGAACCAAAACAATGGATGGCCAAGCGCTTGATTGCGGCTCCAATGGCGCCCGCCCATTCCAAGGGATTGCCCCTCTGAGGCGTTCGATTGAGGGCTACGTTCTTCTGCGAGCAACCAAAGCAGCGCGGGAATGGCCAAAACTGCGACGCCGGCGGCCAAGACCCAAACGCTTTGCCAGGTGAAAAATACCAAAAGGCTAACCACCAAAATCGGATAACAGGCCTCACCAATTGAAAATCCAAGGCTGGCCACGGAAAGCGCCTTGCCGCGGTTGGCCACAAACCAGCGGGACATCGCCACCGCTGCGATATGGGTCGACATGCCCTGACCCGTAAAGCGCAAACAAAAAATGACAACAGGCAGCAGGGCGACCCAGGGATTGAACGCCATGAATAAACAAGAGGCCGCAAGCGCCGCCAAGACAATCGGCCCGAGGTGACGCACGCGCATGACATCGGTCAAACCACCGGACCAAACCATCACAATTGCCGATGCAAATGTGCCAAACCCGTAGATTGCCCCCCAATCTCCATGGGATAGGTTGAAGGCTGCGCGAATTTCACCTGCAAATATTGAGATGAAATATGTCTGCCCAAAGCTCGAGATTAAAGTGAGCAGGGCCCCGGCTGTGAGCCACCGGCTGTTTTGCAAAATGAAACGTATCATGCGCTGTTGTCAGACGAAATGTGACCGCTGACAAGGGCTATAATACGTAGCGAGATAGATCTGTTGATTGCAATAGGCTGTCGAGATGTTTGTTGACATAGGCCTTATCAATAACGACCTCAGACCCCGCCTGATCAGGTGCAGCAAAAGACAATTCCTCAAACACCCGCTCGATGACCGTATAGAGCCGCCGCGCGCCAATATTTTCGACGGAGCGATTCACCTCGGCGGCCGCTTGTGCCAAAGCTTTTATACCGTCCTCACTAAAGCTGACGGAGACATCTTCTGTGCTCATAAGCGCTGAATATTGCAAAGTTAATGCGTTTTCAGTTTCCGACAGAATGCGTATAAAATCCTCTTCGGTAAGATCTCGCAGCTCCACACGGATCGGCAGGCGGCCCTGAAGCTCAGGTAAGAGGTCAGACGGTTTTGCAACATGAAATGCGCCGGAGGCAATAAACAAAATATGGTCTGTTTTCACTGGCCCATGTTTGGTGGACACGGTTGTACCTTCAATCAAAGGCAGCAAATCACGTTGGACACCTTCGCGACTGACGTCCGCTCCGCGCGCATCGGCGCGCGCGCAGACCTTATCAATTTCATCAAGAAACACGATTCCGCTTTGCTCCACAGCCGTCAGGGCGGCTTTGGTGACGGTTTCATCGTCGAGCAGCTTATCTGCTTCTTCTCCGAGCAACACATCATAGCTGGCAGCTACGGTCATCTTTTTGCGACTGGTCCTGCCGCCCATAGCTTTGCCGAAGATATCTCCAAGGTTCATCATTCCCATCTGACTGCCCGGCTGACCGGGAAGGTCCAGCATCGACATGGGGTTAGAGGTATCGGCAACCTCAAGTTCGATGACCGTGTCATCCAGCTCTCCACTGCGCAATTTCTTGCGGAACATTTCGCGGGTTGCGTCGCGGGCATCTGCTCCAGCAATGGCCTCAATCACACGCTCTTCGGCGGCTTCTTTCGCGCGCGCGCGGACATCCTCGCGCATGTGATCACGGGTCATGGCGATGCTTGAGTCGACCAAATCCCGAATAATTTGCTCAACATCCCGGCCAACATAGCCCACTTCAGTGAATTTTGTGGCTTCGACCTTAAGGAAGGGTGCGCGGGCCAATTTGGCCAATCGGCGGCTAATTTCGGTTTTACCCACCCCGGTGGGGCCAATCATGAGAATATTTTTCGGGTAAACTTCATCACGGAGCTCATCAGGCAATTGTTTGCGGCGCCACCGGTTGCGCATGGCAACAGCAACAGCGCGTTTGGCGTCATTTTGGCCGACAATATGGCGGTCTAGCTCAGATACGATTTCGCGAGGGGTTAGGTCGGTCATTTTGAAATTACCTCAACGGTCAGGTTGCCATTTGTATAAACACAAATATCTGAGGCAATCGCCATGGCTTTGCGAGCAATCTCCTCTGCATTGAGATCTGTTTCTTGCAGGCCGCGCGCGGCGGCCAGGGCGAAGTTGCCGCCAGAGCCAATTGCCGCGATCCCATGTTCTGGCTCCAGCACATCCCCGGCGCCGGTGATGATTAAGAGTTCAGCCCCATCAGTGACAATCAGCATGGCTTCGAGCTTTTGTAAATATTTGTCTGTGCGCCAATCTTTGGCCAGCTCAACACAGGCGCGTTGCAGCTGTCCGGGAGTGGCTTCGAGTTTTGCCTCTAGCCTTTCCAACAGGGTAAAAGCGTCAGCTGTAGAGCCAGCAAAGCCCACCACAACATCATTTCCACCTGGTGATAAGCGCCGCACTTTGCGCGCGGATCCCTTTATGACCGTTGGTCCAAGGCTGACTTGGCCGTCGCCGGCAACCACAACTTGAGCGCCTTTACGCACGCCAATAATTGTTGTGCCGTGCCAACCGGGGAAATTTGTATTGCTCATCTGCTTCTCCTCATTACGGACGCTATATGGGAAATGCCACTTCTGGCAACAAGGGCACGAAAAAAGGCGCCCAAAGGAGCGCCCTTCNCAGAAATANANACTTCATCTTAAATGGCGTCGTCAATCCAGNTTTTGAGAGCCGCTTTTGGGGCTGCGCCTGTTTTGTTGGAAATGACTTGCCCGTCTTTAAACAAAAANAATGCTGGAATACCACGCACACCCAGGGCGGCTGCGGCGGAGGGGTTGCTATCGACATCCACCTTAACCACTTTGATTTTGCCCTCCATTTCGACAGAAANCTCTTCGAGTGANGGNCCAATTTGCTTGCACGGTCCGCACCATTCTGCCCAAAAATCCACCACAACAGGCAGATCAGAGTCTTTTACAATACTATCAAAAGTTGCGTCTGTAGCAGCGACAGTGGCCATGGGGTTACTCCAAATGTTATAAGGCTTTCATAAGAGTTAGAGTTGCAAGCGCCCAGCGTCAAGCAGGTGATGTATTTGCCAAGGATGAAATCACAAGATCTGGCGGCAGCGGCATGAGCTCAAGGGTTTTTGTCCATAAAATTGCGGTTTCGATGTCATGATGGGGATAGATTTGTGAAAGGGCGGCGGCATAGGCCCCCATCTGCCTTAAAAGTCCGCTCGGAACCTGCGCAACCTCGCTTGGCACGATTTGATTGGACTTGAAATCGACCGCCAATACCCGCGTTGGTGAAATAAGCAGCCGGTCTATGGATCCTTGGATTGGATCACCGTTCAGCTCTGGCAAATGGGCACTTATATCGACTTCAGCCAGACTTTCGGGGGCAAAAATATAGGCGAGCTGTGGTTGTTGCAGCACCGCGCGGGCCTCTTGGAAAGCAGCGGCTTGGATATCTGCCTCAACCAAACGTTGTGCGATATTGCCCCATTGATCTTGCGGCGCATTGGGCAAGACCTCCAAGAGCCGATGCACCGCCGTTCCCAGTCGTTTTGCATTTTCAGCGTCCTGCGGCGCGCCACTGGGCAACACCTTATCGCCCCCCAAATCGGATGGAGAGCGGGGGGCTGCAGGGGCTTGGGCTGGTTTGGTATAGGGAATTGCCCAGCTTGGCACGGATTGCTTCATGATCTGAGGCTGTACAGGGTCACTTTGCGGTCCCGCTGACAATTGCATTGGTTCATACCGCAATCCCAAACCGGCGACGGTGTTCAACGGCGCAGCGCCAAGGGCAGAAATCGCATCCTGTATGGCGTTATGCCAACACTCTTTCCCCTCTTTAATATCTCCTGAGCCCATAACGATGAGCCAGCTTTCCGCTCGGGTCATGGCCACATAGAGTAGACGGTCACGCTCCTCTTCTTGCTGTCGCTGCTTGTCTTTAAGGCTGGATTGCAGTGCGGCCGGGATAAGATCTTTGTTTGGAGACCAAACTGCGATCGTGTTGTGGGGCACCACCTCTGGCAGTTTGGGGGCTTTGCGTGGCGCTGTGTCGGGCAAAATTACGATAGGCGCCTCCAGGCCCTTGGCGCCATGGACTGTCATCACACGAATTTTGTCGCCAACACTGTCCATCTGACGTTTGATCTCCAGATCGTCGGCATCCAGCCAGACGAGAAACCCGGTGAGATTGGGAATATTGCTGCGCTCATAGGCCAGAGATTGGCTGACCAAAGCATCAATCCCTTCGGCTGCTTCTGGTCCCAATTGGCCCAATAAAGCTGACCGCCCGCCGCGGGTTGTCAATATATGTTCGATCAGCTCAAAGGGGCGCTTGAAATCCGCAAGATCGCGGAGCTCAGTGAGCCGTTGCACTGTATTTGGGAATTCCTCTTCTCGGTTTTGCAAGCCGCGCCACAAAAAGGGTGAGTCTCGACCCTGCGCGAGATCAAAAAGCTCTTGTTCGGACCACCCAAATAGCGGTGATTTCAACGCTTCGGCCAAAGATAAATTGTCTTCCGGCAGCGCCAAAAAGGCCAGCAAGGAGCGAATATCTCGAACGGCCAGCTCGGCCGCGACTTTCAAACGATCTGCCCCAGCGATTGGTAGGCCGGCTTCCTTACAGGCTCGGTGAATTTCTCGAAACAGCAATTTTTGACGGCCCTGAACCAGAATCAAAAAATCACCTGCTGTGATTTTACGCTGAAAGGCGGCACCCGTGGCATCCAGCTGCGTGAGCGTCTCAGTTTCGATCAAATCACAGATATGCCCGGCCAGAGCATCGGCCAATTGTTTGTCTTGATGATCTGTTGAAACCTCATCCACGGGATCCGTCCAATGGTGCGGCTCTGTCTTGTCGGGGGCTTGAAACACAGGCCAAACATCAACGCGGCCTGGAAGATCCGCTTTAAATGCCAAATGTGCGGACCCAGAGCCAAGTCCGCTGCGATTGGCAAAGACCTGATCCACGACACCCAAGATTGCCGAAGATGAGCGAAAGGAATAATCCAAAGTGGTCGATTGAAAAGGCTGATCGATTTCGTGCAATTTCTGGGAAAATTGGTCACGCATCCGATCAAAACCATCTGGATCTGCGCCTTGGAAGGAATAAATTGACTGTTTTTTATCGCCCACAACAAAGATTGTTCGGGGCACATCTGCCCGTGCGCCTTCACCTGATGTGAACTCTTGAGCGAGAAGGCGGATCACATCCCATTGCGCTGGGCTTGTGTCTTGGGCCTCATCCACAAGAATATGATCAATGCCACCATCCAAGCGAAACAAGACCCAAGTGGCGACGCGTTCATCGGACAGCAGATGGCGCGTGCGCATGATGAGATCATTAAAGTCTAAGAACCCCCGCGCCTGTTTTCTTGCGCGATAGGTGCCGAGAAATTCCGCTGCAAAATTATAGAGCGCCAGGCTCCGTCTGGCGACATTCAGGCTCAGACGGCTTTGCCGCCCGGCCTCAACGCGCAACATAAGGGCCTCAACCTGTGCCATGCCCGGCAGCTCAGCGCGCGTGGCTTTCGTGGGAAACGATCCTATTTTTGCCGAGCCCGGAGCTTTGCCCGTTTTGTTCAAAAATACGGATTCCAATGTTGGCAGGTCGGCCGTGGTGAGCTCTGGGCCGGGGATGGCTTGCAATCGTAGACCGGCCTTAAAGTCATTGCTATTCTCGTCTTTGGTCATGAGGAGCGCTTTAAGCTCTTCAATATGCTGGAAGTCGTCCGGCAGAAAACATTCTTGGGCCAGAGATGCGTCATCATACCCAGCCGGCAGGTCCAATGCCTTCCAAATACCATCTGCGCCGGGGTGGCTGTCAAAATGATGATCCAGATTTAAAATTGCATGCAGAAATTTTTGTAAGTCTGGCCCCGTAAAATGTTCTGCGATACCGTCAAAACTGGATTGCCCCTGGCCATCTGCAATGGCTTCAACCACCTCATCAAGAAGAAGGTTTTGGGCCCGTTCGTCGATCTCGACGAATTGTGGATTTACTCCCGCCTCCAGGGGAAATCGCCGAAGGATTGCGGCGCAGAAGGAATGGATGGTTTGAATTTTCAGGCCACCGGGTGCCTCTACCGCGCGGGCAAAGAGTGTTCGGGCCCGATCAATGTCGTCGGGCCCGAGGTCGCGCTCGACGCCAAGGGCCGCCAGCTCCTCCAAAAGCGTGACATCGTCCAACATGGTCCAGCGCCCCAACCGCCTGAACAGCCGGTTTTGCATCTCCGACGCCGCCGCTTTTGTATAGGTCAGGCAAAGAATATTTTGCGGCATCACCCCATCGAGCAAGAGCCGCGCCACGCGATCTGTCAGCACGCGCGTTTTTCCAGAGCCGGCATTGGCCGCGAGCCATGTTGAGCGCCCCGGGTGGGCCGCTTCGATTTGTCGGAGGCTTGCATCGCTCAACTTCATTTTGACACCTTGATGACTGTGGCGCGCTGGTTGGTGCTCCATTCACCGTAGCGGGCCAGGTGGTCATAATCGGACGCATCATCTGCTTTCAGCATCGCGCGCCGCGCGGCATAGCCTTGTTCAGGAGATTGATAGGCGCGGATTAATTTGGAAAAATCCGACCACACATCAGTCTCATCTATAGGTGCAGGCAGCTCACTGGGCGCATTATCAAGGCCGATATAGGTTGCCCCAGCCACTTTGAGCGGTCCCAATCCAGGAAATCCACCGCGCCGCAGGATCTCAACTTCCAGTAGGAGCTGTTTGTCAAAATGTAATTGTTGTGCCGGGCTTGGCGGCTTGCCTGTTTTATAGTCGTAAATATGGGCGGTGCCATCGTTCAAGAGGTCAATCCGATCGGCCGTGCCTGCGAGGGTAAAATTGAGCTCTGGCAAATTAACGTCACCCTCAATTTCCGTTTTGGTCGAGAGGATGCGCGCCTGGCGCTTCATTTCATGTGTCACGAACCACTCAGCAAATCGAACCACTCGGGCCAGCCACATTCTGCGCGCGGCGGGCCAAGGCACGGTGCTTTGAAACCGCTCTTCCGCTAGGGCTAGGAGAGTGGCTTTGGCCGCCTCCGCATTGGTCCAGGGGCCGGTTTTCAAAAATGCTTCCAAAAGGTCATGAATAAGTGTGCCGCGCAGCGGGGCATCGGGAGATTTGGTCAACGGGTCTAGGCGCCGTAGATTCAAGACGCGCTTGGCATAGATCGCATAGGGATCACGGATCAAGTGCTTGATGTCTGTGACGGCCAATCTTTCGGGCCGGGATGCCACCGGTGGCGCAACCGAAGGTCTGATGCTCAGCGGCGCAACTTGCGGCTCCTCCAGGGCTTCGACTTTTCCAAGCCATTCATTGCCTCGGGCGCGCATGTGATCCATCCAAGAGGCATCAGCTGGTTTCTCAAGCCCGTTCAACAGATTTTCAATGCGGTTGAGCCAGCGGGAGGGCACGGTTTCCGCATCATCTGATCTTAAGGATCGGGTGAGCCAAACGGTTTTGGCGCCAATGGCCTGTTGAAAATCATGTGCTGACAAACCAATTCGGCGCTCGGGCAAAAGCAGACCGGCTTGCAGCCGCAAACTGCGGTTGAGCCAGGGATCTGGAGCAGGGGGCTCGGGCCAGGTGCCGTCATTTAATCCCGCAAGAATTACAAGATCAGCGCTTTGCACGCGCGCCTCCAACGTGCCCCAAATTAGGATATTTGAATGCACATGATTTTGGTCGCGGGTTTGCCCAGCGCTCAAAACACCGCGCAAAATGGCGGTATAGTCTATGAGCTCTACATCGCCCGCGGCCGGGGCATATCTTGTGAGGTTCTCGATTTCGGTTTTCGTGTCGCGCCCGGGCGCTTGTTCCCACAGCTCGCCATCTTCTCCGACAAGACCAGCGGACAGCCCCTCTGCAAGCTTGCGGTGGTGCGTGATCCAGTTTTCCAGCGGCTGCGGTCCTTGGGGCCATTGATCAAAGACGTTGGCGTTGATCCAATCCACCCATGGGCGGTAATGATCTTCTTTTTCTGCCCACTGTAAGAGCGCCTGCGCTGTAAGAAAGGCCGGACCGCTGCGCCGCAGATAAAGCTCGAGTTCGCGCGTGTTGCGCAGATGTTGGCCCCGTTCTGAACCAGAATGGGTGAGCGGATGTTTCAGCAAAACCAATAGGGTTTCCGAGGTGAGTTGTGATTGTGCCAGATCCAACACATGCAACAAAAACCGNCCCGGCGCGGTGAGGTTCANGGGAATNCCAGCGCTGTCATCTGGNGTGATGTTCCATGCAGCCAGCGCTGTTGATATTCGCCGGGTCAAATTNCGATCTGGGGTTATCACCGCAGCGGTTTGCCCCAATTCGGCGGCCTGNCGNAGTCGCAGCGCAATGGCCTTAGCCTCGACTCTTTGGTTTGGCGCTTCCAGCCAGGTGATGTCTTGCGTGGCTTGATCAAGCTCCGTCAGATGTGGNCCTTCTTGTCGCCAGTGATGAGTGACAGGAGCAGGGCGCAAAGCTAAGGACACCAGCCGATTGCGCGCGGCCGCCTGTGGTTCCGCTGCGGTCCAGGGGATGACGTGATCCGATGTGAGCTCCAAGGCATTTAGCAGGCGCGAAAATCGATATTGCGGATGATCTTCGCTGGTTTTCGGATCAGACAGCTGGGCCCAAAC
>JGI26246J51724_1001604_pt1 | contig 10197 bp, 9 predicted proteins | sample SaaInlLV_10m_DNA_FD_51724 | JGI IMG/M metagenome (IMG submission 51724) | reverse complement strand
AAAATATTAAGGGGTTAATAAAAAATAACTGTTATTTATATCAAATAAAAAGTTTATAAACGACTCTTTATAAGCAAGAAAGAAAGTGTTAGTTGTCGTATCTTTGTTTTAAAATTTAAAACACTTTGAATACCGTCCAAAATATTTCTAATTTTTCTACTTCAGAGAAAACCTATGTTACGATTGGCACTTTTGATGGGGTACATTTTGGTCATCAAAAAATTATTGAAAAATTAGTTTTGGAGGCTAAAAAAGCGAACAGAAAATCTGTATTATTAACTTTTTTTCCACATCCAAGAATGGTGTTGCAAAAAGACAATTCTTTAGAATTAATAAACACTATTCAAGAGCGCGCACAACTGTTAGAAAAAATTGGTTTAGATTATTTAATCATTCATCCTTTTAGTGTTGAGTTTTCAAGAATGTCTGCTTTGGCATTTGTCCGTGATCTTCTAGTAAATCAACTGAATATTTCAAAATTAATTATTGGATATGACCATCATTTTGGAAAAAATAGAGAAGGAAATATTGTTCAATTAACCGAATATAGTCATCTATATGAGTTTACAGTTGAAGAAATTCCCGCTCAAGACATTGATGATGTTTCAGTGAGTTCCACAAAAATTAGAACCGCTTTAGCTAATGGAAATTTGCAAACCGCGAATAACTATTTGGGATACCCTTTTATGTTGAGCGGAACTGTTGTGAATGGAAAGCAGTTAGGAGGAAAAATCGGATACCCAACAGCAAATATCAATATAAAAGAAACTTATAAATTAATCCCAAAAACAGGAGTCTATATTGTCTTGTCGAAAATACAAGGCGCCAACGTATATGGGATGATGAATATCGGCAACAGGCCAACGATAGGAGGGGATTATCAAACGATTGAAGTTCATTTTTTTGATTTTAATGCCGATTTATANCACCAGCAACTAACGATTAATCTCCTGTATTTTCTTCGTGACGAACAAAAATTTGATTCGATTGAAGATTTAATGCTCCAGCTTAAAAAAGACGAACAAACTGCTAGAAACTTTATCGAAAAGAATCTCTAAAACGAGATTGCTAAAGTGTGAAGCATACTGTATATTTGCCTTATTAAATCACCAGAAAAATGTTACAAGTACAATTTATCAGAGAACACAAAGAAGTTGTTTTAGAAGGGCTAGCAAAACGTAATTTTTCGGACGCTGAAACCATCATTGAGCAGGTTTTGACTGCAGATGAAAAAAGAAGAGCAACACAAGTTTCTTTAGACAATATCCTTGCTGAATCTAATAAAATGTCAAAAGAAATTGGTGCTTTTTTTAAATCTGGTGAAATTCAAAAAGCAAACATCTTAAAAGAAAAAACAGGCCAATTAAAAGAAGAATCAAAAACACTCTCTGAACAATTAAATAATTATGTTGACACCCTACAAAACTTGTTGTTTCAGATCCCTAACATTCCCCATGCTTCTGTAAAAGCAGGAAACTCTGAAGAGGACAATGAGCAAATTTTTAGCGAAGGCACCATTCCTGATTTAGGAAAAAACGCGCTACCTCACTGGGAGCTTGCTAAAAAATATGACATCATCGATTTTGAATTAGGAAATAAAATTACAGGTGCTGGATTTCCAGTATACAAGGGTAAAGGGGCAAAATTGCAACGTGCTTTGATCAATTATTTTCTTGACAAAAACACAAAAGCAGGATACACCGAAGTACAAGTTCCTCATTTAGTTAATGAAGCTTCAGGAATTGCGACAGGGCAATTACCTGACAAGGAAGGGCAGATGTATCATTGTCCTGAAGATGATTTATACCTGATTCCAACCGCAGAAGTACCAATTACAAATATGTTTCGAGGGAACTTAGTACAAGAAGCTGATTTTCCAATAACATGCACAGGCTACACGCCTTGTTTTAGAAGAGAGGCCGGAAGTTATGGTGCCCACGTAAGAGGATTGAACAGATTGCATCAATTTGACAAAGTAGAAATTGTAAGGATTGAACATCCTGAGAATTCCTACAAAGCTTTAGATGGAATGGTGGCGCATATCAAAGACATTTTAAGAGAATTAAAATTACCTTATAGAATTTTGCGTTTGTGCGGAGGGGATACTGGATTTACAGCGGCATTAACTTTTGATTTTGAACTTTTTTCTACAGCTCAAGACAGGTGGCTAGAGATAAGCTCTGCGTCAAATTTTGAAACTTTTCAGGCAAATAGGCTGAAGCTTCGTTTTAAGAATAAGGGTGGAAAAAGTGAATTAGCACATACATTAAATGGTAGTGCTTTAGCTTTGCCGCGAGTATTGGCAGGGATTCTAGAAAATTATCAAACAGAACAAGGAATTCAAATTCCTGACGTCTTGATTCCTTATACTGGATTTAGTACAATCGATTAATTTTTAGCGAGTACAATCGTAGTTCGTTTGACTTTTGTTCTTTTCCGAAGGAGCAATCAATAAATGAAACGATTTCTTTTCTTATCATTTCCGACACAAACAACTTGCCTGTAATGTAAGTATAAGAAACATTCGTTTGGAGCGCTTGTTCTTTAATGTTGCTTATCTTTGAATAGAAATGAAAAAATTATTTTTACTTGCTTTCTTGTCAATAACTAGTCTCAGTTTCTCTCAAAACGATTATTTGTTAGGAGAAAGTTACTACAACGAAGAGGCATATGAAAAAGCCTTACAGGTTTTCAAAAAACTACACTCAAAGAGCCCTTTTAACACCGCTTATTTAAGGCGTTTGATTAGTTGTTATCAGGAAACATCTCAGTTTTCAGAAGTTGAAAAACTTTTACTTACAAAACTGAAAAAAAATCCTAAATACGGTTTTTTATATGTCTATTTGGGATATAATTATGAACGTCAACAATTAAAAGATCTGGCCGAAAAGAAGTATGCTTTAGCCATAAAATCTATTGAAAAAACCGGAGCTTATGCAGCTATTATAGGGCGTACTTTCAAAGAATATAATCTTTTAGACAAGGCTGTTTTGGCCTATGAAAAAGGCATGTCAAAAAATGAAAATGCCAATTATAATTTTCAAATTGCAGAAATTTACGGAGAAAAAGGAGCCTTCAAAAAAATGTTTGGAGCGTACATTGATTTGATCGACAAAAAAGAGGAATATTTTAATCTTGTGCAACAATATGCAAGTAAATATATTACTGAAGATTCTGAAAATGAAGCAAATGTCATTTTCAAGAAAACACTTTTGATAAAGTCTTCTAGCCGCCCAAAAAAAGTATGGAACTCTTTGTTAAGTTGGTTGTTTACCATACAAAAAGAATACGGAAAGGCGTTGATACAAGAAAAGGCGTTGTACCGGAGAAATTCAAGAAGTTTAATTCCCATTTTTACACTAGGAAAAATAGCTTTCGAAAATAATAATTATACCGCATCAAAAGAATGTTTTGATTTTATAACTCAGACATCAAGTTTAAATGGGGAAAAAATTAATGCCTATCTATACATTGCAAAAATAGCTGTTGCTACGAATAACTCTAAAACAGAAACACTATTTCAGTCACTATTTGACGAATTTGGTAAAAAAGCACGTACAATAAGATTACAAGTAGTGTATGCTGACTTTTTAACCTTTTCACAAAATAATCCTGAGAAAGCTAAAAGTGTTTTAGAAAATGCACTGCTTTTTTCTAGCTCAAAATTTGAGAGAGCTAGGATCAAGTTAAAATTAGGAGATATTCTTGTTTTTACAGGAAAATACAACAAAGCATTGCGCTATTTTTCTCAAATACAAACACAATTAAAAAACCATGAACTTGCCCATCTAGCTCGCTTTAAAGTAGCACAAACCAGCTATTTTAAGGGCGATTTTACTTGGGCAAAAACACAGTTAAAAGTTTTAAAAAATGCTACTTCACAGCTCATTGCAAATGATGCTGTTGCACTGTTTTTAACCATTACAGACAATGAGCCTGTAGACGCTATCCCCTCTGGACTCGCTCAATATTCCAAAGCGACATTGTTGGCTTTTCAAAATAAAACACAACAAGCAATTGATACTTTAAGCAGTATAAGTCTCCGTTATAAAGGACAGCCTATAGAAGATGAGGCTCTTTTCAAACAAGCAAAGCTACTCATAAAATTGGGTAAATTTGAGGCGGCAATTGCCAGCCTTAAAAATGTAATTAGCCTAAACCCCGAAGGCATTTTAGTTGATGACAGTTATTATGAATTGGCAGAATTGTACAACAATTATATAAAAAACCCTGAAAAAGCAACAGAATACTATCAAAAAATTATTTTTGAGCACGCCGCTAGTATTTATTGGATTGCTGCGAGAAAAAAATATCGAAAAATCAGAGAAAACCCCTTTTTAACTTCAAAAGAATAGACAATACAAAAAACTCATACTTCTTAAAAATGTATATATACAACGTAACAATAAATATCGAAAATAGTGTTCATAATGAATGGCTCACTTGGATGGAAACTCACATTATAAAGGTTTTAGATACAGGCAAATTTACCTCTGGAAAACTAACAGAAGTTTTAGTTGAGGAAGAAATGGGGGGCAAAACATACTCTGTTCAATATGCTTCAAATTCTAGAGAAGATTTAGATCATTATTACAAATATGAGGCGGATAAACTTCAGAGAGAAAGTCTTAAAAAATTTGGAGATAAAATGGTAACTTTTAGAACAGAATTGAAATTGATAAAAAAGTTTTTTCCAACAAACGCCAAAAATTAATTTTTAAGAATAAACAAGACCCTTGTTTCGTTTGTTTTAAGAGCGAACCTACAAGCAACCATACCGTAATTAAGTTTTACATTTGTAAAAACATAAAAACATTTAGACTGTGTCTGTAAAAGCAAAAAAACATTTAGGTCAACATTTTTTGAAAGATGAACGTATTGCAAAAAACATTGCTGATGCGCTGACCGAGAAAGGATATGAAAATGTTTTAGAAATTGGACCAGGAATGGGTGTCTTAACAAAATACCTATTACAAAAAAAGGCAAAAGTTACTGTCATGGAAATAGATCGAGAATCTGTCGCCTATCTAAAGACACGTTCCCGATTGAACACATCAAACTAAACACTTCTAGTGATAAGTTTGATATTATAGCGGGTGATTTTTTAAAGTTCGACTTGTCAACGATCTTCAAGAAAAAACAAGTAGCGATCATCGGAAATTTTCCCTACAATATTTCTACTCAAATTGTTTTTAAAGCCATAGAAAATAGGGCTTATGTTCCTGAATTTTCAGGAATGTTTCAAAAAGAAGTAGCAAAACGAATTGCAGAAAAAGAAGGCAGTAAGGTTTACGGAATTTTATCGGTTTTAACCCAAGCTTTTTTTGAAGTGAGCTATTTATTTACAGTTCCTCCCTCTGTGTTTGATCCGCCGCCTAAAGTAGATTCTGGTGTTATTAGGCTCATTAGAAAAAAAGACTATTCACTCCCTGTTGATGAAAAGTTATTTTTTAGAGTTGTAAAAACAGCATTCAANCAAAGGAGAAAAATGTTGCGCTCTAGTTTAAAATCATTGAATCTTTCGGATTCTTTAAAAGAAGACCCTATATTTGCGAAAAGACCAGAGCAATTGTCTGTTCAAGAGTTTATTATACTTACTCAAAAAATAGCATCAAATGGCGTTTAAAATTACCGCATCATTTTTAGANAAATTAATTGGACTCATCAACGAGAATAAAGATTCTGAAATTAAAAAATTATTTTCTGAGATTCATTATGCCGATGTTGCTGAAGTTCTAGAGGAGGTAAGTTTTGACGAAGCTATTTACATCATTAAACTTTTAGACAGTGAAAAAACCTCTGAAATACTTACGGAATTAGATGATGATATCCGAGAAATAATTTTAGAAAACTTATCTGCAAAAGAAATTGCAGAGGAAGTGGAAGAAATGGACTCTGATGATGCCGCTGATATTATTGGAGAGCTTTCTGAAGAGCGTCAAGAGCGCGTAATTTCTGCTTTAGAAAATGATGAATTGGTCGCAGATATTAAAGAACTGCTTTCTTATGAAGAAAATTCTGCCGGCGCTTTAATGGCGAAAGAATTGGTGAAAGTATATGAAACTTGGACTGTTGCAGGTTGTTTAAGAAGAATAAGAGCACAGGCTAAAGAAGTCACTAGGGTTCATTCGATTTATGTAGTCGATAGAGAAGAAAAACTTATTGGAAGACTTTCTCTAAAAGATTTAATCGTTGCAAAAAACGAGCAAAAGATTTCTGAAATTTATATTGACAAAGTAGATGTTGTAAATGTAAATGAAGAAGAGGAAGAAGTTGCTAAAATTATGGCAAAATACGATTTAGAAGCAATTCCTGTCGTTGACAATCGCAATGTTTTGTTGGGTAGAATTACCATTGATGACATCGTTGATGTATTAAAAGAAGAGGCCGATAAAGATTATCAATTGGCAGCCGGTTTAATACAAGACGTTGATTCTGATGACAGCATCTTAGAATTGACAAGAGCGCGATTGCCTTGGTTGTTTTTAGGATTAATTGGGGGTATTGGAGCTTTTTTAATCATGGAAGGTTTTGAAGATGCTTTTAAAGGAGGGGCTTTCGTCTTATTTTTCTTTACACCACTAATTGCCGCAATGGCAGGAAATGTTGGTGTACAATCTTCTGCTATTATTGTGCAAGGTCTCGCAAATGACGACGTAAAAGGAAGTATTAATAGCCGCCTTCTTAAAGAAATGCTACTCGCCGCATTAAATGGTGTTATTTTAGCGTTGTTCCTCTTTGTTTTCGTTTGGATTACGAAAGGAGATATACAAACCGCTTTGGCAATTTCGGTGTCTTTGGTGGTTGTGATTATTGTTGCGGGTTTAATCGGTACTTTTGTTCCCTTGTTTTTAAATAAAAGAGGAATTGATCCGGCCATAGCAACAGGACCATTCATTACTACAAGTAACGATATTTTTGGAATATTAATTTACTTTATGATTGCTAAATTTATTCTAGGAATTTAATTTTTGAAACAAGTCCCATAAAACAATCCCAGTGGTCACTGAGATGTTTAGTGAATGCTTGGTACCTAACTGAGGAATCTCTATACACAAATCAGCGACATTTACGACTGCTTCTTGCACTCCTTTTACTTCATTTCCCATTACAATTGCATATTTCTGATTTTTTTCTGGAAAAAAAGTATTCAATTTAGTACTGTTTTCTACCTGTTCAATAGCCAAAACTTTGATGTTTTCGTTTTTTAATTTTTCGACCAACGTCAGTGTGTCAGCAACATATTCCCAAGCAACGGACTCTGTCGCTCCTANGGCNGTCTTGTGAATGTCTTTGTTTGGCGGAGTTGCACAAATACCACACAGATAAATTTTTTCAATTAAAAAAGCATCTGANGTTCTAAAAACAGAACCAATATTGTTTAAACTTCGAATATTATCTAACACGACAATTAAAGGCGTTTTCTCAATGGCCTTAAACGCATCCACTGTAATTCTCCCTAACTCGTTGTTTTTTAGTTTTCTCATAATTTGTGGATAATTCCCTGATAATTATAAATGACCACCTAATCCCTTTTTTCTATCTTAGCAAAACTAATTGAAAAATTCGAAAAAGTTGGCAAAATCGAACCCTAAAAAGGTAACTCCTTTAATGAAGCAATACAATGCTATCAAGATAAAGCATCCTGATGCAATGTTGCTTTTTCGAGTAGGCGACTTTTACGAAACTTTTGGAGATGATGCAAAAAAAGCGGCAGCTGTACTTGGAATAACACTCACAAAGAGAGGGGCAGGAAGTGAAAGTGAAACTGCTTTGGCGGGTTTTCCTCACCATTCTTTAAATACCTATTTACCAAAATTGGTTAAAGCAGGTATGCGAGTNGCTATCTGCGATCAATTGGAAGATCCCAAAATGACNAAAACGATCGTAAAAAGAGGNGTTACAGAGTTAATTACTCCNGGGGTTTCTTTAAATGACGAGGTGCTACAAAGCAACAAAAACAACTTTTTAGCTGCAGTTCACTTTGATAAAAAACAGCTCGGAATTTCTTTTCTAGATGTTTCTACAGGAGAGTATTTAGTCGCTCAAGGAGATGCAGCATACATTGATAAATTATTACAAAACTTTAGTCCAAGTGAAGTGTTGGTTCAAAAACAACACAAACAAGAATTTATAGCGCTTTTTGAAAACAGGTATTACACTTTTTATTTAGACGATTGGGTTTTTCAACCCGAATACGCTAATGAAACCCTACAAAATCANTTTGAAGTGAAAACCTTAAAGGGTTTTGGAATACAGGATCTTAAAAAGGGAATTATAGCTGCAGGTGCCGTTATGTACTATTTATCAGAAACACAGCACAACCAACTAAAACACATACANTCTATAGGCCGAATAGCTGCAGATAATTATATTTGGATGGATCGNTTTACGGTTCGAAATTTAGAGNTATACCATCCCAATTCGATCAATGCGGTGACTCTTTTAGANGTGATAGACAAAACNATTTCACCAATGGGTGGACGATTGTTAAAACGTTGGTTAGCACTTCCTTTAAAAAATATTGATGCCGTTAAAAANCGTCATGANTTGGTNAANTTTTTTATTGATTCCGATGATTTTTCACAGATCGTNACCTATCAATTAAAGCAAATTTCAGATTTAGAAAGGCTTATTTCTAAAGTTGCTACCGGNAAAGCTTCTCCAAGAGAAATTGTCTTATTAAAAGACTCTTTAAAAGCAATTTTACCCATAAAGGAATCCGCAGAAAAAAGTGCTAATAAAACAGTAAAAGAACTCGGAAGTCAACTGCACACTTGTACAACGTTGATTGCAAAAATTTCTGAAACTTTATTTGAGAATGCTCCGGTAAGCATTCACAAAGGAAATGCAATTGCAACAGGTGTTCATGAAGAATTGGACAGCTTAAGAGCTATTTCATCTACTGGAAAACAGTATTTAGATGATATGTTGGCGCGTGAAACAGAAAGAACAGGAATCTCGAGTTTAAAAATTTCATTCAATAATGTTTTTGGCTATTATATAGAAGTAAGAAATACACATAAAGACAAAGTTCCTGAAGAGTGGATTCGAAAACAAACTCTGGTAAGTGCAGAGCGCTATATTACGGAAGAACTAAAAGAATATGAAACCAAGATTTTAGGAGCCGAGGAGAAGATTCAAAAATTAGAGCAAGAAATTTTTTCTAAATTATTGCAACAAATCATTCAATTTGTACCAATTGTTCAAGAAAATGCTCAAATTATCGCCAAAATCGACTGCTTATTGTCTTTTTCTGTTTTAGCAATTGACAACAACTACGTGCGTCCACAAATGGATGAAAGCACCGATTTAGAAATTAAAAACGGAAGACACCCTGTTATAGAAAAGCAGTTGCCAATTAGCGAAGAATATATTGCAAACGACGTCGTGTTGAATAGAAATCAGCAACAAATTATTATGATTACGGGGCCAAATATGTCTGGTAAGTCGGCTATTTTAAGACAAACAGCGCTCATTGTTTTGTTGGCTCAAATGGGAAGCTATGTCCCGGCTCAAAACGCTAGAATTGGTATTGTAGATAAAATTTTCACGAGAGTAGGTGCAAGTGATAACATCTCTATGGGGGAATCTACTTTTATGGTAGAAATGAATGAAACCGCTTCTATTTTAAACAACCTTTCTGAACGTAGTTTGGTTTTACTCGATGAAATTGGCCGAGGAACCTCTACCTATGACGGAATTTCAATTGCTTGGGCAATTTCTGAATTTTTACATGAACACCCCTCGAAAGCAAAAACACTATTTGCCACACATTACCATGAGTTAAATGAAATGACGGCTAGTTTTGGACGAATTAAAAACTTTAATGTGTCTGTAAAAGAACTAAAAGATAGCATTATTTTTCTGAGAAAATTAGTTTCTGGCGGATCTAACCACAGTTTTGGTATTCATGTAGCAAAACTTGCAGGAATGCCGAATAGGGTTGTTCACAGAGCCAATAAAATATTGGTTCAATTAGAAAAGAATGCGAAAAACAAAGAAGTTAAAGAGGTTTTAAAACAACATCAAGAAGAAAAAATGCAGCTTAGCTTTTTTCAATTAGATGATCCTTTGTTGGAAAACATTAAGGAAGAAATTTTAGCCACTAACATCGATGCCTTAACCCCTCTCGAAGCACTCATGAAATTGAATGAGATTAAAAGAATGCTGATTAAAAAATAACCTTTATTTGGC
>JGI26246J51724_1001603_pt1 | contig 10198 bp, 7 predicted proteins | sample SaaInlLV_10m_DNA_FD_51724 | JGI IMG/M metagenome (IMG submission 51724) | reverse complement strand
CTTTTTAAAAGGACACAAACCCCTTCTTTTGCGCAGCAAATTTAAGGCTTTTTTATGGTATATTTGCCCCTTAAAACCAATCAGATGTTTCAAATCCAAAAAACCCTCGTTTCAGAAGATCTTTTAGAAAATGATTTTGTGTGCAACCTCAGTGCCTGCAAAGGAGCTTGTTGTGTAGACGGAGACGCAGGAGCGCCTTTAGAGGAGAAAGAAACAGAGATTTTGGTAGACATATACAGCCGTGTAAAGCCTTATTTAAGGGCAGCGGGAATAGCGGCAATTGAAGACCAGGGTGCCTTTGTAAAAGGAGACGACGGCGAGTGGGAAACCCCTTTGGTAAACGGTTCAGAATGCGCTTATGTAATCTTTGACGAGAAGGGCATTACCAAGTGTGGTTTAGAGGCGGCTTATAACGATGGAGCCACCAAATGGAGGAAACCGGTTTCTTGCCATTTGTACCCTGTTCGCACCCGAGAATACAGCGAATTTACAGCCGTGAATTACCACCAATGGAGTATTTGTTCGGATGCTTGTTCTTTAGGAGCAGAACTTTCCGTGCCTGTGTATGTTTTTGTGAAAGAAGCGCTGATCAGGAAATTTGGTGCTGCTTGGTATGAAGAACTGGCCCTTGTTGCCGCAACTTTAAAAGCAGCTGAAAAAGGATCTGAAAGCAACAAAAAATAGGCCACTTTTTTTCATTTTTTTTATTGCCACTTCCCAGCCTAGTCAGGGCGGGGCTTAAACCTACATTTCAACATTAAGTGTTAAAAACTTTACTGTTAAGTCTCTGCTTTTGCGGTCAGAACTCAAACATTTTTAACCATCTTTGTTAACCGAGTAAAGCACTTCTGTGTGCGCTGTGAAAAACCAAAAAAAAGACCCAATGAGCAACAATGTAGAGCCTATTTTAACTGAGAATCCAGACCGCTTTGTAATTTTTCCAATCAAACACGATGATTTGTGGGAGTGGTACAAAAAATGTGAAGCTTGTTTCTGGACGGCAGAAGAAATAGACTTGTCAGAAGACCTCAACGATTGGAACAATAAGCTCAATGAAGACGAGCGTTATTTTGTAAAGCACATCTTGGCCTTTTTTGCTGCTTCTGATGGTATTGTCAACGAAAATCTCGCAGAGAACTTTGTGAGTGAGGTGCAGTATGCGGAGGCAAAGTTTTTCTACGGTTTCCAGATTATGATGGAAAACATTCACTCGGAAACATATTCTTTACTCATAGATACTTATGTGAAAGATGAGAAGGAAAAAAACAAACTTTTTAAAGCTTTGGAAAATTTTCCAGCGATTAAAGAAAAAGCAGATTGGGCCCTTAAATGGATTGAATCTCCAAGTTTTGCAGAGCGTTTAATTGCCTTTGCAGCCGTAGAAGGTATTTTCTTTTCTGGTGCTTTCTGTTCAATTTTCTGGCTTAAAAAACGCGGTCTAATGCCAGGATTGACCTTCTCCAATGAGCTTATTTCAAGGGATGAGGGCATGCACTGTGACTACGCCGTTCACTTACACAACAACCACCTGATTAATAAAGTGCCTAAAGCGCGTATTCGCGAGATTTTAGTAGACGCTTTAAACATAGAAAGAACATTTATTACAGAGTCCCTTCCTGCCAGTCTCATTGGTATGAATGCGAAACTCATGACACAATATTTAGAGTTTGTTACCGACCGCCTTTTGGTTGAATTACAATGTGAGAAAGAATACAATGTGAGTAATCCATTCGATTTTATGGACATGATTTCATTACAGGGTAAGACAAACTTCTTTGAAAAACGCGTTTCAGAATATCAGAAAGCAGGCGTTTTAAACAAAGACCAAGATGTGAATGCCCAGAATATTAGCTTTGACGCAGATTTCTAAGCACAACAACCCTTAAAGCCTACCGGAATCAGCCTGCGGGTTCTTAAAATACTGTTAGATTCATAGTCAAATCTACTCAAGCTTGGTTTGGAATACCTACTGCCAAACCATCTTGGGTCAGTGTTTTAAACCCCTAAATCGAACAATTAAACCAAAAACAAAGCAAGTAAAATGTACGTATTAAAAAGAGATGGCAAGAAAGAGCCCATGATGTTTGACAAGATCACGGCCCGCGTAAGAAAATTGTGTTATGGCCTCAACGAAAGGGTAGACCCGGTGAAGGTTTCTCTTCGCGTAATTGAGGGACTATACGACGGGGTAACCACCTCTGAGTTAGACAATCTCGCTGCGGAAATTGCTGCTACAATGACTACAACACACCCGGATTTCGCCAAACTTGCGGCGAGAATTTCGGTATCTAACTTGCACAAAAACACCAAGAAGTCTTTTTCTGAAACCATGGAAGACTTATATAAATATGTGAACCCTAGAAATGGCAAGTCTTCTCCATTGTTGTCAGATGAGGTGTACCAAGCTATTATGGACAATGCAGAATTATTGGATTCTACCATTATCTACAACAGGGACTTTGGCTATGATTATTTTGGTTTTAAAACCCTAGAGCGTTCTTACTTGCTTAAGCTCAACGGTAAAATTGTGGAACGTCCACAGCATATGCTTATGAGGGTATCCGTGGGAATTCACCCCACAGATATGGATTCCGCAATAGAGACTTATGAGCTTATGAGTAAAAAATATTTTACCCATGCTACCCCCACACTCTTCAACTCTGGGACCCCAAAGCCACAAATGTCTTCTTGCTTTTTATTGGCCATGAAAGACGACTCCATAGACGGTATTTACGACACCCTAAAGCAAACTGCCAAGATTTCTCAGTCTGCGGGAGGTATAGGGCTGTCTATTCATAATGTAAGGGCTACAGGCTCTTATATNTCAGGAACGAACGGAACTTCTAACGGTGTAGTGCCNATGTTAAAGGTCTTTAATGANACTGCGCGCTATGTGGATCAGGGNGGCGGAAAGAGAAAGGGAAGTTTTGCCATGTATGTAGAGCCATGGCATGCAGACATCTTTGATTTCTTAGACCTTAAAAAGAACCACGGAAAAGAAGAAATGCGTGCCAGAGATTTATTCTATGCCATGTGGATTCCAGATTTGTTTATGAAACGTGTAGAGGCCAATGCAGAATGGACCCTAATGTGTCCTAATGAGTGTCCAAACTTGTTCAACAACCACTCCGAAGCCTTTGACGAATTGTATTTAAAATACGAGTCAGAAGGTAAAGGTAGAAAGACCATCAAAGCCAGAGAGCTTTGGGAAAAAATATTAGAGTCTCAAATAGAGACAGGGACCCCTTATATGCTGTACAAAGATGCAGCCAACAGAAAGAGCAACCAGAAGAATTTAGGCACCATACGTTCTTCTAACCTCTGTACAGAGATTATGGAATACACCTCTCCAGATGAGGTAGCGGTCTGTAATTTAGCTTCTATTGCCCTTCCAATGTTTGTAAAAGACGGTGCCTTTGACCACAAAGAATTGTTCAAGGTGACCAAAAGGGTGACCAAGAACCTGAACAAGGTCATAGACAGAAACTACTATCCAGTAAAAGAGGCAGAGAATTCCAATATGCGTCACAGGCCTATTGGTCTTGGGGTGCAAGGATTGGCAGACGCTTTTATTATGCTGAGATTGCCTTTTACTTCTGACGAAGCCAAGAAACTCAATGAAGAGATTTTTGAAACCCTTTACTTTGCCGCATTGACCGCTTCTATGGAAGAGGCTAAGGCAGACGGTCCTTACCAATCTTATAAAGGATCTCCTATTTCTCAAGGAGAATTTCAACACAATTTATGGGGCATTAAAGATGAGGAACTCTCAGGCAGATGGGATTGGGCTAAACTGAGAAAAGATGTCAAGAAAAATGGGGTACGAAACTCATTATTGGTAGCACCAATGCCCACAGCTTCTACCTCTCAAATTCTAGGAAACAACGAGTGCTTTGAGCCATATACCTCTAATATTTATACCAGAAGGGTATTGTCTGGAGAGTTTATTGTGGTAAACAAGCACCTTTTAGAAGATTTAGTGGCTCTAGGACTTTGGGACGAAGGTCTTAAGCAAGAGCTGATGCGTGCCAACGGTTCTGTTCAGCACATCGATATTATTCCTCAGGACATTAAAGAGCTCTACAAAACCGTTTGGGAGCTTTCTATGAAAGATATTATAGACATGTCTAGACAACGTGGCTATTTTATAGACCAGTCTCAGTCATTGAACCTGTTTATGGAGAACGCCAATTATTCTAAATTGACTTCTATGCACTTCTATGCTTGGAAGAGTGGTTTAAAAACAGGGATGTATTATTTAAGGACTAAGGCAGCAGTAGACGCCATTAAGTTTACCCTAGACAATACAGCCAAAAAAGATGTGCCCGTAAGCGTAGCAGCAGAAGCAGAAGTAGCTGCAGCAACACCAGTGAAAGCAGTACAGCCTGAAAAGGTTCCTGCTAAAGAGCAAAACGTGCAATTAGAAGAGGAAGTAAAGCCCCTAACACCAGATGAAATGCGCGCCTTAATTGCGAAAGCAAAAGAAGGGCAAGCAGACGACGATTGTCTGATGTGTGGTTCTTAAACAGGGTTTTACCCCCAATAAAAAAGCCCTCCTAGTGACTACTAGGAGGGCTTTTTATTTAGGGTCTTAGGATTCATAATGGTCTAAAAATGAAGCGAACTCAAAAGACCAGACATATGTCTTCGCTAATGAGTTCGCAACTCCCTATATTCAACGTTCTTAAATGAATTTAAAATAATTCTACTTACCCTATAAAAATAATATTTTTAAGCAGTCCTTTCAGGCTAAAAAGACAACCAGAACATTATTATAGACGAACGGTTATAATCTATAGATTAAATTACTTATTGCAACTTTAAAAGGTGTATGCTTTCCCTCCCGTTAACGCTTGTAAATCCTCACATGGTAGATATTCTCCAGGCACTGGAAGGTAGGCCAAGACCTCTTCTCCTACGTACTCAGAGCTCTTATACGACCAAATGGTTTTGCCTCTTAATTCATAGGCAAATTCAGTGGCTGGTCCTGGAGCCTGACCCATAGAAGGGGCTGTCTTAAGTGTTTTTTCTAAGGCTGTGGTAATGGCCAAAGCATCTGATCCTCCGTTCTCTGCTGCCAAAGCAACAAAAGCTTCCATACCTTCCTTAATTCTCGCCTGGTCTTCTGGCTTTAGAATTTCAGCATAAAAACGGTCTATAAACTGTGGTACATTTACTTCAGAAGCGCCAGGCGTATCTGTTTTAGGCAGTATTACGTCTACAGCAGTCGTCAAAAATGCCGCCTGTTCTGCGGTAAAAAACTGAGGGGCCCATCCTGCATCAGCTGTAGCGTTACAGCTTTGTAGCATGCTGAGAATAGTTGGCGTTGCCGCCATATAACCCAGTCCAAGTCCAATATTTCTAAGGGCGTTTCTTCTTTCCATTATAAAAGTCCTTTTTTAAGTTGTTCTGCAGCATAATTGGCTGCTCTGGCTGTAAAAGCCATATAAGTCAGTGAAGGGTTAACGCAAGAAGCAGAGGTCATAAAAGAACCATCTGTTACAAATACGTTAGGGCAAGTATGCACCTGGTTGTATCCGTTTAATACAGATGTTTTAGGATCTCTTCCCATACGCGCAGTGCCCATCTCGTGAATACCAAGACCTAAGGCACCTGGGTTGTCATAAGCATTTACATTTTTGAATCCTGCTTGCTCTAACATGGCCACCGCTTGGGCTTTCATGTCTTCCCGCATTTTCCATTCGTTGTCTTTAAACTCAGCGTCAAAAGTCAGGGTAGGTAAACCCCACTCATCCAAGTTGTCATAGTCTAAGGTAAATCGGTTTTCTTCGTAAGGCAATACCTCTCCAAAGCCCATGATTCCCATGCTCCAACCCCCTGGTTTTAAGACCGCTTCTTTGAGGTCTTTTCCAAAAGCGTGCTCTGCAATGGCTTCTTCCCAGTTTCCTCTAGAAGCACCTCCTTGGTATCCAAAACCTCTTAGATAGTCTTTTTTAGTATCGGTGTCTAAGTTTCTAAACCTTGGGATATACACCCCGTTTGGTTTTCTGCCTTTGTAGTATTTGTCTTCAAAACCGTCAAAAGTACCATTGGCACCAACCCCCAATTGGTGGTCCATGATGTTTCTGCCCAATTGATCAGAGTCGTTTCCTAATCCGTTGGGGAAACGTTCAGACTTAGATTGCATTAAAATAGCAGAAGAAGCCATGGAAGAAGCACAAAGGAATACGATTTTGGCATTAAATACCATACTTTCTTTGGTTTCTCTATCGATCACTTTAACTCCAGAAGCTTTTCCTGTCGCTGCGTCATAAATGACTTCGTGTACAATTGAATTGGCCCTTAAGGTCATATTTCCCGTACGCTCTGCTGCTGGCAAAGTAGAAGACACAGAAGAGAAGTAACCCCCAAAAGGACAGCCTCTAATACAGCGGTTTCTAAATTGACACTTGCTACGTCCGTCGTATTTCTTGTCAGAAGTAATGTGGGCCACACGACCTGCGGTCACNACCCTACCTTCAAATTGTTCCGCTACCTGCTCTCTAAAGTGCTGTTCCACACAGTTGAGTTGCATCATAGGTTCAAATTTTCCGTCTGGCAGTTGGGAGAGNCCTAGGTTTTCTCCACTTACTCCAATATATTCCTCTACACGGTCATACCATGGGGCAATATCTTTATATCTCACTGGCCAATCTACNGCTATGCCATCTTTGGCATTGGCTTCAAAGTCCAGGTCACTCCATCTGTAGGANTGACGCCCCCACATAATAGAACGGCCTCCAACGTGGTACCCACGCATCCAGTCAAAACGCTTGGTTTCGTTATATGGATGGGTCACGTCGTCTACAAACCAATGACTGCTTTCTGCACGCACCGTATATCCGGTTCTGGCTTGTTTTTCTTGTCTTGATTTTTGTTCAGGAGTTAAGTCTCCATTATTTGGCATATCCCAAGGGTCTAAATTAGCCGTTGGATAATCCTGGATGTGTGTNACCATNCGTCCGCGCTCTAACACGAGGGTTTTAAGGCCGTTTTCACACAATTCTTTGGCTGCCCAGCCACCGCTTATTCCAGTTCCTACGACAATTGCGTCGAACACTTCATTGGAATCATTATTAGATAAGGTGCTCATGATTGGTGATTGTTTGTTAAAAATGTGACTAAATATAGAATTAATTTTTTACATTTATTCGCATTAATTTAAGATAATTACAAACGAAAACGTTGTAGTTTTCAGGTATTTACATAAAAATACCGCTTCATTATTAAATCCAACTATATGATACTTAAAAACTTATCTATCCGTTCTGCTTTTTCATTGTCCTTGGCCTTTGTTTTTGCATTGAGCAGCCTCTCGTGTAAAGAAAAAACCACCAAAGAAGCCCCTTCTCAAGAAACAGCTGTTTTAACAGCGCCTAATTTTAAACTTTCTTTGGCCCAATGGTCCATCCATAAAATGATCAATGAAGGCGGTTTAGACCCTTATGCTTTTGCAGAAAAAGCCCATGACTGGGGCTTTGAAGGCTTGGAGTATGTGAGTCAATTGTACAACAAAGAATTACAACCCACTAATTACGGTCCAGAGGCCATGGCCAATTTTGTAGCCAAGTCTTTGGCAGAAAGTGAAAAATACGGCATGCAAAATTTACTGATCATGATAGATGGTCAAGGAAATTTAGCCACTACAGACGCCGCAGAAAGACAGGCGGCTGTAGAAAACCACTACAAATGGGTAGACGCTGCTGCAGCCTTAGGTTGTCATTCTGTTAGGGTAAACCTGGCAGGCTCTAATGACCCTGAAGTATGGATACCAGCCGCTACAGATGGATTGAGCAAATTAGCTACTTATGCAGCTACTAAAAACATCAATGTGATTGTGGAAAACCACGGGGGACTTTCTTCTAACGCTGGACTATTGGTTCAGGTTATGGAAGCAGTTAATATGGATAACGCGGGTACTTTACCAGACTTTGGCAATTTTTGTATTGCTGCAGAGTGGGGTGCAAGCGGGCGCACTTGCTCAGAGGAATACGACCGTTATAAAGGGATAGAAGAAATGATGCCTTATGCCAAAGCCGTAAGCGCCAAGTCGCACGACTTTGGCCCAGAGGGTCAAGAAATTCATTCAGATTACCCCAGAATAATGAAGCTAGTGAAAGACGCTGGTTACAACGGTTTTGTGGGGGTAGAGTACGAAGGGTCCATCCTTTCAGAAGAAGCAGGAATTATTGCGACCAGAGATTTGCTGATCTCATTGCAATAATTCAAGAACTCAATTTTAATACAAAGGGATGACCAAAGTGGTCAAGCCTCATTTAGCATAAATAGCCACTAAATAAACACAAATGAAGACGACTATTAAATTACAGCTTTCCACCATGATGTTCCTAGAATTTTTTATCTGGGGCGGGTGGTTTGTAACCCTTGGGACTTTTTTGGCCAAGAACTTGAACGCAACAGGAGCAGAGTCTGCAATGGCTTTCTCTACCCAGTCTTGGGGGGCTATTATTGCCCCTTTTATTATTGGGCTTATAGCAGATAGGTATTTTAACGCCGAGCGTATCTTAGGGGTCTTACATNTAATAGGNGCNGTTTTAATGTACCAAATGTATGGNGCAACGGATTTTGCCACTTTCTATCCTTATGTATTGGGTTATATGATTGCTTATATGCCTACTTTGGCATTGGTAAATTCTATTTCCTTTAGACAGATGAAAGATCCCGCAAAAGAATTTTCATTGGTGCGGGTTTTTGGAACGATCGGATGGATTGTNGCAGGACTATTGATTAGCTGGTTGGCATGGGATGCTCAGGCAAATGCCAATGACGGAATGCTTAAAAACACCTTTCTAATGGTGGCTATTGCCTCTGCAGTATTGGGATTATTTAGTTTCACCCTTCCTGCTACACCGCCGCAGGCCCAAGACGGAGAAAAGCAATCTATAGGCTCTATCTTAGGATTAGACGCCCTTAAATTATTGGGCGACAGGAATTTCCTGATGTTCTTTATTGCCTCAGTCCTTATTTGTATTCCATTGGCTTTCTACTACCAAAACGCCAACCCATTTCTGTCAGAAATAGGGGTAGCGAATCCTACTGGTAAAATGACCATTGGTCAGGCTTCTGAAGTACTCTTTATGTTGTTATTGCCTTTGTTCTTTAAGAAATTTGGCTTTAAGAAAACCATCTTGGCTGGAATGTTGGCCTGGACGCTGCGTTATATTTTATTCGCCTACGGAAACGCAGGGGAAGGGGCTTTTATGCTGATTGTTGGTATAGCACTACATGGAATTTGTTATGATTTCTTCTTTGTCTCTGGACAAATTTACACAGACACCAAAGCAGGAGAGAAATACAAATCTGCCGCACAAGGACTCATTACCTTAGCCACTTATGGTGTGGGAATGCTGATTGGTTTCTGGGTAGCGGGACAAATTTCAGACGCCTATTTACTGTCAGACGGCAGCCATGATTGGACCAATATCTGGTTGTTGCCAGCAGCCTTTGCACTTGTTGTGATGGGTCTTTTCGCCTTGTTCTTTAAAAATGAAAAAATAGCATACAAATCGTAATATATTATCCATAGCATGCAAAAAATTAGATTAGGAATTTTAGGAGGTGGCGGAGATTCACTGATTGGGGTACTTCACAGGGTGGCTTCATTTATCAACGACAATTATGAAATAGTAGGGGCAGTGTTTAACCCAGACTGGGAGCAGAACATTGGTTTTGCAAAGCAAATAGGACTGCCTACCAATAGAATTTACAAGGATTTTGATACGCTTATAGCAGAAGAGTTAAAGCTTCCAGCAGCAGAGCGTATTCAAGTGTGTTCCATTTTAACGCCTAATTTTCTTCATTTTCCTATGGCCAAAAAGCTCATGGAAAACGGTTTTCACGTGATCTGTGAAAAGCCCATGACCAACACCTATGAAGAGGCTAAAATACTCGCTGCCCTTCAGGCAGAAAAAGGCCTGGTTTTTGGGTTAACCCACACCTATACAGGTTATCCTATGGTGCGCCAGATGAGGGAGATGGTCAAAGAGGGTGTGCTGGGAAAAATTCAAAAAATTGACATTCGTTACTACCAAGGTTGGATCAATCCCATTATTCACGACAAGGAAAAACGCAGCAGCACATGGAGACTAGATGCTAGTAAAGCGGGAATTTCTTGTTGTATGGGAGACATTGGAACCCATGCATTTAATATGGTTGAATATACCACAGGACTCAGAAT
>JGI26246J51724_1001601_pt1 | contig 10206 bp, 5 predicted proteins | sample SaaInlLV_10m_DNA_FD_51724 | JGI IMG/M metagenome (IMG submission 51724) | reverse complement strand
GAAACTTCCTCTATACCATCTCTTGATAACCTTAAAACAGCGCCTCTCGCTTGATCCGTAAAGTAAACTCTATATCCAAACTTAGCAAAAGATTCTGGATGATTTGATATACCAAACTCTCCAGCAAATGGAACAGATTGTCCCAGTACATTATTTGTGCCAGTAAGATTAGTATTGCCATCAGCATTAAATAATGCATCTTTATCAGCTAGTATTTTTAATACTTTATCCTCACAAAAAGTAACAAGGTCAGTGTCTCTNGTATGTAATTTTTTAATACCACCGTATATAGGATTAAGATCCTTAGTTATTTGTAACCCTTGTATAAATTGATTTAAATTATTTATGTTAGANTTAGAGTTATATATACCCGAATAAATAAGACCGTTAGGCTTTCTTTCTTCTCCGTAAGGCTCATCCAGTGGAGCGGAAACTATTGGCCCTTTGTCTATTGTAGGTTGATTATAATCATCTCTTATGCGGTTTGACTCAACTCCGTTACCGTAAGAATAACAGTTATGCCAATCCAAAGTTTTCTCTACTCCATGCTCATTTATTGGAAATGCATCAGAGGCTTGATAGTATAAATCTAAATCGACCGCCTCTCTAGGCTCTGTTTCAAAAATAGCTGGGTTGGTTGATGTTAAAGTTCTGTTGCCCGCTCCGATAACCTCTTCTAAAACTTGTACGTGAGGGAGAGAACCACCTCTATCTTTATCTAATGAATTTCTATCTCCATTAAATTTTGCAAAGAAGTCTATATTTCCATTAGGGCCGAGTGGCTCTTCTAGCTTGACAGCTAAAGTATACATGTGGTTACCATTGTCAGAATCTGGTTTGCAATTAAATATTCCAACGTTAATCTTCTTGCCTCTTCTTGACCTGTAAGCCTCTACATCTTCAACCCCGTACACGTTACTTTTGTTGCCGTTTCTGCTGTCTATAAATCTTACCATAACACCCGGCTGCAATAGCCCGTTGCTCTGTCCGACATCCCCAGCTAAGGGGCCTAAATAATCACTGCCTCCAACCCCGGCGCATCCAAATCCAAACGATGATTCCCCGTTTGTGGGTGGATTATACCATGCTCTCGTATTATCACTTTTGTTGGAGCCATTACCTCCCCAAGCACCAAAGCCCATAACTTGTTCCTTAGCAAAATCATCTCCACAAAGTTCAAACCAAGGATCATCATCTTCTCCTGGATCTTGATAATTCCACCCAAATCTATTTCCATTACCTTCTGTATTGGTGCTTTGTAGAAATACGTTTATACGCTGCTCGCCAAGAACGCCGTACACTTTTTGCATAGCGTCAAAAGGTTTAATTATATTTTCCTGAAACGCAAAATCTTTATTGATTTTTACAAAAAATCGCCCTTCAAATTCAGGCTTATTTTCTTTAACTTCTTTAAAAACATTTATTGAAACCGTTGCGCCCTGTGCTAGATTACTTAAAAAATTTGCATCTTCACCTAATGGGTCGTCTAATAAAACCTCGTAAAGATTACCTATTCCAGTTGGGCCTCCACTTGCTATTCTGTATTCCGCTGTTCTTGATCCACCAAATCTTATTACAAGCAAGTGCTCTGATGTAAAAGATTCTTGGAAAGGGTCATTGTTGCCGGCTCCAGATGGCCCATTAAACTCTAACCTAATAAAATCTGGTTCAAACCCTGTTTCAATTTGTACCCTAGCAAATGCTACAGACCTGTTAAATGTTGCAATAAAATCTGGAGCTTCAGGCTCTATAGCCAAAACCTTATACCTTGCTTCTTCCGCAACATATACATCTGTGTCGTGCTGTTTTTTTAAGACTAAGTACGACTCTTCTGTTATTTTATTTCTTTCAGACGAAGGGAAGCTTATCCATACGTTACCATCTTCAGCGTTGTAATAGCGATCTAATGCTAAATTGTAATATTCGTTTGATGTTTCTTTTATAAAATATTTGAAATGTGTTGCCCACGAAGGAGGTGCGTGATTAGCTAAAAATTTCAAGCTAACTACAGATGAGGCATCTGACTTAGGTATAGCTATAGATGCGTTGTTATTTGTAAACACAGGTGTTTCTCTGCCGTACTCATCTAGATACAAAAGACCTGCTTGGTATGTCCTTAGTGACTTTATAGAGTCGTAAGGCATTCTTAACAAATCCTCATCATTAGCGCCAGGATGTGTTAGCGCTTGCTTGTCTACACTGATATCTATTACAGCAGGCACATTGTAGCTCTGCAAATAGTTACCGTATACTATTCTATTCTTCGTTATCTCTAGCGCCTTAGCTTTACGAGGTACGTTGTCCCATGGTCTTATTATTTGATTAGAATCAATGACCGCACCAATAATCTCAGATTTTATACTAAAAGAAGTTATTGATTTATCGTCAATTGTGTCGACCAGATAAACAGCATTAGATATAGACTCTTTATATAGAATCTCAATTTCTTTAACATCGTCATTACCCCAGGTTAAATCTAATATATCTAGCTTTCTTATATTATTGGTCATACCAATATTGTAAGCGTCAGATGATACATATTTAAATTCGTTGCCTAAGAACGCTGGCTTTGTCCAAGGGGAGAAGGTAGAATACTGATTATCTTTGTATTTCCATCTATACCCAAAACGTACAAACCTAAACTCGAACATAGGCATATCTTCTTCCAATAAAATTTCCCAAATAATCGGCTCTATATTACCAAGATCATCATAGGCTTTAATTATGTCTTGAGATATGGATAAAATATTTATAGTAATAGAAGTAGTTCCTGATCCAGAAACAACTTCTGCTCTAATACCAAACTCATTTATTTCGTTTGAGTCGTTTATGCGGCTACCCACTAAATTTACTATACTTCCCGCAGCCCAAGTTGGAGCGGCGCTAGTAGTTATAGTTACTTGCCCTGTAATCCCAGCGGGATAATTAGTCGGATTTTCTTGCGCCTCAGCATAAGTGGGCATAGAAATGTAGTCTTCTGGATCAGCGTTAGCTGGTATAAATGTAAAGTTTTCTTGATCTGTTACAGTGTATTCAGAAGTTACAGGAGTTATACCTGTACCCGGGCCGCCAACAACGCTGGCAAACATTGCTATATTAGGGGAGGTTAATGGGGATTTTTTTATTACAGTAATATCTTCTTCTACGAAGTCTCTGGTATATATTTTAGAATGAGTTGTAAAATTAGGGGTAGAATTTTGAAAGTCAGCAATGTTCAATCTTTTAGGCTCAGTTTGATCGTCTGTCCAATATAAAACATTATCTATAACACTTACGCCGGTTATTAGATTTTCTTTTCTAAAGTTTAAAAAGTTTGATATTGCCTTGCTTTCAACCAAGAGAGGCGAAACAGTTTTATCTGAGTCTGAAAATTGCGCTACAACGCTAACTTCGTCAGAGGCTATAAACCAATATATCTTATTAGTCAACGTGTCTACAAAGCTGCCTATACATATGGCATTAGTTAAACTATTAATATAATCACTTCCCCATTCTATAAACGAAGATGTAGATGGATTATATGTTTTGTTTAAAACCTCAGTATTACCTTTTATATTTTGTAAAGCACCCGTATCCGATCCTTCAGATGTGGATATCTCTAAATTTAAAGCATCTCTATACTGGCCTTCTGGTATTAGTCTTTCGTCTTGGTCTTTGTTCATTTTACCGCCACGAAAGGTGTGCAAGAATTCTGCCATATTAATGTTTTATTTGCTTAGATTTACCTCTCATTATTTGAGTAATCTCTTCTAATTTTATATTTGATAATCTTAATTTAGCATTTCTTTTTGCTGCAGATGATTCTTTTTTAAATCTTTGCACGACATACTCTGGTATGTTCGGCCTAACGGATAAAATAGCGTAAGCAATATACTTGTACAAAGCTTCTTCTGCTAATTTATGAATTACCATTTCTTCATCTGTAGCTAACCCATCTGAAACGTATTTTAAAGTAACAATACGGTTGCACATGTCCGAGCTAAATCTAATTAACCCCTGTATCGGGTCTATAAAGAAAACACCATTGGATTGCATGTATTGAGGATCTAATCCGTATCTTTGCCCAATATTGCCTCTTTTAATTAAATCTGACTCACGTTCGCTTAAATCGTTGCCGCTTCCATTGCCGCGTTGCCTAAAATCATGCCACGTATTAGACTCTTGAGATTCTAAGATTTCTCTATTCTGCTGATCAAACAAGTATTCGTAATTATGATCTTGAAGTATTGGTAAAGGGTTACTTGTTTTGGAAGTTGGATATATGATACGCTCAACCCCGTTATCGTTCCATGTTAATTTTACATAGTTTACGTAATCCTGNGGTAAGACAAAGTATAGCTGTGGCCCAACCTCTATCTCAACAGATTTGTTTGAGGGTAATATGTCAAAGTTAAATTCTTGTATACCACGCATTGCATGAAACAAGACATCAGTTCTTTTTATTTTGCTAATTATTTTTCCTTCGCCAATATAAGAAATCATAAAGTTATTAATAACATCCTTTATGGTTGTAAATTGGTAATCACCGTAATTTTCATCCCAACTGTTCCACTGGCCATCCGCGCCGAGATAATATTGTTCGTTATTTTGAGTAAGTAATCCCATTTATTATGATTTTTCTTGTTGTGTATTCCTAACCTCTTCTTGAGTTGCGAGTTGATTAACAGCTAGTTCTTTCGCTGCTAAGCTTGCTAGCTCAAGCACCTTTATAACCAATTCAGTTTCCTCAGAGGCGTGTAGTTCAAAATCAACGGAATATGTTGAATCATATAAGGCTTCACCTAATACCATTTGGTATTTCCATTCAACTTTAGCAGGCTGCTTTATATACGTTAAATCTACGTCTAGTTGTATTTCTTGATCTCCATATACTTTAAGGCCTCTGTTGTCGGCTACATATATAGGTCTAACGTTTTTGGGTTTTGTAAGTGGAGAAGAATTTATATATAAAAACTCGTTTGCATTAATCCTTTCTACAGTGACTTCCTCTATTGTTGTTTGAGGTGTTTGTGGCCCTAGAGCAGGATCTAGTATTAATTTTGTTGTAGAATTTTTATATATTATAGTACCAAGGCGGTACATATCTTGCGGCAATGTAAATGAGCTATCCGCTATTGAATACGTAAGATTATCACGTTTTTCAAATATAGCTATTTTTTCATTAAGTAACTTTAGCATATCTGAATATTCAGTATCATTACCTGGTAATCTACCAAATTGATTTATATCGTAAAAGTATTGCTCAAATAAATCTAACTGCGCTTGATTTGCAAATAAATTAAATTCCTGAGGCGTAACATACCCTCGTTGTTCTTTGTTGAGTATTGATAATACTCTTTGATAAACAGTATCTATGCTTACAGCCATATTCTATTATTTATAGTAATTAAGCCACCCCAAAGATGGCTTAACCACTATGAGTGACTATTAAAGTCGTTTTTCAATTGCCTTGTAAACCTCAACGCCGTCGTCTGTTTTAAACCAAGCAGCTAATGCTGAATATGGGTTTTCATCAAACGGTATAGTTAAAAGTTTTCTTTTGGCATCACCATATGTAAATGTTCTTTGATCNGCGGATAGCTGAATAATTCTAGCTTCAACCGCTTTAATACCAAAGTTTCTTAATTGCACNTTGTCATCTTGAGCNAGCTCNGTAAATAACAATGGATTTCTTTTAGCAAAAATTAATCCATCTCTTTTTAATTCACTGCTAGACAGATCGTTTACTTTATTTCCAAACTCAACTCTTAATATAGCTTCTAGCTCATCAACACTAAGTGATTTAGCTAAATTTAAAGCCGCTATCTCCGCTTCAATCCAATCTAATTGGTTTGCTGCTTGTTGGGCTGGTTTGTATTCTTCGTAAACTTCATTTCTAAATGGATGATATAAAGAAAGTAATTTTTGTAAAACTTGGTTTTCTTTTGGTACACGCAGNGCNCCATCTCTCATTACAATTCTACCCAGTGTAGCTGGTCCTTGTTGTTCATCAGCAAATGGNGACCTTTGATTGGTGGCATATTTTAGCTCTCTTTGATACCCTTGCTCCTCGTCAAACCAAAGTAACGGTCGCTTAGCTGTATGCCGTGAAGGTATTGTAAATACTAAAGGTCGCTTATTGCTTTTTAACGTGTATAATCTATCTTTAATTTCCCAACTAGGTTTAGTTGGTTGTGCTGCTTCTTTTTTTGCAACAATTGGTTGAGGTGCAACCTCAATTGTTTCTTCTGCTTTAGCTTTCTTAGCCATAATATAATATAATAAAAATGTTAACAAAGGTAATAACTACCCCCGTAGATTCAACGAGGGTAATTACTACATTAAAGTAATACTAGAGTGTTGATTTCAACAATACGAAGTTGTTAGCAGCTTGTACACATAGTGCTCTTTCAGATAAGAAATGAACATTCATTTCATCCGCGTCACTTGTGAAGTTACCACCAACTGAACCAGTTACCCAAGACTTTAATCTACGGTCATCAGCTTCAGAAGCTCTGTAACGGATGTGTAGGAATGGTCGAGAGATATTTTTTCCTAATTGTTGATCATAAACTGTTGAAGTTCCAGCTGGTACCAAAACGCCATCCACATCAGCAACTAATCCACGAGTAGTAGAATCGTTTAGATATTTCCAGTCAGTTTTATAGAAGTCATAAGAACCTCTACGGAATCCAGAGAACCCTAAGTTCAACGCCATATCTGCAGAGTTGTCAAATACACCGTAAGATGTACCGCCAGCCCCGTAAGTATTTTGGTTTGCAAGCATGTTGTCAATAGACAAAGAAGTTGTTCTATCTAAGAAAAGCATGTTTTCTTCAATAGCTCCTTGCTTATCTAGCTCAGCCAAAATAGTGTCAAATTCAGCTAGACCTGGGCTTGGCGCACCACCAGCAGCGGCAGAGGCTCCAAAATCAGCGTCGTTGTATACAAGACCACGAGTTTCAAGTACAGAGAATAAACCGTCAGAACCAGTGATTGTTCCACCACCACCAAATCCAGCAGCTTGTGCAATATCTCTTGTTGTTCCGTCAACGTTTAATGATTTCTCAGCCTCTACCATAGCCATTTCAAGTTGATCTTCAAAACGGATACGAGCTTCGTGCTCAGATTTTAAGTACCAAAGGTAACCAGAAGTTCCAGCTTCAGTAGTTACTTCTACCCAACCAATTTGAGCAACATCAGAACCGTTTACATTATACTTGTCACGCAAGATAATTGGTTTGTTGTTGAAAGTTGTGAAAGAAGCGTCAACTGAATTACCAGCTTTTTCAGTTCCTTTAGAGTATTCAGATCCGTAAACAAATACTTTTACGTCATCACCGGTAACTGTAATACCAGATACTTCACCGTAAGTGTCTACTTCTACGTTTGTTCCTACTACAGCTTTTACATAAGCTTTTTGAGTTGTGAATCCTTTAGACACAACGATTGTCATTCCTGGGCCAATTAAGTGACCAGCTGGGAATGTAAGGTTAGTTGTATCTACTACAGAAACGTCATCATAAGCGATGTGTAAGCGCCCTTGCTCAGACCATACTACTTGATCAGAAGCCATAGGCATTTCAGCCCCAACCATACGTAAAAATCCAGAGATAGTACGGTTACCGTATCTCTCTACTTCTTTTTCGTATACTTCAGGCAGAAATTGTTGTGTAAAATCCATCTCTCCTACAGAAAGATAGTTGTCACCGAACAACCCTTTAATAGGGCGTGGAGTTAAGTGACTTAAGTTTGCCAACGTGGTTGGCGAAGTTGCAAATGCCATTTTTTTTATTTTTTAATGGTTAATTATCTTTTTTTAATTTTCAACTTTGAACCACTAACACTATTGTTTGGAACTGCACGTATTTGCCAACCATTTGCCGTAGTAACTTTTTCATGAGTCCCTCTCGGATCCATATCTACGTTTTTAGATTTTTCAATACTGCTTTTCATCGCATCAGCTTTACCTTGTTCGTAAAAGTGATTAGCAACAGCATCAGCATTCATTGCTGTAAATAGAGATTTGTGATACCCCTTAGCGTCTATCATTTCATTTTTGTCGTTCAAGAACTTCTTGACGAAATTATTGATGTCGCTTTGAGTGCCTTTAACCTCCGCGGTATCTTTAACTTTAAACCTATACTTTTTGTCTCCAACAGAATAATCAAAACCTTTGAAATTCTCACTAAAAACAGTATCAGTTTGCTGTAAAAATATTTTTGCTTGTTGTTCGTTTTCCTTTTTAACGGTTTCTTGTTCTTTATTGTACCTGTTAAAAAAGTCAACGGCTTTTTGTTGTTCTGGATTTAATTTTGATCCAGCTTTAATTTCTTCGTAATAATTGTTTTTAAGTTTTTCAAGATGTTGCTTTGCTTTAGCAGCTTCTTCTTTAAAAGCAATTTTAGCTTTACGTATTTCTTTTGGCTCATCTAACTCTTCGTCATATGAAAAGTCTTCCATAAGAAGCTCTATGTCTTCTTTATCTAAGTGAGGCTTAGTGGTTTCATAATATTCTTTAATAAGCTGCGCTTCGTTTAATGCAGAATAATCGGTATTAAGCTTTACATAGTCTTCCAAACTTCCGCCCGTGTCATTCATAAAGTCAACAACTTTTTGAATATTTTCTGGCAAATCAACGCCAGCGTCGGCTTGGACTATAGCTTGTTCAACTTGCTCAGTGAGCTCTTCTACTTGTTCAACAACTTCTTCTTCAGTTACTTCTTCGAGAACAGTTGATTCTTCTTGTTCGGGCTCCCGTACTTCTTCAACCACTTCTTCGCTGTTGCTACTGTCTTGGGATTTTCCGACAACATCATCGCTGTCATCTGTGCTTTGCTCTTGAACGGCATCTTCTTTATTGAGTTTAGTAAAATCTACTTTTATTGTGCCTTCATCATCCTGGGATACAGGTGAATCTACATTTTGCTCTGGTGCTTTATTTTCAGCAGCAGGCTGCTCTTGGACTTCCTCTTGGGAGTCAAGAACCTCTTCTTGGTTTTCTAACATGATAAAATATTATATAATTATTACTATTATTATTACCTAGGCTCGAAGGAACCTAAGTCAAATCCCCCGCCAATGATGTCGTTTCCGCTAGATTCGAAGTTTTGAGGAGGTGTATTGTTTTTTCTTTGCTCTATAAGTTGGCTTTGTTGGGTTGCTTGCAGCTTTGTTCTTTCGTCTTTTCTGTCTTCTTTTTGTGTTTCTTTCTGTGCTTGACCTGATGTCTCTACGCCTTTTAATTGCATATTATATTGAAATTCCTGAGCCATCAATTCTTTTTTAGCCGCAACCTCAGCTTGCATTTTTTGCAATTCAAAATTATTTTCCATTTGTAACAGCTGAGCTTTTTGAGACGTTAAAGCTTGATTCTTTTGCACTTCAGCAGCGGCAGCCACTTCTTGAGCTTGCGCGTTTGCTTGTGCTTGAGCTTGTATATTCTGCTGCTGTATTAGCTGGTCTTGCTCTTGCTTACGCTTTCTACGTATTTTTAAAACTTGATTTGCTAACTTTATATTTTTAATTTCTCTTATGTCAATTGCATCAGATAGATCTATAAGGCCAGCCGACAAAGCTGTCTGTATATTATTTTCCAACATTGAACGTTCGTCATCGTCTGGCGCTAATTCTAAAAATATACCAAAATCATAAAGGTGCAAATCGGACATTTCTTTTAATGTAGCGACATTATGCCCACCTATTTTTTGTACAAAAGCATCTCTTGATGGTGAATATTCTAATATATCTGATATTCTTAATGATAAGCACTCCGCGGTTTGAGCAGTTATAAAAAGACCAGCATCCAATATATGCCTTGTTGCGGTATTAGAATTCGCAGCGGCCATTTTTTGAATACCAACTAAAGCTCTTGAATCAGGTGCGCTGCCATCTCTGGCTTCATTAAGACCTGTGACATCACGTATCATTTGTAAATAATAATTATACGTAGATATTAAAGACTGTAATTTTTGACCACCAGATCCGCTTGCTATTTCCTGTACAGGCACTTTACCAGGGTTCATATCGCCCTCTTGAGTAAATGATCTTCCTATTACAGAACCTGTTTGGAAAAACATATTTAAGGCTTCCTGCGGATTATAGTTTGTTCCATTACCCAAATCTATTTCAGCTAAGCCGTCAGCGTCAAGATAAACACCGTCTGGTATCATTCTTGCCATCACTTGCTGTAATTTAAGATGCGTTAGCTGTATCATATCAGCAAAT
>JGI26246J51724_1001595_pt1 | contig 10220 bp, 9 predicted proteins | sample SaaInlLV_10m_DNA_FD_51724 | JGI IMG/M metagenome (IMG submission 51724) | reverse complement strand
TCCGTTTTTACCGAGTAAAAACCAAAAAACCACCCCGCGGCGAACCGCGGGGTGGTTTTTTTTATTGCCATGGCCGGCGCTTATCCGACCTTTACCAACTCTACTTTGAAAATGAGCGTCGCATTTGGTGGAATAACGCCACCTGCACCTGAAGCACCATATCCTAATTCTGAAGGAACAATCAACGTCGCTTTCGCACCTTCATTTAACAACATAATGCCTTCATCCCAACCTGGAATGACCTTACCAACACCAATGGGTATTTGAAGCGGCGTTCCTCGACTAAATGAAGAATCGACTACCATGCCGTCCGCCAATTTTAGTTCATAGTGAACATCCACCTGCTGTCCAGCCGTTGGCTTAGGACCCTTACCTTCTTCTTCAAGAATGTACATTAGTCCACTTTCGGTGGTTTCTGCCTGATCTTTCAANCCCTGAATGGCTGCATCTGCGGCCTCCTGAGCAGCCTTAGCAGCCTCCTCGGCCTTACTTCTTGCCGTAGTAAACATTGAACTTGCATCCCAATTTTGAGCTTCTTCACCAACACGAATAATCTCCACTTTNTCCATGGCATCACCTTGAACAATAGCATCAACGACATCCTGTCCTTCAATAACATATCCAAAAACGGTGTGCTTACCGTCTAACCAGTCTGTTGCACCGTGTGTAATGAAGAATTGAGAACCGTTGGTTGCCGGTCCTGCATTGGCCATAGACAACGTTCCGGGTCTATTGTGCGTTAATTCTGGGTGTATTTCATCTTCGAACTGATAACCTGGGCCACCGGCGCCTGTTCCCGTTGGATCGCCACCCTGAACCATGAAATCTGCAATAACTCTATGGAAGGAAAGACCATCATAGTACGGCGTTCCCTTTTCCGTCACGTTGTTTTCAAGTGTACCTTCTGCTAAACCAACAAAATTGGCCACCGTCATCGGTGTTTTTTCGTGTTCAAGTTTGATTGTGATCGCTCCTTTAGGCGTAGCGATTTTGGCGTAAATACCGTTTTCCATGCTGATATATTAAAAAAAGAATGGCCCCGCCGTGCGGGGCCCTTGGTTTATTTTTCGATTGAAACTACTTCGACGTCAAAGACAAGACTCGAATTTGGAGGAATAGCACCACCGGCGCCGCGCGCACCATAACCGAGGTACGGAGGGATGATGAGTTTAGCTTTACCGCCGACATTCAACAATTGGATACCTTCCTTCCATCCTTCGATTACTCTAGCCATAGGACCATATTGCAGTGGGAATGGCTCATACGGCTCTCTTCTCTCGTCATATTTACCATTGGCCTGTGCGACCGATTTAATAGAACTGTCGAACAGCGTTCCGTCCATCAAGTATCCAGCGTAATGTACGCGAACCATTTGACCAATTTCTGGCTTAGGACCGTCACCTACAGNCTCAATAATGTAACGCAATCCAGTTTCAGATTTCGTCGCTTCAGGATANGCNNCATCAATCTCATTCTCAATCGCTGCCGCTGCTGCTGCTTTCGCATCTGCTACAGCTGATTTTCCATCAGTAAATGCCGCTGCCGCGTCCCATTTTTTGGCTGTACTACCTACGCGAATGATTTCAACGTTTTGAAGGACTACTTTATCCACTGGACGATCTGCCGACATGGTTTCCACTTCACCTATGGCAACAACAATTTCTTGCCCACTTAGAACCTGTGCAAAAATATTATACCCCCCGTCTAAATGTGGTGTAGGATTGTGCGTAATGAAAAACTGCGAGCCATTAGTACCCGGACCTGCATTTGCCATACTCACCACACCTGCCTTGTCATGGCGCAATTCCTCGTTGATTTCCTGAGGAAACGCGTAGCCGGGACCACCAGAACCGGTTCCGTCCGGATCGCCTCCTTGAATCATGAAATTCTTGATCACACGGTGGAATAAAGTCCCGTTGTAATAGGGCTTACCCGCATATTTTTCATCTACCTCTGGGTGGTTACCTTCTGCGAGTGCGATGAAATTGGCCGATGTCATAGGCGCCAAATCTTCGTGGAAGTCTATAAGGATATCTCCCATCGATGTTTCCAATTTCGCATAAATCCCATCTTCTAGGGTGATGGACTCTTCGTTTATGGTGACTTTATTGCCGCCGCAACTTGAAAGTGTGATTGCAGCCATAGCCGCAATTAAATAAGTTCTGATCATTTGTTAATCGTTTAAATTCAAGATGCCCAAAGGTACTATTCCTTGTGCTATTCGAAAGGCAGCTTTGACCAATTATGAAAACTTTCACAGACTAAAAAGCACGCAACACCTATAAACGCCGATAGACTCGAGCGTACATCTGCTGCACTTCAGGTCAGCGGTTTACCTGGATAAGACGTAAATCATAGCGAAGCGGACTTTGTGGGGGTACTTTATCTAAATCACCCGCCAAACCGCGCGCTAAAAACGAGGGAATAAGAACCAGTTTCTTTTCCCCTTCTTTCATTCCGGAGATGGCCTCATGCAGACCAATATCGATTTGACTGTAACCCAACTCCACAGTATCGGTATATTGCCCTACACCGCTGTCGTCAAGAAGATATACGGTAGCTTGATAAATCACTTCGTCGCCCATCGCCGCGGTATTGCCCGTACCTGGCACCATGGACAACGTATACATACCGTATCCATCTCGAACGATACCGTCCAATTCGTGACTTTCCACATAACTCTTAAGCAGCTCGCGCTCTTGAGCTAAATACATTCTATTTCGTTCAACCTCATTTAGTCCTGGGGCCTCACCTGCAGGTTCTGCGCGTTCTGCGCATGCCACTAAGAGTACCAACATTCCTATGGTCGCTACTCTTAGTCCCATGAGAATACCTTTTTAGCGTATGCTAAAGCTTCTGGCAATGCCATTTCTAGCTTCCCTCCTGCGGCATTTTTATGTCCGCCGCCGTTAAAAGATTCGCGGGCAATCTCATTGACATCTATGGTGCCCTTACTGCGCAGCGACAACTTAACTATACCGTCTTCTTCGCGCATGAATAAGGTCATCTGCGCGCCTTCAATACTAAGTCCATAATTCACAAAACCTTCTGTGATTCCTTTTTCATAGCCTAATAACTCGCATTGGGCTTGACTCAAGTACAAGAGAATGATGCTACCAGAAGAATTTCTTTCTAATTGATCCAGCATCGCTCCCAACAATCGCAAACGCGCAACTGGCTGGGCATCGAAAATACTGTTTTGAACCTCCTGACTTTCCACACCTAAGTCGAGCAATCTACCCGCAACTTCGTGCGTTCTCGAGGAGGTTGCACTGTATTTAAAGCTCCCTGTATCCGTAACTATACCGGTATATAAACATTCAGCGCTTCCTTTATCTAAAAGTCCTGTCCAATCATACATTTCACAAAACTCATAGATCATTTGACAGGTGGAGCTCATGGTCGTATCGCTGTACATAAAGTCAGGCCATTCTTCAGGCTGTTGGTGATGGTCAATCATCACCTTTTTGCCCGTCGCCGCTCTGAGCGCTTCTTCCATATCTGCAGCACGACTGTAAGCGTTGTAATCCAAATGAAAAAGCATGTGTGCCTCAGCAATTTTTTCGTTGGCCAATTTTTTACCATTACTGTAAATCATCACTTGATCGTTGCCTTGTAAATGCCACAAAAACTTCGGATACGGATTGGGCACAATGACACTCACCTTTTTTCCCATGCCCTTTAAAACATGAGCCAACGCCAGTGCACTGCCCATAGCATCTCCATCTGGATTGGTATGGTTGGTGATCACAATGTTGTGGCTTTCAGCCAATGCTTCGGTAAAACCGTCAAGTCGAATTTCTTTCATAGTCATGTAAGTCTACAACAAAGGTGCAAGAAAAGTGTACCTTTGCGGTCCAAAATTTAGAAAAACTCAAATAAAATGGCAGGAACTAAGACCCTAACAATGCTCAAGCCCGATGCTGTACGCGACGGACACATTGGTGCAATCTTAAACCAAATCAACGAAGCTGGATTCCGTATTTCAGCAATGAAATTAACACAGATGTCAAAGGCAGATGCCGAAGCCTTTTATGCGGTTCACAGCGAACGTCCATTTTTCGGTGAGCTCGTTGCATTTATGACCTCAGGTCCTATTGTCGCTGCAATTCTCGAAAAAGATAACGCAGTAGAAGATTTCCGCACCCTTATTGGCGCTACCAATCCTGCAGAAGCTGCTGAAGGTACCATCCGCGCACGCTTTGCTAAAAGTATTGGTGAGAATGCTGTACACGGTTCTGATAGTGATGAAAACGCTCAAATCGAAGGCGATTTCCACTTTGCAGGTCGCGAGCAATTTTAATCAGAAATTATTTACTAATTTCGCCGTCCCGAAAGGGACTGAGTGTCAACCTCTGGCAAGAGTTGTGAATGTTGGCTCACGGTAATAGTTAATTTTAATACTCATGGATTTAGTCCAGTTTGTACAAGACGAATTCGTAGGCAAGAAAGATCTTCCAGAATTTGCAGCAGGTGATACCATTACGGTATACTACAAGATCACCGAAGGTGAGAAAACACGTACCCAGTTTTTCCGCGGTATTGTTTTACAGCGCAGAGGCGCAGGTGTTACTGAAACGTTTACGATTCGTAAAATGAGCGGTAACGTTGGTGTTGAGCGTATTTTCCCAGTGAATCTTCCTGCGATTGAGAAAATCGAAATCAATAAGAAAGGTAAAGTACGTCGCGCACGTATCTTCTACCAGCGTAAGCTTACTGGTAAAGCGGCTCGTATCAAAGAGCGTCGCTTCTAGTATTCAGTAAAACACATTGAAGTCCCCAATTGCCTTGCAGTTGGGGATTTTTTTTACCTAAACATTTTTTATAGTGCGGTAACGACAAATACTGTTCTCCGGTTCTGTGCCCTACCCGCTTCAGAATCATTCGTGGCCACAGGTCGACTTTCACCGTAACCACGGTGTGTTATGCGATTGGCGCTTATACCATGATTTATGATGGTTTCAGCCACACGTTTTGCGCGGCGTTGAGACAAATCCAGATTTTTACCCGCGTCTCCTACATTATCTGTGTGTCCTTGAATTTGAACGCGAAGACTGGGCGCCCCTAAAAGATATTCCGCAAAAGAAGCAATCAGCAATTCACTCTGTGCATCCAAACGATCTGAAGCCGTTTCAAATAGAATATGAGGTATAGGATAAGCCTCGCCGGATTCTAATTCCTTGTGGTCCAATTCTACTAGAATCTCATTCGAGAAGGCGCCATCAATAGCTGCATTCGGCACTAATCGCAGTGGGGCAGCGCTAAATGCTGCCTTCTTCGCTTCTACTTGTAAGAGTACCTGCTCAGCTTCCCCTTTTATAACTACCGCAGCGAAGCTGTTATCATCATTGCTTAGCTGCAACTGTTGACTCTCCCCGGTTACACTGTTTTTCAGAATGACTTTTGGGGAATCGTCAGAGGCAAATTGATCAATTTTTAATTTGCCTTTAACCAATACGACTTCTTCAGGCTGAACGGCTTCGTACAAATCAAAAAAGTAAATATCCCATCCATTGGATTGGTTGATCTTATTGGAGGCAAAGTAGGCTTTCTGACCGTCCAAAGTAACCATCAAACCTATTTCATCGCTTTCTGTATTGATGGGATAGCCTAGATTCATTGGCTTGCCCCAAAGTGCATTTCTTTGCGGTATTTGAATTTTAAAAAGGTCATATCCCCCCATTCCTGGATGTCCGTCGGAGGCAAAATATAGACTTTCACTATCCGGGTGTATGAACGGGCTCTTTTCGTTCTTCTTCGTATTCACTGCCGGGCCTAAATTTTCGGGAGTACCCCAATTCCCCAATGCATCTCTTGTACTGCTGTAAAGATCTAAACCGCCGTAACCGCCCTTGCGATCGCTGGTAAAATAGAGGACATCTCCGTTGGGACTAATGGACGGTTGACTTTCCCAACTGTCGGGTCGGTTAACTTCCTCCGGCATAGGGCGGATACTGTTCCAGTATCCGTATTCGAATGTAGTGTAATACAAATCGCAATTCTGAACCCTAGTTTTTGGGTTGCGCTCGCAGATCGTAAACACCATAAATCTATTGTCCGCAGTGATGGAAGGACCTCCTTCATTGTATTGCGTATTAAAAGGCGACTCCAAAGCCGTTCCCTCTTCAAAGCTGGGCATTCCTTGATGCACTCCGATGGTAGCAGCAATACTAAATTCTTCTACATTTCTGAGCTGGGCACCAGGACCATCGTATTTATTCTTTTTCCTACTACGACGTGTAAAATAGATGGATGAACCGTCAGGCGTTAACGCAGCCAAATATTCATCCCATCGTGTGTTTAGATTGCGCGCCGGCTTTGGATCGAACGGCACTGGATTCGCAAAGAACGTTTCTTTGAGATTTATTTCTGCAAGGAAATTCTCGGCTTCTTTTTCGTAGCCTAATTCCCTATCGTCTCTCAAAAACCACTGCTCCAAATAGCCCTCAGCTTCTTCCGGCCGGCCGGCTTCTATAGCCAATGTGGCAATGAAGAAGAGTAAATCTGGTTTATAGCCCGGACAGCGTTTCACCAATCGCTTCCAGCTTCCTTCCGCAATAGGGAACTTTCCCGTACGCATGGCCCATTCACCGCGTAAATACAATGCATGCTGGTCGGCTTCATTTTGGCGCAGGGCGGCACCAATATAGACTTGAGCATTAGGATAATCTCCTTTATTCAGGGCTTGAAGGCCTTTCTGAATCTGACGTGAAGGACTTGCATGGTCATCGCCGCAATAGTTTCCCAACGCGATCTCGCCGAGCTGCGCAGAAAGTGAGGTGCTCGCCAATACAATGAGCAATAAAAGGAGTCTTCGCATTACAGTTCCTCTTGGTCGACCACCTTAAATTTATCCTCCGAAAGTGCAATAATGGTGCTCACAGACGCATCCCCTGTGAGGTTAAGTACGGTACGTACCATATCAATGATCCGATCTACAGGGAAAATGATGGCAATCCAAGCGGGGTTGAGACCAACACTCTCCAATATTGGAATAAGCATGATCATACCGGCGGAAGGTACCGAAGCAGCTCCTATGGAGCCCAATGTTGCCATGAGAATGATCGTGGCTTGCTGCCCGAGACTGAGATCGATCATATGGAATTGGGCCATGAAAATCACAGCAACGGTCTGGTACAAAGCTGTACCGTCCATATTTATCGTGGCTCCTACGGGCAACACAAACGAACCAATTTCTTCGTCTACGCCAAGGTTATCACGAACACAATCCATGGTTACTGGAAGCGTTGCCGCAGTTGAAGAAGTTGAAAAGGCCAAAAGCTGTGCAGGGCGAATCCCGCGCATGAAGTAGCCCCAACTTTTCATGTAGCCCATATTCGTCTTGCGGTTGATCAAAAAGGCAATGACTGCCGGATAAAGTAACAGTATCATGATGAGCAAGCCCAAAATGGTGTAACCCGTATAAGCTCCCAGTGCTTTGAAGATCTCAACCAATCTGCCGGGTTCATCGCCTGCCATTTCTGCAAGTTTCCCNGCGAGTAGCGCGAATACAAAGAANGGNGCGCCCTTCATCACCACNTCNACCATCTTAATNAAGATGTCTGAAAATCCATTAATAACTGCNGCTACGGGTTGCATTTGAGCATTGGGNAGCATGACCATTACGATACCAAAGAAGATGGCGAAGAAGATGACTTGAAGCATCAGGCTATCGTTGAAGGACAGGAAAATATTTGAAGGCACCATATCCACAAAGAATTGGAGCGGACCCGATTCCTTCTTGTTCTTTAAAACCGACATTTTTGCATTGAGCTCTTCGTTGCTTTGTTGCTCCGCTAAGGCGCTTTGTGCATCGGTAAGATAGGTGGCCATGGACGGATCATTCAATAATCGGATGTCATCAAAGTACTCAACACCTTCGCTATCATTCACCCACAATTCATAGGCGAGTCGGTTAATCTTTAATTGCTCCTCAGATGCCTGCTTCCCTGGGTTAAACGTATTCGCAATAAACATCCCCATGGCTGCAGCGAGCACCGTAGAACCTATGTAAAGGGCCAAAGTCTTTACTCCCATGCGGCCCAATGTCGCTGTATCACTGAGATTGCCAATACCTGCAATTATTGAAAACAGCACCAAAGGAATGGCAATGAGTTTCAACAGGTTAATAAATATGGTCCCAAAGGGCGCGATCCAATCGATCGTAAAATCGCTCCAGCCCATAGAGGAGCTCAATAATGCCCAGGCTATTCCTAAAACAAGACCAATTATAATTTGTACAGGCAGTGACGGTTTTTTCATCGAGTGTATTTCAAATTTCTTAAGTAATGATCAGCAAGGACCAATTTTATCATGGCCTCCACAATGGGAACCGCACGCGGAACCACGCAAGGATCATGTCGACCTTTCGCCGCCAGCGAAACAGATTTCCCTTCACTGTTCACTGTGTTTTGTTCCTTTCCTATAGTGGCTACAGGTTTGAAGGCCACCCGCAACTCTAACGGAGCCCCATTACTGAGACCACCTACGATGCCGCCAGCATTGTTCGTTTTGGTTTCAAAATTGGCACCTATTTCATCATTGTGTTGAGATCCGAGCATTTCAGCCGCAGCGAAACCCGAACCTATTTCAAAGCCTTTAACCGCATTGATTCCCATCAGTGCTTTGGCTAAATCCGCTTGTAATTTATCAAAGACTGGCTCTCCCCAACCTACAGCAAGACCAGTAGCCACGGCTGAGATCACACCTCCAGTACTGTCTTTTTCATCCCGCACATGTGCAATGTATGCGGCCATTTCATCAGCCACTAAAGCTTCNGGGCAACGCGTAGGATGGCTATCTACTTGNGATAAATCAAGGTGTTGCCAATTCGTCTTTAGCTCCACCGGTCCTACCGCTGAAGTCCAAGCCTTAACTATTACCTCTGGAATAACCAATCCTGCCAACGCACCCGCAACCACTCTACAAGCCGTTTCACGTGCGGAAGACCTGCCGCCGCCCCTATGGTCACGGTGCCCGTATTTCGCATCATACACAAAATCGGCATGGGAAGGGCGGTACACTTTTTCAAGTTCGCCGTAATCCTTACTGCGCTGATCTTTATTTAAAATTGAGAAGGCAATGGGTGTACCCGTAGTTTTCCCCTCGAAAATACCGCTGTGAAAGCGCACTAGATCGTGCTCTGTTCGCTCGGTAGTAAGGGTGCTTTGACCCGGTTTTCTGCGGTCCAATTCTCGTTGAACTTCCGCTATATCAATGGCTATACCTGCAGGCATGCCATCCAATATTCCCCCAATTTGATCTCCATGGCTTTCGCCATAAGTGGTGAGGACTAATGATTTTCCAAATGTGTTTCCGGACATGCCACTAATGTAGGAAACACAAAGCATTCTTCGTAACATTGAGGTATGAACCTTAGACTCATAAATATTAAGCAGCTAGGAGGCGTGCATCCACCGGATACAATAGCCTTGCGCGGAAAAGCATTGGACCATTTTCCATTTATTGAAAATGCCTATTTGACACTTCGCGATGGGAAAATTGAGGATTTTGGACCCATGACCCAATGTCCACAAGACGAAACGCCCACTCAAGACCTAACAGGCAGATGCGTTCTACCTGCATTTGTTGATTCACACAGTCACCTAGTTTACGCAGGAACGCGAGAACAAGAATTCAATCTTCGACTCAAGGGTGCGAGCTATGAAGAGATTGCCGCAGCGGGCGGTGGCATTTTGAACAGTGCCGGTCGCGTCGCGGCAACGACGCAAGACGAAATGCAGCACCAGAGTTCACTGAGACTAGAAAGATTAATAGCAAACGGTACCGGCACCCTTGAAATTAAAAGCGGATATGGCTTAGATCCTGAAAACGAGCTGAAAATGCTCCGAACCATAAAAGCCCTAAATGAAGTTTCTAACGCAACATTGGTACCCACATTTTTGGCTGCTCACGCGCTTCCTGCTTGGGCTAAAGAGCTTGGCATGAACGATGCCAGCTACACCAAATACATGTTGGACGAGTGTCTTCCTATTGTACAAAAAGAGAGGCTTGCACTATTCTTAGACGGCTTTATTGAGCGCGACTATTTCAATCTAGACGCCTTACAGCATTTGATTGATGCCAGTACGAATAGCGGATTGCCGCTGAAGATTCACGTTAATCAGTTTTATGACATCGGTGGTATTCAGATGGCGGTAGAGGCCGGTGCACTGAGCGTGGACCACCTCGAGGTGATGAGTCCTGAGGCGTTAAGGTCA
>JGI26246J51724_1001590_pt1 | contig 10234 bp, 7 predicted proteins | sample SaaInlLV_10m_DNA_FD_51724 | JGI IMG/M metagenome (IMG submission 51724) | reverse complement strand
TCATCAGTCATCTCAGCGCGGGGCACCAAGGCAAAGGCGATGGATTTTTCGGCATGATGCGAATAGCCGCCGGAGGTGCAAAACCCCTGAACCGTTCCGTTGATAAACACCGGTTCATAGGCCACGGCGTCCGCATCATGCGCGTCCACTTCGAAGATCACCAATTGACGCTCTGGCGGGGTGAGACGTTCGGCTTCCGCAGCGCTACGTCCGATGAAATCCACATTTTTGCGGAAGCTTATGAACCGATCAAGGCCGGTTTCAGCGGCGGTGTAATCGGGTGAAAATTCCGAGAGCCAAGAGCCGAAGAACCGATCCAAGCGCAGGGACATCATCGCGCGCATGCCGAAAGGGGTCATGCCATGCGCCTTCCCAGCTTGCCATAGTCTGTCCCAGAGCGCCCTTTGGGCCATGGGGTCACAATAGAGCTCAAAGCCATGATCGCCCGTATAGCTCACCTGTTGCACAAGACAGGCTGTGGCGCCGACCACCAGCTCTGTGACATCAAGGAACCTGATATCGGCCACATTGGCCGTGGTGCAGGCCTGCAGCACCTCTGCCGCCTTCGGCCCGGCAATTTGAAAGCCAGTGCGTTGATCGGAGATGTTTTGCAGCGTTACGCCAGGCTCCATATTCTGTTCGAACCAGCGCTGGTGATAGGCCTGACTGCCGTAGCTGGCGGTCAGTTGGAACAGGCCTTCGCGGATACAAGAAACGGTGAAATCACCGATAAGCTTACCCTTTGGCGAAAGCATGGGCGTGAGCGAGAGGCGGCCGGCCTGCGGAATTCGCCCCGCCATGATCCGGTCGAGCCAGGCGCGTGCATGGGCGCCACTGACCAAGAATTTTGAGAAATTATGCACTTCATTGATGCCAACGCCGCGGCGCACGGCTTTGACCTCGCGTTTCACCGCGCCCCAAGCGTTCGACCTGCGGAAGGAAGGGGTCTCAAAATCAGGCTCGCCATTTTGGGCAAAATAATTCGGCACTTCGAGCCCAAATTGCGCGCCCCAGACAGCGCCCATGGCGCTGAAATGGTCATACATCGGGGTGCGGCGTAGGCCGCGGGCGGCGGGCAGCTCTTCGTTGGGGTAGCTGACAGAGAAACGTCGTTGATAATTCTCAACGACCTTTGGCACCGTATAGCCCGGCGTTATCCATGGGCCAAAGCGGGCGCAATCCATAGCGAAGACATCGCGCTCCGGCTCGCCTTCCACCATCCATTGCGCCAGCGTCAGGCCAACGCCGCCGCCTTGGCTGAAGCCCGCCATGACAGCACAGGCGGACCAATAATTGCGCATCCCGGGCACTGGCCCCACCAGAGGGTTGCCGTCGGGGGCGAAGGTGAAGGGGCCGTGGATCACGGATTTCACCCCGGCTTTTTCAAGCGCTGGGAACCGCCGATAGGCAAAGGCGATGCTGTCTTCGATCTTGTCAAAGTCATTGGCCAAGAGCTCGTGGCCAAAGTCCCAAGGCGTGCCGTTTACAGCCCAAGGACGGCAGGGCTGTTCGTAAAATCCGATGCAAAGGCCGCGACCTTCTTGACGCAGATAGCTTTCTCCTGCGGGATCCATCACATGGGGATGCTCGCCGCCTGCGTCAATCATATCTGCAATCTGGGGAACATCTTCGGTGACAAGATATTGATGCTCCATCGGTAAAAGTGGGAAATAGGCGCCCGCCATGGCGCCCACCTCACGCGCCCAAAGGCCGGCGGCATTTACAATATGCTCTGCGTGCACAGTGCCTTTATCTGTCACCAGATCCCAAGTGCCATCGGCGCGCTGCGTGGTGGAGAGGACTTTGCAATGGGTCTCAATATGCGCCCCGCCCATTCTGGCGGCCTTAGCATAGGCATGGGTTGTGCCCGATGGGTCGAGATGCCCATCAAGCGGATCATAAAGCCCGCCGATGATCCCCTCAATATTAGTCACCGGGGCTATTTTTGAGATCTCGTCAGGGCCGATGATCTCTGTCTCTAGCCCCATATAGCGGTGTTTGGCGCGCTCTGCGACCAGCATATCAAACCGATCTTGATTGTCTGCCAGCGTCACGCCGCCCACATGATGCAGACCACAAGACATGCCAGTGATTGCCTCAAGTTCTCTGTAAAGCTTGATGGTATAGCCCTGTAGCGCCGCCATATTGGTGTCACCATTGAGCGTATGAAATCCGCCGGCCGCATGCCAGGTGGACCCCGAGGTCAACTCAGAGCGTTCGAGCAGCATCACATCAGACCAGCCAAGTTTGGTCAGATGGTACAAAACCGAACATCCGACGACGCCTCCGCCGATAATTGCGACTCGGGTGGTGGTTTTCATGATAGGTCTCCTGCTGCTGTGTTGGGAAGATTATGGCGGGGATAGGGGTAAAAGAATAGCAGTTCCCGACATAAAACGGCCAAAATTATCGGAGGCGGCTATGGAGCTCGGTTTGAATTGTCCGAGAAGTGATCAGATGGTTCAAATCAGACATAGGATGTCGCCTTGGGGCAATGGTCATCCCGAGGCATTGCCGATACTCTATGCGAGAGAATTTAGAGAAAGTGCCGAAAATGCGGACCCATGCTCAAGCAGTTGTAATCGGTGGCGGTGTCATTGGTTGTTCTATACTTTATCATCTGACCAAATTGGGCTGGAGTGATGTGGTTCTGTTGGAACGCGACGAGCTGACGTCCGGTTCGACATGGCATGCGGCGGCGAATATTCACGGGCTGCATGACAGCACCAATATCAGCCGTATCCAACACTATACGATGAACCTTTACAATGAGCTGGAAGCCGAGACCGGACAAAGCTGCGGCGTGTTTCAGCCTGGAAGCCTATATCTGGCCCAAACAGAAAACCGGGAACATCAGCTGCGTCTTCAGGCGGCTAAGGCCAAATTCTACGGCATGAACTTTCACGAGGTCAGCCGCGAGGAGGCCGAGCGGCTGCATCCTTTGGTCAATTATGACGGGGTGCGCTGCATCATGTTTGAACCTGATGGCGGCAATGTCGATCCCTCAGGTGTCACCCATGCCTATGCGGCCGGCGCGCGGGCGCGGGGTGCGGAAATTCATCGTTTCACCCCGGTGATGGGGACAGAGGCCCAGGCCGATGGCAGCTGGATTGTGCGCACCCCGAAGGGCGATATTCACACGCAATGGGTGGTGAATGCCGCCGGTCTCTGGGGGCGAGAGGTGGCCGCGATGGCCGGTATTACCTTGCCGCTTCAGCCAACAGAGCATCAATATTTCGTGACCGAAACCATTCCAGAGGTGGCCGCGATGAGCCAGCGCCTGCCGTCGGTTGCGGATCGTGATGGCGAATATTATCTGCGCCAAGAGGGGCAGGGGCTTTTGATTGGCGCCTATGAAAAGGATCTGCGGTTTTGGGCCGAAGAAGGCACGCCGCTTGATTTCGCCCATGAACTTTTTGCCGATGACTTAGACCGGATCGAAGACAATATGATGCGTGCCATTGATCGCGTGCCTGCCGTAGGCACAGCTGGGATCAAACGCGTGATTAATGGGCCGATGATCTGGTCGCCCGACAGCAATGTATTGTTTGGCCCGCATCCCGATTTGACAAACTATTTCTGCTGTAATGGGATCATCCCTGGTTTTAGCCAATCGGGCGGTATGGGTTTGATGTCGGCGCAATGGATGGTGGAGGGCGAAAGCCAATATGATATGTTCGCTTGGGATGTCGCGCGTTTTGGCGACTGGGCCGATAAGGCCTTTACCAAGGCGCGGGTGGGCGACCAATATGCCAAGCGTTTTGCGATCCATTTTCCCAATGAAGAGCGCGATGCTGGCCGGCCTGTCCGCACCCGCCCGGCCCATGCTTTGCAAACGACCCTTGGCGGCGTGTTTGGGCTGAACTACGGCTGGGAGCATGTGCAGTGGTTTGCCGATCACCCCGGCGCAAAGGACACAAATGGCTTCACCCGGCAAAATTGGTTCGAGCCCGTGGGCCGCGAATGCCGTATGCTGCGCAATACGGCTGGGATCATAGATATTTCGAATTTCGCCAAATATCGCGTCTGTGGCGGGCAGGCGGAGGCGTGGCTCAACGCCGTCTTCGCCAATAAGATGCCCAAGGCGGTGGGCCGCTCTTGCCTGACGCCTTTGATCGGTGTGCGCGGTGGGATTGCTGGGGATTTCACGGTGACGCGCTTGGCCGAAGATGAATTTATGATCATAGGCTCGGGCATGGCCGAACGCTATCATCAGCGGTTCTGGAAGATGGTTCCAATGCCTGCAGGCGTGAGCTTTGAAAGCCTGACCGAAGCGCTTTGCGGCTTTAATGTCGCGGGGCCAAAGTCCCGCGCATTGCTGCAGCGTCTGACGAATACGTCGCTGGCCACTGAGGATTTCCCCTTCATGCGATCCAAGCGTATTGAGCTGGCCGGCGTGGACTGCGTCGCGCTGCGGGTCTCTTTCACAGGGGATTTGGGCTGGGAGCTGCATTGTAAAACAGACGACCAGTTGCGGCTCTATGAGGCCCTGCTGGACTGCGCGAAAGACTTTGAAGCAGGCCCTGTCGGGGCCCGTGCATTAATGAGCCTTCGCGTGGAAAAAGGCTACGGCTCTTGGTCGCGGGAATATAGCCCGGAATATTGGCCGCAGGAGGTTGGTCTGGCGGGCTTGATCAAGCTAGACAAGGATTTTCTGCATAAAGAGGCCTATCTGGCCATCAAAGATAAAGACCCGCGCGAGCGGCTTTGCATCGTTGAGATCCTGGCGCCAGATCATGCCGATGCCACGGGCGGTGAACCCATTTTCGACAAGGCTGGAGCGGGTGTTGGACGGGTGACATCCGGCACCTATGGCTATGGGGTGAATAAGTCCCTGGCGCTGTGTTACCTGAAAAATGTGACAGCGGGTGATGAGCTGGATGTTATGATCTTGGGAAAACCGCATCATGCGATTGTACTGCCCGAAGCCCCCTTTGATCCGAAGGGGGAGAAATTGCGGGCCTAGCTCTAGATTGAACCGCCTTCGACCATAAAGTTTTGCGCCGAACAGGCCGCAGAATCGTCGGAGGCGAGAAAAAGCACCATTCGGGCGACATATACAGGGTCGATGGGATCGGGCAGGCATTGGCGGTCGATTTGCTTGGCGAGGGCTTCGGGAGTGACCCAAAGCTGTTTTTGCCGCTCGGTCATAATCCAACCCGGCACCACTGTATTGACCCGAATGCGATGATCGCCCAGATCGCGCGCCATGGTGCGGGTCAGCCCATGCACGGCCGCTTTGGCGGTGGTATAGGCCGGAAAGCCGCCACCGGCTTCCCACCAAGAATTTGATCCCATGTTGATAATCGAGCCACCGCCACCCGCGATCATCCCATCGGCTACGGCTTGAATGGCAAAGAACATATGGCGCAGATTGTTATTTTGCCGCTCATCCCAATACTCAGGCGTCACCTCGCGCCAATCATGTCGGTCATCGCGCGCAGCATTGTTGACCAAGATCTCCGCTGGGCCAAGGGTTTCGGCCAATTGGGCAAAGGCGGCTTTCAGCGCGGCGATATCGCGCAGATCACAAGGTGCAAAGCTATGCGTGCCCTCCAGCTTGGCCAAAAGCGCCTCCGATCCGGCGATGTCCATGTCAACAAAACCAACCTTGGCGCCCTGCTTGGCAAAGGCAGTGACGATCTCAGCACCGATGCCCGATGCGCCGCCGGTTACAAACACAGTTTTGCCGCGCAGGCTGGGGTAATTGGCAAATTTTTCGCTCATTTGGGGCTCTTTCGTGTCTTGGTCTGGGGTGAACATGTCTTCTTGCCGCCCGATATGCAATCCCTTCCCGCGGGCCAATCGTTCATTTTGCAGCCCGTCCGAAAAGCAGTTGCTCGACACCCTATAACAGGTTAGCCACTGGCAACTTACATGAGGAAATTTCGGCATGATTACCGCATTCTACGCTGCTCTCTTGGGCCTGTTTTTCACCGTTTTGACGCTTCGCGTTTTGGCGTTACGGGGCGTTACACCTTTGAAATGGCTGGCCTTCAACAATTTTGGAGCGCAAGCGCTCGACCGTTCCGTGCGGGCGCATGGCAACTTTATTGAATATGTCCCAATGGTTTTGCTGATGATGTATTTCGCAGAGGCCGCAGAGCTCTCACCGCTGCGGCTTCACATCACAGGGACAATGCTTTTGCTGGGGCGTGTCATGCACGGGATTTGCTTTGGGTTTCTCGAGTTTAACATGCCGCTACGGTTTGGCGGTATGGTGCTGACGCTTTTGGCTTTGATCAATATTTCAGTGAGTCTGCTGGTCGTGGCGCTCTAGTGGGATCTATCAATCTGGGGCAATAAGGCCCAAACCACGCAGATAAATGCCCATGCCGCTTTCCAGCAGTTGTTCAGGTGGAAAGGGGCTGCGNCCACCCGGTGCGNCGCGGGCAAACAGCTCGACCACCCCATGGCTCAGCGCCCAGATATGGGCGGCAAACATCTGCGGTGGNGGGCGTTTCTCGGCNGGGATATTCTTNCTCAGCTCCACTGCCGCAGCTTGCAAAACCTTTTGCGCCTCCATTGCGGCCTGGTTGAGCTCGGGGCTGCGCTGAAGCGGNAGNCCACTTTCAAACATAGCGACGTAATGGCCGCGGTACGCGCGGGCAAAATCCAAATAAGCCCGGCCCGCCGCCTCAAAGGCACGAAGCGCGTTGGGTTGCCCGCCATTATAGGCCGTTTCCATGCGCTCGGCAAAAATGCCAAAACCTTGCAACGCCACCTCAGCAATCAGATCCTCGCGGCCCTCGAAATGGCGATAGACGGCGGCGGGTGTGACGCCGGCATTTTTGGCCGCCTCCGATAGGGTAAAGCCCGTTGGGCCCTTTGTTTCAATGAGCACCAGCGCAGCATCCACCAAAGCTTGACGCAGGTTGCCGTGATGATATCTGCGTTTTTGCATCATTGATCCGATCCACCTTCGCCCAATTGGGCAGGGTTGCAGTATTCAGAGTCTAGCGGCCTATCGCATTGCGATCAAAGGGCGTTGTCTGGTAGATTTCATTGATCCAATTGCCATAAAGAAGATGCGCATGCGAGCGCCAGCGGTTCAGGGGCGTTTGGCTTGGATCATCGCCTGGATAATAATGACCTGGAATGTTGATTGGGGTGCCATTGGCGATGTCGCGATCATATTCCTGTTTCAGCGTATTGCTATCATATTCAAAATGATTAAACAGATAGAGCGCATGATGGGCGGGATCCTCGACCAAACAAGGACCTGTCTCGCTCGACCCAAGCAGGGTTTTGAGACCCGGCACAGCGGCAATTTCATCCTGTTTCATTTCTGTCCAGCGGCTGACGGGCACCACGAAATCATCCGAAAACCCACGCAAATAAGGCGAGGAGGGGTCTAGGTTTTGATGTCGAAAACAGCCAAAAGCCTTTTGCGGCAAATCATGTTTTTTCACCCCATGCAGGTGATTGATCATCGCCATGCCGCCCCAGCAGACCCCCAAAGTGGCATGCACATGGCTTTGCGTCCATTCCATCACCTCCACCATTTCGGGCCAATAGGTGACGTCTTGGAAATCCAAATGCTCAATCGGCGCGCCGGTGATGATCAACCCATCAAATTTTTCATTCCGAACCGCGCTGAAGGGTTTATAAAATTGCTCCATATGATCGGAGGAGGTGTTTTTTGTTTGGTGGCTCGTCATCCGCAAGAGGGTGAGTTCAATCTGCAACGGGGTGGCCCCGATGAGGCGGGCAAATTGATTTTCCGTCTGAATTTTGAGCGGCATGAGGTTGAGCAATGCGATGCGGAGCGGACGGATGTCTTGGCGGTCCGCCTGGCTGGGGTCCATGACCATCACGCCTTCGGCGCTCAGAACAGCGTGGGCGGGCAAATTTGCGGGAATCTTAATTGGCATAAGGTTCAGTCCTCGCCGCCATTGGATCGCGGTGCTGCGGCGCGGTGGTCTAGGGTCTCGGCCACCAGAGCTTCGAAATCCTGCGGCGTCTTTAAATTTTGCACATCATTGGCTTGAAGCGTAATGCCCCATTTGGCCATTTGCGCATACCGTGGCTGGCGGTGTGCCATGGCGCGCGCATAGGTCCAGCGGATGAAATCATCGGGGTTCACCTTATCGGGCTGAACGCCTGTTTCACGCTGATAGTCCGACCAACATAGTCATGAGAAATTCCGGCTGATAGCACATAGGTTTTGGCGCCAAATCAAAGCGCCGCACCAATTCGGCCGTGTGATCCTCGCTGCCGGCAATCCAGATCATCAGCAGGTTTTCCGATAGGGCGGTTAAAATCGGATCTGCCGCATCCCAAGGATCGACAACTTCACAAATAGAGCCGCCACTGTCGCAGATAAAGTTGTCATAACCATAAAGATCACTGGCCCGCTCAATGAAGTGAGGCGTATCCAAAAGCGCGGCGCGCTCGGCAGCGTGATGTTGCGCTTGGCGGTTGCAATAATCATCAAATGGAATGCCGCCCTTCGACACATCGCCCGGTTTTCCCAAATATGTGGACAGCGGCGCAAGGTTCTCAAAGGTAATATTCGAGGACATAGAAATAGAATCTGACCGCAATAACTCAGCCAAAAACGGCACAGCCATAGCGGCTTTCTTAAAATTATCTACAATGTGCTCGCCCATGTAGCGCGTGCCAATGCGATAATCTATGGAGTAATGAAACCAATTCCCCCGATGGCGCAGCATGGAAGAAATGTAAGTTTTTCCGAGGCCCGACATGGCAAACAGAAGGGCTTTTTTCTGTTTGGCTTCGGTCCATTTTGCGCCGTCTTCATAGATCATGGCTCTTATTCCCTAGCTTCTGCTCTGTCATAAGCCAATATGGTCGGTTGGAAAAGACCTTGCACTAGGCTTGGCGCTTTAGATTTAGGTAATTGGCGAGTAAAATCAATACAGCTCCAAGAACCAGATAAAGATCCAAGCTCTCACCATAGAAAACAACGCCAATAACCGCAATCAATGGCAGTCGGGCAAAGTCCACGGGCATCACCAGACTGGCGGGCGCTAAAGAGAGAGATTTAGTCATGCAAAAATGTGCGGCCAGCCCAGCAGCCCCAATCAGTATGAGCCAAGGAGCCGTGGCCACAGAGGGCAGGGCGATGTCCCCATCATAACCGGCGCAAAGCAATCCAAAAAGAATTTGTAGCCCTGTGAGAAAGAATAATATTTTGGTCAATGAGTTTTGCACCGTCAGCTTACGGGTCAAAATCGCTGCGCCTGCAAATCCAATGGCCGCACAAGCCGCGGCCAAAATGCCGATGTTTACCGCACCAATTTCGGGTCGGGCTACGATCAATACGCCGATGAAGCCCAAGGCCGCAATCGCCAATTTGCGGAGGGTTAACCCTTCGCCTAAAAAGATTGGGGCCAAGAGTAACACCCAGATGGGTGAGGTGAACTCTAGCGCGAATAATTGTGCCAGTGGAATTAATGGCAGAGCGAAGAACCAAAGGTTTTGGCCGGTAAAGTGAAAGATGTTGCGCAGAAGGTGAAGGCGGAAATGTTTAAGGTCTATTTCGCCCAACGTGCCAACAGTTTTCGCCACGGCGAGGACAATCAAAAAGCCCATAATGGAACGATAGAACATGATCTCGAACGTATCGAGTTGGCCGGATATTGCGCGACCAGCAATGGCCATTGATGTGAACGAAAAAATAGCACCAATCATCCAAAGCGCGGCACGGCGGTTGTTCATTTTGCAAGCCTCTTACAGTCTGGGCCAACCCAATGATATAATTTCGCCCTACGCAAGCCACAAAACGAAACATCATCGTTCTGTAGCTTCAAACAGCATAGGGCGGAGAAAATCCCCGCCCTATTAAAACGCCTTAGGTTTTTGGCGTGCGATTGCGGCCCCTGGCCAATACGCCTTGCAACATGCCGGCGGTGAAGCCAAATTCCTTACACAGTTGTTTGACCTTTTTGAGTGCTACCGCGCGTTCGCGTTTCTTCGCTCCCTCCATCTGAGCTTCTAAATTGTCCATCTCAGATTTCAACTCACTATAAGTTTTAAAAAATACGCTCCTTAAAATAAAGTGTGGTCTACTCATAATATGAAATATCTTATCTGTAAATAATTCTATAATATTCATTGTAAAATTTTTTCTGACAGGTCAGATACCTTTTTCAGTAGTCACACGTTTGTGCAACATTTTGTGTAACTGTATGAAAAAAGACTAAGGAAATCAACGATTGATTTCTGAGTGCGAAAGTAATGTGTAAGTAATCAATGTAATAAAATCAAT
>JGI26246J51724_1001588_pt1 | contig 10260 bp, 10 predicted proteins | sample SaaInlLV_10m_DNA_FD_51724 | JGI IMG/M metagenome (IMG submission 51724) | reverse complement strand
ACTCTTCACCACCACCTGCAAAAACAACATCTTGTTTCCCAAGTTGAATTTGTTCCATCGCATTACCAATACAGTGGGCACTAGTTGAACAAGCTGAACTGATAGAGTAATTAATGCCTTTAATCTTAAATAACGTTGATAGGCATGCAGATGTTGTAGAGCCCATTGTCCTTGGAACACGATATGGCCCAACTCTCTTAATGCCTCTGTCTCTCAAAATATCAGCTGACTCAACAATATTTTGGTTTGAAGCACCACCAGATCCCATAATTAAACCAGTTCTCTCGTGCGAAACCATCTCTGGGCTAAGTCCAGATTCTTTAATGGCTTCGTCAAGCGCTAAGGCATTATATATAGCTGCATCGGCCATAAAGCGGAGCATTTTTCGATCGATTACATCACTTGTATCAATTTCAGGAATAGAGCCATGAACATGGGATCTTAAACCCATTTCTGAATATTTTTCACTAAACTCAATTCCGGTTTTTGCAGACTTAAGGGATTCTAATACTTCAGACTTATTTATGCCTAAGCTACTAACAATACCCATACCAGTGACAACAACTCTATTCATCAGAATGCTGAAGTATCAGTAAACAATCCAACTCTTAGATTGGTTGCCTCGTAAATGGTTTTTCCATCAACTTCCATCGTGGCATCAGCTATACCCATATATAGTTTTCTTGCGATAACACGTGAAAGGCTAATGTTATAGGTGACTTTTTTGCTTGTAGGCAATACTTGGCCTGTGAATTTCACTTGTCCAGAGCCAAGTGCACGCCCTCTGCCTGGACCCCCTAGCCATCCGAGATAAAACCCAACCAATTGCCACATAGCATCAACACCAAGACAACCAGGCATGACTGGATCTTCATTAAAGTGGCAATCAAAAAACCATAAATCTTTATGAATATCAAGTTCAGCAGTCATTCCTCCCTTGCCATAATCTCCACCATTTTCATTAATCTCAGTAATACGATCAAACATTAACATGGGTGGTTGTGGTAGTTGGGCATTTCCAGGTCCAAACAATTCTCCTTTGCCACAAAGGATTAAATCTTCATAAGAGTAGCTATTTTGCTTCATAGAATTTGAAATATCTTGTTTTGAATGAATTTTAACATAGTTGAATTACGCTTAAAATTCAACTTAAGGCTTAAGGTCAGCAATAATATCTTCAACATTTTCTAATCCAACTGAAATACGAATTAGGTTTTCAGTGATATGCGTTTGTTTTTTTTCATCATCACTAAGCCTAACATGAGTCGTGGATGAAGGATGAGTAATAGTCGTTTTTGTATCACCCAGGTTTGCAGTGATTGAAATCATTTTAGTATTATTAATGAGTTTAAAAGCCTCTTTTCTGCCACCCTTGACCTGAAACGAGACAATTCCTCCAAAACCTGACTGCTGTTTTGAAGCAATCTCATGATGTGGATGGTTATTTAGGCCGACGTAGTGAACTTGTTCAACAAATGCTTGACTCTCTAGCCAGCTTGCAAGTGTCATCGCACTTTCACAGTGTGCCCTCATTCTAAGATTAAGTGTTTCAAGGCCCTTTAGAACAATCCAAGCATTAAAGGCACTTAAGGTAGGTCCAGTACTTCTCGTAAATGAGCTAATATCATCAATAATTGAGGCTTTGCCTGCAACCGCACCAGCAAGGCATCTTCCTTGGCCATCAATATATTTGGTTGCTGAATGAATCACTAGATCTGCACCCAAAGATAAAGGTTTTTGAAGAGCTGGCGACATAATACAGTTGTCAACTGCTAAAACAATATTATTACTTTTTGCAATAGACGAGAGTTTTTTGATGTCTACCACTTCACCTAAGGGGTTTGAAGGAGTTTCTAGCAGAAACAATTTTGTATTTGTTTGAACACTTGAGGCCCAATCATCAAGATTTGGTAGATCAACAAATGTGACTTTGATTTCAAATTTTTCAATAATATCATTAAGGAGAACAATGGTCGTCCCAAACATACAACGAGAGGCCACCATATGTTCACCCGGCTTAAGTATTGTCATGATAGTTGCAAAAATAGCTGACATACCGCTTGCTGTAGCTTGGCACTTCTCGGCGCCCTCTAAGGCGGCTAATTTGTTTTGAAAAGCATCAACTGTTGGATTTGTAAATCTAGAATAAACGTTACCCTCTTCCTTTTTATCGAATCGTTTTGCAGCTTCTTCAGCACTATTAAATTTGTAGCTTGAGGTTAAGAATATTGCAGCCGAGTGCTCTTGTTCATTCGTAGGCTCGTGTCCTTCACGAATTGATTTGGTTTGAAAGCTTTTTTCAGTCATGATTTTGTCTGTTTAGTCAGCATCATTGTAGATCAATTCTGAGCTTTCATTCGTCATATTGGTTTCTTTTGCTTTGTCAGATCTAATGGCTTCAAGGTTATCTAGGTAAGGTTTGTCAATGTCATTAGTCAAATAATTTCCATCAAAACACGAACAATCAAAAGATTTGATATTAGGATTTCCTTGCTGAACAGACCATATCAGGTCATCCAAGTTTTGATAAATGAGTTTATCTGCTCCAATGACTTTGCATACTTCATCAGTTGTTTTTTCATGAGCAATAAACTCATTTTTACTTGCCATATCAATGCCATATACATTTGGGTAGCGAACTGGAGGAGCGGCTGAGGCGAAGAAAACTTTTTTTGCACCAGCTGCTCTTGCCATCTGAACAATTTCTTTGCTGGTGGTGCCTCGTACAATTGAATCATCAACGAGAAGAACGTTCTTATCCTTGAATTCTAGTTCGATTGCACTGAGTTTTTGACGTACTGATTTTTTCCTTTGTTTTTGCCCTGGCATAATAAAAGTTCTGGCAATATATCGATTTTTTATAAAGCCCTCTCGATATTTAATATCTAACTCATTAGCCAGCTGAAGCGCCGCCGTCCTCGAAGTGTCAGGCACAGGCATAACAACATCAATTTCATCCCTAGGCCATTGAGATTTAATTTTTTCTGCAAGTTTTTCACCCATTCTTAGGCGTGATTTATAAACTGAAATATTATCAATAATAGAGTCAGGCCTTGCAAAATAAACAAATTCAAAAATACAAGGAGAGAGCCTCGAGTTAGCTGAGCACTGATGGGAGTGGACTTGGCCTTTGCGATCAATCACTACTGTCTCGCCAGGGTCAACATCGCGTGTAATCTTATATCCAAGAGCAGTCAAAGCAACGCTCTCTGAAGTTAGCATATATTTAGTACCCTCTGTAGTAGTTCTTTCACCAAGTATCAATGGTCTGATTCCGTTAGGATCTCTAAATCCAAAAATTCCATAGCCTGGGATCATTCCAATAGCTGCATACGCCCCCTTTACTCTTTGATGGAGCTTAGTTACTGCTTTAAAAATATCTCTTTCATTGATTCTATGTTTTTGCTCTTCAGCAATTTCACTTGCCAAGATATTAAGTAGAATTTCGGAATCTGAATTGGTATTAATATGACGAAGATCTTGCTCAAAAATTTCTTGAGCCAGAGTTTCTGCATTGGTAAGGTTGCCATTGTGTGCAAATGCAATTCCATAGGGTGAGTTGACATAAAAAGGTTGCGCCTCAGCCTCTGAAGAGCTTCCTGCAGTTGGATAGCGTATGTGTCCAATACCCATATCACCTATCAGTTTTTCCATATGCTTTGTTCTAAATACATTTCGAACAAGGCCATTACCCTTTCTCATATAAAAACGACCTTTATTGGCTGTTGTTATTCCTGCGGCATCTTGACCGCGATGTTGAATAATTGTTAATGCATCATAGATGTATAAACCAACATCTTTTTTAGTTGTGGAGAGAATACCAATAATTCCGCACATATATTAATCCTTCAAAATTTCACTTTCTATAAATTCAACAACAACATCACCCGGGTCAAGCTCTACAAAAAGAAGATACTTGGATAAGACGGGCTTAACGTCAACAGACCAGTCCTGAAATGTTCTTAATGCACCACTCGTTTCAACCCACGCATGATTTTGTGTAACCCAACTCATGTTTTGTAAAATAAGAACAACGATAAGAACAAAAGTACCACCTATAAACAAACCTAAAATGGCTCCAAAAAATTTATTCTTTAGACCATCAACATTTCTAGCATTAATAAGAGTATCTAAGGAACTTAATGCACTTAATATACCCTCATATACTGGCGCCATAATGGAAGGATTTTCTGTATCAACTTTAATATTAAGAAGTTTTGATAGGGCAAATAATCCAACCATTAAGATTACGAAAATTAGGACAAAAGACACAAAACTTCTGAGTGACTCGTTAGTGATTATTGCTTCAATAGTTTTAAGGTCTGAAACTGTTCCTAAAAAGTTAAAGCTAAATATTCCAACTATCACAAAGATCACTGAATTGGCAAAGGGTCTATTTAGATCATTAGAATTTTGGTTACTTGCCGATGCACTTGCAATTCTGTATAAGCCTTTTTTAATGAACCAAGCGCTCAGAAATAGTCCTCCAAAGGAGAGTGCATAGGTAGATTGATTATCTGAGTTAATCCAGCTACTTAGAAAGGTCTTAGCAAATGGCTCATAGTAGAGCCAAGCTAATATGATTGCAATAATAACAAATATAAAGCTTATGACTTCTTTGGCAAGGCCTTGAATAAAACCTCGAACAACAAATGTGATAAGAATTAAGAGGGTGAGCCAATCTGACCAAGCCAATATGCTTATTGCACTCCAAACATTGTCAAAAAAATTGCCCATGAGCTCCTTGATAGATAGAATTGATTTTACAATAGTTTATGATGCTTTGTCGTTCTCTCCAACGACTAATACTATCTGAGTTTATTAATAATTATTGAAGCATCTGCGATTGTATAAAAAGAGCCAAAAATAACAATTCTTTCTACCTCTCTAAGAGCTAATGACCCATGAATTGCACTTTCCATATCTTGGCAGATTGTTGTTGAGTCNGAGCTTGAAAATTTTTTATTCAATACTTCTGATTNAATTGCTCTCTCTGAGGAAAGGGGGACCAGGTACCAATGCTTTATTGCTTTTGAGGCAAGTTCAATCATCTCAATAATATCTTTATCTACGAGCGCTGAAAAAATAGCGACTGTTTGCATCGACGATTTAGATAGAGTTTCTACAAGCGTTTTTACAGCTGCTGGATTGTGAGCAACATCCAGAATAATTGTTTTATCTCCAATCTCAACCTTCTCAAATCTTGCTCTGATTGATGCATTTTTGATGCCTTCGCTAATCATACTTTTAGAAATTGGGTTTTGTACTGCAAGACTTTCAACTGCTTTGATTGCAACAGCAGCATTGAGTCTCTGATGATCTCCCTCGAGTCCAATTTCATCTTCATAGGCCTTACTCACAAATGTAATATCGGTGCCAATTTCCTTAGCATATGCCAATAAGCTTTGAGGAGGGTCCTGATCTCCACAAATGCAAGGCCTAGAGCCTCTCATCACGCCTGCTTTTTCTCTGCCTATAGCCTCCCTAGTGTCTCCTAGGTAATCGGTATGATCGATTGCAATATTTGTGATGATGCTCACATCACTATCAACTACATTGACAGAGTCAAGCCGGCCGCCCAACCCAACCTCAAGTATTGCGATGTCGACCTCGGCCTTTTCAAAAATAATGAAGGCTGCGAGAGTTGAAAATTCGAAATAGGTTAACTTGATATCTTCTCTTTTGCCTTCAATGATCTCAAAAGCTTCGATTATGACGTCATCAGATGCATCTTCACCATCTACTGCATAGCGCTCATTGTATTTCAATAAGTGGGGAGAAGTAGAGCGCCCCACTTTATATTTTGATTGCTGGTAAATACTATCAATAAAGGAAACCGTGGAGCCTTTTCCATTAGTTCCTGCAACTGTTATAACTTTGAAGGGAACGCCATTTGGAAAAAGTTTTTCATAGACTAATTGAACTCTATCAAGTCCTAATACAATCGTCTCTTCCATAAGGGTTTCTTGCCAGGCCAACCAGTCATCTAGCGTTTTTTTGCTTGTCATTATGAGATATTTATTGCTGATTTTTTTTGAAATAGAGGATTATTTATCTTCCCAAAATTCACCCTCGATAGTGTCATCTTTATTTGATTTTTTTTCACTGCTGTTTGTTCTGTTAATAAAGACTGAGTTTCTTTGCTTAAAAACGCGCTCAGCATTTTTCTCAAGAAAATGATTAATAAAGTAACTTCTGCTCCAAGGCATTAGACCTAGAAGTCCAAGTGCATCTGTCAGAAAACCAGGAGTAGTAAAAGGATTCCAGAAACTAAAATAACGACACCTTCCATCATCTCCATTGCTGGTGTTCTTCCCTCTGACATGCTTTGTTGAGCTTTGGCCATAGTTGACCAGCCCTGCTGTCTAAGAAGGCTTGATCCAATAAATGCAGTAATTACAACGAGTAGAACTGTTGAGAGGCCACCAATGGCCTGTCCCACAGAAACAAGAACGTATATTTCAGCTAGCGTTACAACAACAAATATAGGAAATAACATTTAACCCCCCTTTGTGTTTTTAAAAAGTAAGTCCCAAACACCATGACCTAATTTATGACCACGATTTTCGAATTTAGTAAGCGGCCTATTTTTGGGCCTTTCAGAATATATATGGCCTCCTGCAATGTTTTTAAAGTGAGGATGCGCTTCTAGAGTTTCCATGATATGTTCCGCATAGTTTTCCCAGTCAGTTGCTATATGGACAGTTCCATTGGTTTTTAGTTTTCTCGAAAGGAGATCTAAAAAGCTTGTTTGGACAATTCTACGCTTATGATGCTTCTTTTTGTGCCAAGGATCAGGAAAAAATAATTGGAAATGCGAAATACTTTCATCAGCGATGTTATTAGCGATTACCTCTACAGCATCATCTTTGATAATCTTTAGATTGCTGACGTTTTGTTTACTCGCCTCATTAATAATTCTTCCAACTCCAGCCTCATAGACCTCAATACCAATAAAATTTTGAAAAGGCTGTTTTATGGCCATCTCAAGAAGGCTGTCACCATTCCCAAAGCCAACTTCAAGCGTAATATCATTTTGCTTTACAAATATCCTATCAAAGTTGATGAGTTCCTTGTCATTAATCTCAACCCCAAAATCACTCCATAGATTATTCAGTCCAAGGGATTGGGCTTTTGAAAGTCTGCCCGACCTTTTAACAAAGCTCTGAATTTTGCGATGGCCTTTTACTTCACTCATAACTGATAATCAATGATTAAAGGAGAATGATCTGAAAAGCGCTCCTCTTTGTATATTTCACATGAGGTTGCAGTGCCAGCCATATTTGAACTGACGACATGATAATCAAGGCGCCAGCCAGTATTGTTTAGCCAGGCTTGGCCACGGTTAGACCACCAAGTATATTGGAACTCTTCCTGGTTGATTTCTCGGAAAGAGTCGATATAGCCTAAGTCATCATAAAGTATATCAAGCCATGCCCTCTCTTCTGGGAGGAAGCCTGAGTTTTTTTGATTAGATCGCCAATTTTTTAGGTCAATTTTTTTATGCGCAATGTTCCAATCACCACAAATTACGTATCTTCTATTATCTTTTTCGAGCTCACGTAAGTGCGGCAAAAAGCGGTCATAAATAAATTCCATTTTCAGAGCTTGCCTCTCCTCCTTTGATGATCCAGAGGGGAGATAGATTGATAGTACGCTGAGGTCACCGAAATCTGCTTGAATAATCCTTCCTTCAGAGTTCATGTCTTCCCATGGACTATAAGATATCTTGTCAGGCTTAGACTTACAATACAGGCCAGTCCCGCTATACCCTTTTCGCTCTGCAGGATGATAATACGTGTGCATTTCTTTGGGGTAAAAACGCTCATCAAGCTGATCTTCCTGTGCTTTAATCTCTTGCAGACAGACAACATCAGCATTCTGTTTTTTAAGCCAATTAAAGAAACCTTTTCTCTCAGCAGCCCTTATTCCATTAACATTAATTGTTATAATTCTCATATCGCTTATTTTAATTGTTTAGGAATATTGGATGGAACAGTATCAAAAGGATTTTGTTGATTTTACNNTAGAGACTGGCGTTCTTAAATTTGGAGAATTTACACTTAAATCAGGCAGGATTAGTCCCTATTTCTTTAATGCAGGNCTNTTNAANAAGGGCAGTCACTTATCTGAATTAGGAAAGTTCTATGCGCAAGCCATTGAAGCGAGTGCGCTAAAGTTTGATGTNTTGTTTGGCCCTGCATACAAGGGCATACCTCTTGCAGCTGCTGCCTCTATTGCACTTAATGACAGTTTTAATCATAATGTTCCGTACAGCTTTAATCGAAAAGAGGCAAAAGATCATGGTGAGGGTGGAAGCATAGTTGGCCACCCCCTGGAAGGAGATATTTTGATTATTGATGACGTTATAACGGCAGGAACTGCGATTAGAGAGGCTCAAGATATTATCCAAAATTGTGGGGCAAATGCGAAAGGTGTTATTGTGGCGCTTGACAGACAAGAGAAAGGGAAGGGTGAGCTTTCAGCCATACAAGAAGTAGAGCAGATATTTGGCATTACAATTTTAAGCATCATCAATCTGTCTCATATCATTGACTATTTGAAGACAAGCGATGATTCAAAAATCCTAGCTAAAATTGAGAGCTACAGATCGCAGTACGGGATCAGTTAAACTTCTGATTAGGTCTTAACAGGCTCGACAATAAAAGTAGACGCCTCAACGCCAACAATTTTAACGGTCTGACCCACACTGAGATCAGTGCCCTCAGCGAACCAAAGTGACTTTCCTATTTGAACTTTAATGACGCCATCCTCCATTGAGCTGACTTTACATTCTTTTCCGATATAAGTCTTGGCCTTCTCGTTTAATTCATCATCAACTGTTTTAATAGGATAATATTTTTTAGAAAGGTATGTTGCGGCAACTGAAATGGCTAGGAAAGTTAATAATTGTATGAGCCCATCAACATCTGGAATGAGATAAAAAACAATACTCACGGTGATTGCTGAGGCGCCAACCCANAGAAGAAATGTTGTCCATAAGAACAGCTCTAGAATGATGAGTGCAAGGCCNAAAACTAACCAATGCATNAAGTTTAAATTATCAAATAATATTTCCATGTNGATAATTTTATATTCTTTCTAATAGGCCATTAAATTTTTCTTTATTTTTTCTTAATTTTGGTTCATAATGCCCTTAGGAGGCTATGTATGCAAGNAAAAAATGAGTCTGACAACAAAGAACTGATTGATCAATTTCATCGAGATGGCTATATTTTCTTTGAAAATGCAATTACCAGTGAGCAATTAGNATCACTTAATGCTGAGCTTGCCAGCTGGGTTGATGAAAGTAANAGCCACAAGAAGCCTTTTGGAAAGATAAAGGATGGAAGGCCTCGATTTGATATTGAGCCTAAAACTCATTCTGAAAGCACACCAGCAGTGAGAAGAATCACATCACCAGCAGAAATTTCAGAGATATGCCTTGACGTGGTAAAAGATAACAATGCATTGGATCTGGTGACTGAGATATTTGGTCCAAATATCACACACCTTGGCAATAAAATAAATCTCAAGTTGCCTGGCTCAGGCACTGAGGTGAAGTTCCATCAGGACTTTCCTTTTGAGCCTCATTCCAATGAAGATATTATGACTGTTCTTTATTTTTTAGATGATGTGACCCTTGAAAACGGGCCGCTTGAGGTTGTTCCTGGAACCCATAATGGGCCACTACACTCTCATTGGCATAAGGGCATTTTTACTGGAGCTGTTGCTGAAAATGTTGCATCTGAAAATAAAAAAAATGCGTTAAGTTGTATTGGTAAAGCAGGTTCAGCTTGCCTTATGCATTCAAAATTGCTGCATGGTTCAGCACCAAACCGATCTTCACTGCCAAGGTCATTATTCATCATTACCTATAAAGCTGAGGATGCAGTTGCACTCTCTCCAAACCACCTCCCAAGTGATCTAGTTGGCATGGTTGTCAGGGGTAAAGAGACTGGTACCGTGAGGTGTACTAGCTATAGTATCGAGTTGCCAGAATACCCAAAAGAGGTTTCCTTTTTTGGACAGCAATCCAAAAGTAAAAATATTGCAATGTAAAAAAACTTAAAGCTAGATTATCAAAGGGGACACAAATCGATTTAATCAAAATAATTTCTATAGTTGGTGATGAGTTGGTCATAGATTGGAGCGATGGAAACAAAAGCTCTCTTTATAGTCTTTGGCTAAGAGACCACTGTCAGATGCCTGAATCAAGAAACTTAGATAATGGGCAAAGACTATTTAGCGTTAAAGATC
>JGI26246J51724_1001586_pt1 | contig 10262 bp, 8 predicted proteins | sample SaaInlLV_10m_DNA_FD_51724 | JGI IMG/M metagenome (IMG submission 51724) | reverse complement strand
ATCCTTGACAGGGCATTCTTTGGGCGCAACCTCGGTTCACGAAGCGATCTACTCGCTCTCGATGATGCAAAATAGCTTCATTTCAGCCTCTGCGAACGTGCNAGAGCTCGATCCGGCACTGGATGCCTCAGAGATTGTCACCACACGGCAAGACGATGTCGAGCTTGATACAATTCTTTCCAACAGCTTTGGCTTTGGTGGCACAAATGCGACCTTAATCATGAGCAAATTTAACGGATAAAATCATGGCAGAACTTCTTAAAGGAAAACGCGGTCTGATCACCGGAATTGCAAATGATCGCTCCATTGCTTGGGGCATCGCGGAGGCTATGAAGGCCGAGGGTGCAGAATTGGCCTTTGGCGTGCAAATGGATGTCTTTGGTNAGAAAGTCAAACCTTTGGCGGCNAATATGGGTGTGGATCTTGTGCTGGATTATAACGTGCAAGACGATGCCAGCACGCAAGCGGCCTTTGACACATTGGCCGATAAATGGGGCGGGCTGGATTTCGCTGTGCATGCCATCGCCTATTCCGACAAGAGCGAATTGACCGGACGGTTCATCAATACCAGCCGCGAAAACTTCAAAAGCTCTCTAGAGATCTCGGCCTATTCCTTCATCGACATGGCCAAGAAAGCTGAGCCATTGATGAAAGATGGCGGCACTTTGATCACGTTGACCTATCAGGGCAGCCGCAAGGCCACCCCTTGGTATAACGTCATGGGCGTGGCNAAAGCGGCGCTGGAATCGGCAGTGGTCTATCTGGCCAATGATTTGGGCCCNCAAAAAATTCGTGTGAACGCNATTTCTCCCGGCCCGATGAAAACCCTCTCTGGCGCGGCCATTGGCGGNGCGCGCAAGACCTTCCGCTTCACCGAAGCCAACACGCCCCTGCGCGCCAATGCCACCAAAGCCTCCATCGGCGGCACNGCTGTCTATTTGGCATCAGATTATGGCGAATGCACCACCGGCGAGACCATTATGGTGGATGGTGGTCTTCATATCCTGGGCCTGCCACAGCCCGAGAATTTCTAAGACCTCCGGGGTCTTAGATACTGTTTCAAAAGATATCGCCCGGCTTGCCTAGGGGCTGGGATAGNTCTCTAGCGCGCGGGTGAACATTTGTGCATCAATATTGCCACCCGAGGCGATGCAGATCACATGCTCACCGCTCAGCTGCTCCCCATGATAGAGTGCAGCGGCCAGAGCAATGGCCCCACCGGGTTCGAGCACAAGTTTAAACCGGCTAAAGGCCACAGAGATGGCCCGCAGGCAATCTTCTTCCGGCACAACGATGCCCGACCCGCATAGCTCGCGCATGAGCGGAAAGGTCATTTCCCCAGGGCTGCGGGTGACAATAGCATCGCAAATGCTGCCGCCGCTGCGGGTATTGCTTTCCCGGCGACCGCTTTGTAGCGAACGGGTCACGTCATCGAAATCCACGGGCTCCACAGGCCGCACGCGCATATTTGGAGCCTCCTGCTCCAGCGCCAATGCGACCCCAGAGGTCAAACCGCCGCCGCCGCAACAGACCAAGACATCAGCCTTGGCAATCCCAACCTCTGCCGCTTGCGCGGCTATTTCCAGCCCGCAGGTGCCCTGCCCGGCAATGACCTCAGGCGCATCATAGGGTTTGATCAGGCTCAAACCACGCGCCTCAGCCAGGGCCGCGCCGATGGCCTCACGGTCCTCGCGGTCTCGGTCATATAAAATCACCTCAGCCCCCAGCGCGCGGGTGTTCTCAACCTTCAATCGGGGGGCATCTTTCGGCATCACAATAACCGCCGGCACCCCATGCAAACGGGCGGCCAGCGCCACGCCCTGCGCATGATTGCCCGACGAATAGGCAATGACGCCCGCCGAGCGCACCTCAGCTGCGAGGGCCGAGACCGCAGACCAACCGCCACGAAACTTAAATGATCCAGTATGTTGCAAAGCCTCCGCCTTGACCCAGACCCGCCGCCCGGCGATCTCATCGACAAAGGCAGAATTGAGCAGCGGGGTGCGCCGCGCCTGGCCTTCCAGCCGCTGCGCCGCGGCCCGTATCATCTCTATATTCATCTTTTATACCCCTGCTATTTGAGGAATCCCGGTTAAATCTCGCAATTGATAGTGCGGTGTCCATGGCAGGCGATCAACCGGCTCACCGCTGCGATCCACCCAAGCGGTTGCGAAGCCATATTCCGCCGCCGCCGCCGCATCCCAACCATTGGAGGAGACAAAAAGCACCTCCCCGACCTGACATCCGAAATGGCTGCCGACCAGGTCATAGACCCGGCGGTCTGGCTTGAAAATTCCAACAGATTCAACAGACAAAACCGCATCGAGCCGATCTGAAAGCCCGGCAGAGACAACGGCACCTTCCAACATATCAGGCGAGCCATTGGACAAGATAGCCGTGTTGAGCCCCGCCGCCTTGAGGGCCGCGAGCATCGCTGGCACTTCCTCATAGGCTGCAAGACTCCAATAGAGATCCAGCAAGTCTTTGCGCAGGCGCGCGCCCGAGACCCCATTGGCCTCCATCGCCCAATCCAGCCCATCTTGGGTCACCTGCCAAAAATCAGTGTGAGCGCCCATCACAGCCCGCAACCAGCTGTATTGCAGCTGTTTCAGGCGCCAGTCGCCAGCCAATTTAGCCCAATTCTCAGCAATTTCGGAATTCTCCGGGCGACTGGCAGCTTGGCGGGCGGCCGAGGCCACATCGAACAAAGTCCCATAGGCGTCAAAGACGCAGGTTGTGATAGCCATAGAATCCTCCATAAGATGAGGCCAACGATAGCGACAATCGGCGAAAGGGGAAGAGACATGCACGTCTTCGACAAATCTGGAATGCATATTCATTATCGCGATGAGGGCGACCCGCAGGGCGCTCCGTTGGTCTTTTCCAACTCATTGGGCACGGATATGCGGCTGTGGGATCAGATTATGCCCTTGCTGCCCGCCGGTCTGCGTATCATTCGTTATGACATGCGGGGGCACGGTCTGAGCGATTGTCCAGAGGCGCCCTATTCCATGGGTGCCCTGATTTCTGATGCTGAAGCTCTGCTTGATCATTTGCAAATTACGTCCTGCCTCTTTGTTGGCCTGTCCATCGGCGGTATGGTTGCCCAGGGGCTGGCCAGCAAAAGGTTGGATTTGATCCGAGCCATGGTCCTATCAAACACAGCCGCTAAGATTGCCACCAAAGATATTTGGCAAGACCGGATAGACAGCATCCGAAAAGACGGCATTGGCCCGGTGGCCGGCGCCACGATGCAGCGGTGGTTTAGCCCTGAAATGCACGGCACGCCGGCGATGGCCCCTTGGGCTAATATGTTGCTGGCCACCCGCGAGGAGGGTTATATTGGCTGCGCCCATGCGATCTCTGGTACAGATTTTATAACCCCAACCTCGGCCTTGCGCTTGCCGGTTATGGGCATCGCCGGTGATCACGACAGCTCTACCCCACCGGATTTGGTGCGCGAAACCCTCGAGCTCATCCCCGGCAGCAGCTTTCACATCATCCGCGGCGCGGGCCATCTGCCCTGCGTTGAACGACCGGCGCAATTTGCCAAACTGTTGGGTGATTTTTTGCGGGCAACCGGACATATCTAAGCAATTTAGGATCCCTGGCATGAACAAACCTCTGGCCTTTACCTTCATCATTGTNACCCTGACAATTGATGCCATGGGCATTGGCCTAATCATTCCTGTGATGCCCGATCTGTTGCAGGACATTGAAGGCGGAGATCTCGGCCATGCGGCCATTTGGGGCGGGATTCTGTCCATGGTCTTCGCCTTAATGCAATTTCTTTTTGGTCCCACCATAGGCTCGCTAAGTGACAGATACGGGCGCAGGCCGGTGCTGCTGGTCTCCTTGCTGGTCATCGCCGTGGATTATGTCGTCATGGGGCTGGCCCATTCGATCTGGCTGCTGGTTCTGACCCGCGTCATTGGCGGCATTGCCGCCGCGACCCAAGCCACCGCTGCAGCCTTCATCTCGGACATCTCGACCGCAGAGAACCGCTCCGCCAATTTCGGCATTCTAGGCGCCTCCTTTGGGGTTGGCTTTGTACTGGGCCCGCTGATCGGTGGTCTTTTGGGCGAATATGGCTTCCGCGTCCCGTTTTTTGCGGCCGCCGGGCTGGCCAGCCTCAACCTCCTGTTGGGATATTTTGTATTGCCAGAAACGGTGGGCAAAGAGCTGCGCCGCCCGTTTGATCCGGCCCGGGCCAATCCTTTGGGCGCGCTGGTGCAAATCCGTAAAATCCCCGGCCTGGCGCGATTTTTACTGGTATTTTTTCTCTATGAATTTGCCTTTTACTCCTATCCGGCGATTTGGGTGTATTACGCCAAAGCACAGTTCCATTGGGAACCCGGCATGGTCGGCCTCTCCTTGGCCTCCTTCGGCATATCCGTGGCCGTCGTCGAAGGTCTGTTGATCCGCAGGATCTTGCCCTGGCTTGGTGAGCGGCGCACCATCGTCATTGGCTTTATGTTCAATATCGCCATGTTTACCGCCTTGGGCTTTCTCACCTCTGGGTTTTGGGCACTTATCATCGCGCCCTTTTCCGCGCTTGGCTCGGTTGTGGTGCCCGCCATGCGCGGCATCATGGCCAATAAAGCGGCGGCCAATCAGCAGGGGGAAGTCCAAGGTATCATCGCCTCAACCCAATCTCTGGCGGTCATTTTTGCCCCGTTGGTGCTGACCTATGTGTTCTATCTCGCCACGCGTCCCGGCGGGCCGGTCTTTTTGCCGGGTGCGCCGTTTCTTCTGGCCGCGGCCGTGGTGGCGATCACGCTGACCCTCTTTACCACACGGCCAAGGGGCAGCATCTCCGGGCAAAATTCCACCCGTTAAATGTCGCAAAACCTCTTGCAGGTTTTGCAACAGGCTTTAGCCTCGGGGCACTTATCTAATGGAGCCGAAATGACCCGTATCAAAGCCGCCGTCGCTCATGCCTTTGGCCAGCCTCTTTCCATCGAAGAGGTTGAATTGGCGCGCCCCAACTCTGGGGAAGTTGAAGTCACTCTCGAGGCCTGCGCCATTTGCCACTCAGACATCACCTATCTGGACGGCGGTTGGGGTGGCTCGCTGCCTGCGGTCTATGGCCATGAGGCGGCGGGACGCATTTCTGCACTTGGCGATGGGGTCACGGGGCTGAAGCACGGTGATGCGGTCGTGGTGACATTGATTCGCTCTTGCGGCACCTGCCCCTCCTGCTGCACAGGCCGACCCACAGGCTGTGAGGCCGCCTATGACGGGGACAAAGGCCCGCTCTCCATGCCGGACGGCAGCAAATTGCATCAAGCCATGGCCAGCGGGGCCTTTGCCCAGCGCGTTGTTGTCGCGCAAACTCAGGTCGTGAAAATTGGCGATGATATCCCAATGGATGTGGCCTCTCTCATCGCCTGCGGTGTGATCACCGGTGTGGGCGCAGTGGTCAATGCCGCGCAAATGCGCCCCGGCCAAGATGCGGTCGTCATCGGCGCGGGCGGGGTTGGTCTCAACGCCATCCAGGGCGCACGGATCGCGGGCGCTCGGCGCATTGTCGCGGTGGATATGCTGCCCGAAAAGCTCGAGATTGCCATGGAATTTGGCGCAACCCACGGGGTGCTTGCCACGGGTGATGCCCCTTGGGTTGAGGCGCAACAGGCTCTGGGCCGCGGCGCGGATGCGGTTTTTGTCACTGTGGGTGCCGCGGGCGCCTATACCGCCGCCCCCAATTATCTCGCCAGTGGCGGCAAGGTCATCATGGTGGGCATGCCCGCGACAGGCGCCGCTTCCTCCTATGAGGCTGGCAATCTTGCTGCGGCCTCTCAGGCCATGATCGGCTCGAAAATGGGGGATGTGGTGATTCAACGCGACATCCCATGGATCGTGGATCTTTACCGCCAAGGCCGCCTAAAGCTGGACGAGTTAATCTCAGCCCATTGGAGCCTTGAGCAAATCAATGAGGCGATCGCGGATACGAAAACGGGATCTGCAAAGCGCAATGTGATCGTGTTTAAGTAGTCGGGCACAGGCCTCAAACCCGCCACAGGGCGGCGCAGATATTGGGAGATTGATATGAAGCTGCAAGATCTTGAAGTGATCATCACCGCCCCGCCTGCACCTGGCTGGGGGGGGCGCTATTGGATCTTTGTAAAAGTCACCACGGACACTGGGGTGACCGGCATCGGGGAATGCTATGCCAGCAGCCTTGGGCCGTCCACAATGGTCCATGTGATCCACGATGTTTTTGAACGGCATATGCAGGGGCAAAGCCCAGAAGATATTGAGCTGATGTTTCGCCGCGCCTATTCCAGCGGCTTTACCCAAAGACCTGATCTAACCGTGATGGGGGCATTTTCGGGGCTGGAGATCGCCTGTTGGGATATTCTCGGCAAGGATCGCGACCGTCCGGTCTGGGCGCTTTTGGGCGGCAAAATGAATGAGCGCATTCGGGCCTATTCTTACCTATACCCACTCGAGCACCATGACGTGAATACATTTTGGGGCAATGCCGACCAAACGGCGGAGTCTGCAACTGCCGCCCTGGCCAAAGGGTACACGGCGGTGAAATTCGACCCCGCTGGCCCCTATACGTTGCGCGGCGGCCATATGCCGGCCATGTCTGACATCACCCAATCCATTGCTTTTTGCAGTGGCCATTCGTGAAGCCGTGGGCGATAAGGCCGATTTATTGTTTGGCACCCACGGTCAGTTTTCAACCGCCGGGGCCATTCGGCTGGGCACTGCGCTGGANCGGTTTTCACCGCTTTGGTTTGAAGAACCCATCCCACCCGATAATATTGCTGAAATGGCCAAGGTGGCCCGCGCNGTCACCACGCCAATCGCCACAGGGGAGCGCTTGACCACCAAGGCTGAATTTGCCGAAGTCTTGCGCCAAGGGGCNGCCACGATCTTGCAGCCCGCTTTGGGCCGGTCGGGCGGCATTTGGGAAACCAAGAAAATCGCCGCCATTGCNGAGGTCTATAATGCGCAAATGGCTCCGCATCTCTATGCTGGACCTGTGGAATGGGCNGCCAATATTCACCTCTCGGTATCGATCCCCAACACATTGATCGCCGAGACCATTGAAACCCCCTTCCATGCTGCNTTGATCAAAAACTCGATCCAGGTTGAAAATGGGTTCATCACAGCGCCCNGCGCCCCGGGTCTTGGCATTGAGTTTGACGAAGACCTCGCACGCGCNCATCCCTATGAAGATGACGGGCAGCACCTGCATTTGCAGATGCAAGAGGCACCGTGTGATTACCAAAATGGCAATCTGTTCCTTGGAGGCGCGCCNCCAAAACCCCTAGATTAAAGCCTCTGGCCATGGGGCGCAGGCTCCATGGCCCAGCGCATTAGCTGCGCATTTTNAAGCCTTNGGGGTCGTAAAGCGGTGCGGATTGGACCTCGGCGCTGTACATGTGACCTAAGATTTCCACCTCAAGCCTTTGTCCGCCGGCGCTCAGCTCGGTTGGAACATAGCCCATGGCCATGGATCGGCCGACATGATGGGCATAGCNGCCGGACGAGATGTAGCCCACGGCCGCACCGTTATGCAGGATCGCCTCATCGTTGGACACGTCGATCCCCTCAACCTCAAGGGTCAGGGTCACCAACCGCTTGGCCGGCTGTCTCACGGCTTGGGCGGCAGTTTTACCGACAAACTCTTTGTTCCAATTGATGAACCCATCAAGGCCAGCTTCGGCGGCGGTAAAATCGGGGCGGAAATCCAGGCCCCATGCGCCCCAGCCTTTCTCAAGCCGCATCGACATCAAAGCCCGCGCGCCATACCAGCGCAGGCCCTGATCTGCCCCCGCCAGCTCCACCGCTTCGGTCAAGCGGCGCAGATATTGCGGCTTGCAGTAAATTTCATAGCCCAATTCGCCCGAGAAACTGATCCGCGTCAGNATCACGGGGACACCCGCCACATAGGTCATTTTGGTGTCGCGAAAGGCAAAGCCCGCGGCGCTGACATCCTCGCGGGTCAGTTCGGCCAAGACCGCACGGGATTTTGGACCNCTGAGCGCCAGCCCGTGCCAATCCTCACTCACATTGCGATAGTGCACANCGGCNGGCAAATCGCGTTCGAACCAACGGCGATGGGCTTCTTGCATGGTGCCCGATCCAAAGAGCATGAAATGTTCCGCCCCATAACAGGCCACGGTCAAATCACCATAGAGCTTGCCCTTTTCCGTCAACATCGGCGTCAAAGTCACGCGGCCCGGTTTCGGTATGAAACCGGCCAAGATCCGGTCAAGATAGGCACGGGCCCCCGGGCCCTTAAATTCATGTTTGGCGAAGTTGGCCACTTCAATCACCCCAACATCTGCGCGCACCGAGGCCACCTCACGCGCCACATAGTCATGGCTGCGGTTGCGTTCAAAACTGGGCGCCTCATGGGCGTCGTCGGGCCCATTGGCAAACCAAAGCGCATGTTCCAAACCAAAACTTTGATCCATGCGGGCGCCCTTGGCCACCAGATGATCGTAAATCGCGGTGGTTTTCTGCAACCGCCCCTTCGGCAGCGTTTCATTGGGGAAGGTCATNACGAACCGGCGTTCATAGTTTTCCGTCGATTTCACCGTGCCCCAATCCGGCGTCGCCCAATCGCCGAAGCGCGCCACATCCATGGCCCAGACATCAATGGAAGGCTCCCCATCAATCATCCATTCNGCCATGGTCAGCCCAACGCCGCCACCTTGGCAAAAGCCCGCCATAACCCCGACCGCGCACCAATAGTTCGTCATCCCAGGCACGGGGCCAATCATTGGATTTCCGTCCGGGCCAAAGGTGAAGGGGCCGTTGATCGCTTGCCGAATGCCCACCTCTCCCAGAACAGGAATACGCTCAAAGGCAAACTCCAAACGATCCGCGATTTGCTCTAAATTTGGCTGCAACAACTCATGGCCAAAGTCCCAGGGGGTGCCGCCGACTTTCCAAGGGGTTCCGCGCTGCTCATAGGTGCCCAAAAGCAGCCCGTCGCGCTCCTGGCGAAAATAGATATTGGCCTCATAATCAATCCCGCAGGGCAGACGGTTCGGCGCATCGGCAATGGCTTGGATCTTTTCCGTCAGCAGATAGTGATGCTCCATCGGCTGCACCGGAATGTTAAGCCCCTGCATATGTCCCACTTCACGCGCCCAAAGCCCGCCGCAATTGACGATATGCTCCGCGTTGATTGTCCCGCGCGGCGTGTGCAAGTCCCAGCTGCCGTCCGCCCGCTGGATGGTTTTTGTCGCTGGCGTATGGGTGAAATATTGCGCCCCATGCACCTTGGCCGCTTTGGCAAAGGCATAGGTNGCCCCAGAGGGGTCCAAATCTCCATCTTGATCATCCCACAGCGCGGCNATGTAATGTTTGGGATCAATCAACGGATGGCGATCGGCCACTTCCTGGGGGCTGATGAACTCTTGACTGAGGCCCATGTAGCGCGCCTTCGACCGCTCGCGTTTGAGATAATCATACCAGGTTTTATTCGAGGCCAGATAAAANCCGCCGGTCATATGCAGCCCGACCGAATGGCCCGAAAGCTCTTCAATCTCTTTATATAGGTCAATGGTATANCCTTGCAGGCGGCTGATGTTCGGATCGCTTGAAATCGTGTGAATTTGCCCAGCCGCGTGCCAACTTGATCCCGANGTCAGCTCGTCGCGCTCCAGCAAGACCGCATCTTTCCAGCCAAATTTTGCCAGGTGGAACAAGATCGAACAGCCCACGACCCCGCCGCCGATAATCACAACTTTCGCATGGCTCGGTAGGGCCTTAGCTCCACCTCCGTTTTCCGATTTTTGAATCTCTGGCATATCAGTCTACCCGTCTTTTAAGTTATATTTTCCAAGCCTAGCATGGCCATTCTCTCAATACCAAGCGTCCGGAATTTCCGATTTTCTGCGGTCCACATAGGCTTGCAATTCTTCCTTAACCCCTGCGTCGATCGGCGGAGGTTCATAGGCACGCAACAGGCTTGTCCATCGCTCATAGGCCCGCTGCCGCATGTCTTTCGCCCCGCCTTCCTCCCAGCTTTCGACATTTTCGCTGTCACTCAACGCGGGCTCATAGAAGGCGGTTTGGTAATTGCGCATCGTATGGGCCGAGCCCAAGAAATGCCCGGCCGGTTCAACCTCACCATAGGCATCACGCGCCAGCGCCTCAGGGCTGCTGTCAAGCCCCGCACCCAGTTTCTGATAGCCCCCCAAACGGTCCGCATCCATCACCAGTTTTTCAAATCCAGTGCAGAGCCCACCTTCCATCCAACCGGCCGCATGAAGAACAAAATTTGCCCCAGC
>JGI26246J51724_1001583_pt1 | contig 10275 bp, 7 predicted proteins | sample SaaInlLV_10m_DNA_FD_51724 | JGI IMG/M metagenome (IMG submission 51724) | reverse complement strand
CTTTATGCAAATAATGTATGGCTAATTTATTCAGACTTACCTTGGATTGATCCTTCTGAAATAGAAAGAAGAAGCGGTCATAACTGGGCTGAAGCAGGCCAGTTACCAAACACAAGATCCGTAGGGGTAAACTTAAATTTAAGATTTTAAAATTGTATAAAATGAAAAAAACAATAAAGAACATCGCATTTTTGGTTTGTATATCAATATGCTATATATCATGTGAAGCCATCGATTTTGGTGATATCAACGAAAATCCAAATGGACCGACAGTAGCGGTTACTTCTCAGCTATTAACCGAGGCTCAAAAAGCAATAGGAAACTCAGTTGTAACGAGTGTTAAGGGTATATTATTTACCCAGCAATTAACAGAAGGGCAATATCCTTCTAGTTCTAGATATACCGGTTTGACAAGTAATTACAACGGATGGTATACAGGTCCTATTCAGAATTTAAATGAAATCATTAAAATTAACAGAGATGAGGATTTAATGACGACTGCTGAAGCTTTTGGAGACAACAATAATCAAATAGCTGTAGCTAAAATCATTAGAGCCTTTTTACTTCAAAACATAACAGATCGATGGGGAGCATTGCCTTGGACTGAGGCGTTTCAAGGAATTGATTTCCCTCAGCCAAAGTTTGACACACAAGAGGAACTTTATAATTATATGTTCGTCGAAGTTGACGAAGCTTTATCTCTTATCAACATTGATAACAGTGGGCCTAAAGGAGATTTGATTTTTAATGGAAATATGTCACGTTGGAAAACATTTGCAAATACATTGAAAATGACCATGGCTTTAAGAATCTCAGATGCAAATCCTTCTTTAGCAAAATCAAAGTTTGAAGCTGCTATTGCTGGTGGAGTTATAAAAAGCAATTCAGAAAATATCCTGTTCAATTTTGGAGCCGATGATGGTAGTGATAATCCATGGCAAGATCGTTTTGAATCGAGAGTTGATTATCTCCTTTCTGAAACCTTAGCAAATGCATTAAGAACAAATCAAGATCCAAGACTTTTTAAATATGTAGAACCTTCAAGNGATGGATCTATTTCGGAAACTAATTTTCCAAATGGTATTGATGCTAAATATGTTGGAGCTCCAAATGGATATGTAAATGGTAATGTTCAAGATTACTCTTTACCCACAAGAACAGTAACCGGAAATCAAAGATATAAATCACCAATATATACTTCTGCACAAGTGAAATTATCTTTAGCTGAAGCAAAGCTAAAAGGATGGAGTATAGGAAGTGGAACTGTCGAAAGTCTTTTAAAAGAAGGAATTGAAGAATCAATGCGCTTTTGGGGAGTTGATGAATTAGATATCAATGCTTACACCGATGCACATACATCTGCAACCCTGGCAGATATCGCTTATGAAAAATGGGTTGCGCTATATCTAAATGGTCCCGAAGCATGGGCTGAATGGAGAAGATTAGACATGCCTGTTTTAATTCCCTCTGGAAATGCAGTGGATCCTAGAATTCCTGTACGAGATGCTTATGATTCTTCTATTGAAGATAATAATTCGGCCAACTATGCAAGTATNATTAGTATTCAAGGACCAGACAATCTTCACACCAAGTTATGGTGGGATAAAAATTAGGTTTAATATTCAACCTAAATTATACTAAAAAGTGCATTCCATTTGGGATGCACTTTTTTTTACAATGGTTTTTGAATTGTCAGCTAGGTAATGTAAACATTGATAATTTATATTATTTAAAAAAGGTTGATGAGACTGGAAAATTAATTTTAATAACGAAAGCAAAAATTATATGAACAACATCTTTTTTTTTTATAAGTTTGAAAAAAAATCGATGAAAAAATCTTTCTATATACTATCNTTATTTTTCACTTTAACGTTCCTGCATTCCCAAACAGGGAAAGGTTATGGCATTGGCTCAAACGGGGTTCAATCAGACGGAAGACTCATAGATATTTTTGAAAACATCAAAAACAGAGCAAATTCGGCAACTAAAGCTACAGCTTCAATTAAAGGGAGTCCTTATTTTGACGAAGGTTTCAAAACCGCTCAGGTAGAATATTTCGGTACTGTTTTAAAAGATAATATTTATTTGAGATACAATGCATTTAGTGATGAAATGGAAATGTCAAAAACTTCCAGCCAGAATTCCTCCGAGGACATCCTTATTAAAAACAACAAAGTAGCCTGTGTAATTGAAGGAGAAACGTATCGATATTTGGGATATATCAATGAAAATCAACCTCCAGCAGTAGGTTATGTTAAAGAACTGTTCAAGGGATCTGTTTTTGCATTTTATGTTAGAGAGACAAAAGTGTATATGGAGGCAACTACTGCAAGGACTTCTCTAGAACGTTCATTTCCCGCACGTTTCGTAGATAATATTGACTACTATTATGCTGTAGAAAATGGGCCTCTTCAGGAAGTTAAATTATCAAAAAAGAAAATTTTAACAGCTCTAAAGCCCTACACAAATGACATCAGAGCTTTTATTGACGAAAATGATTACAAATTAAAAAAATTACAAGAAGTTGTGGACTTATTCACTTTTCTGGAGACCCTCTGATAAAAAAACTCAAAACCTCAATAATCCCAATGAATTATTGAGGTTTTGAGTTTATCAAACCTTTTGAAAACAATCTATTTCTCATTAAAAAATTATTTTAATTCATAAATTTTTTGTTTTTATTAACATTTATTGAGCATAATAATTAAATTTGTCGGATAAAATTTATTTCAAATGAAACATTTATACTATTTAACATCTCTTTTGCTTTGCGTTCAATTCGCAATAGCACAGAGTACTGTAACAGGTAATGTTACCGATGATCAAGGGGTGCCGCTTCCTGGTGCTACGATCCTAGAAGTAGGAACTAGCAACGGAACCACAACCGATTTTGACGGTAACTATTCCATCTCAGTTCAAGATGGTGCCTCTATCTCTGCAAGCTTTGTAGGGTATGAAACTGCAACAACAGCTGTTGCTGGCCAAGATCAAATTAACTTTTCTTTAGATCAAGGAAACCAACTAGAAGAGGTTATTGTCACGTCCCTAGGGATTAAGCGTGAGAAACAAGCCTTGGGTTATGCGGTATCCGAAGTATCGAACGAATCTATTGAGCAACGTGCTGAAGGTGATATCGGTCGTGTACTAACTGGAAAAGCTTCAGGGGTTCAAATTACTAACCAGTCTGGATTATCTGGATCAGGGACAAGTATTGTAATTCGTGGTTTTAACTCCTTCTCTCAAGGAAACCAACCTTTATTCATTGTAGATGGCGTACCATTTAGTAGTGAAACAAATAACCAAGGTAGTTTCGTTGATGGTAACAATGGTTCTTCACGATTCCTAGATATTGATCCAAATAACATTGAAGCCGTGAGTGTTTTAAAAGGTTTAGCAGCTGCTACACTTTATGGAACGCAAGGTAGAAATGGGGTAATCTTGATAACAACTAAATCTGGTAGTTCTTCAAACGGTGAGGTTAAGAAAAATGAAATTACAATCAATTCATCTTACTTTAATGTAGAGTTCGCCTCGATGCCTGAACTCCAAAATCAGTATGGAAATGGATTTGACCAAGCTTTCGGATGGTTCTTCTCAAACTGGGGTCCTAGTTTTGACGAAGGAGGACCTGCTGGATGGGGTGGACAAAATTCAATCAATGGTACCGTGTCTGGTACTCCTGGTTTTTTAAGACACCCATATACTACAGCAAGTTCTGCTACTGGTATTCCACAAATACTAGATGCACTAGGAATTGCTCCAGACGCATTATATGAGTGGAAACCTTACGATAGCATTGGTGGATTCTTTAATACAGGTCACGTTTTTAGTAACAACGTTAACCTTAGAGGTGCAAGTAGTGACGGTACAGTTAATTACAATATCAACTATGGTAACCTAGAAGATGTAGGATTTACTCCTGGAAACTCTGTAAACAGAAACACATTAAGTTTCGGTGGAAATGCACAACTTTCTAACAACTTTACAGTTGGAGGAACTTTAAACTTCACTCAAACTAAATTCAAAACTCCTCCTGTAGCTGCTGGTCGTGGTAGTAACGTAGGTGGAGAAGGAGCTTCTGTTTTTGCTAACGTATTTTATACACCACGAAGTGTGGATTTGATGGGGCTTCCTTATCAAAACCCTGTTACTGGTGAATCAATCTACTACAGACAAAACAACAGTATTCAAAATCCAAATTGGACAGTAGCCAATGCAGCAAACATCCAGAACACAAATCGTGTTTTTGGTGGGGCTAATCTTGCATACGCTATTAATGATAATCTTAATGTTGCCTACCGCTATGGTGTTGATGTTTATTCAGAGAATAACATTAACTACTCTAACAAAGGAGGGAAAACGGGATCTATTGTAAACCAAAATGGAATTTACGAAACTTGGAATAATACCAAATCTATTTACAATCATAACTTTAACATAAGCGGAGATTATGATATAGATGATTTCGGAGTAACATTTAACGTGGGTGTTGATTCAAGAAGTGATACTTTTGACCAAAATGGTACAAGAAGTACAGGGCAACAAGTTTTTAACGTTTTACGTCACTTCAACTTTGAGCAGCAAGATGAAATCCAATATCTTGAAAAAAGAAACATAATGGGTGCATTTGCTCAAACAGAATTAGATTACAACCGTTGGATTTATTTAACACTTGCAGCTCGTAAAGATTGGGTATCAAACCTTGCTGAAGCTAATCGATCAATCATTTATCCATCTGCTAGTGCATCATTTATTCCAACTTCAGCATTTCCTGAGTTGAAGAGTGATATCATTAGTTTGCTCAAANTAAGAGCGGGTTATGGTACATCAGCAAACTTTCCATTTGGATATCCTATTGCTGCAACACTTAACTTAGATACTCAATCTTTCATCAAAAACGGAAATTATGTGATTGCAAATACTTCTGGTTCTGTATTAGGAAATCCAGATTTAAAGCCTGAGCGTATTGACGAACTTGAGATTGGAGTTGAAGGACGTTTCTTCAATAACAGATTAAGTTTAGATTTATCAATCTATAACAAAAAGACAAACGATTTAATTATTAATCGTCCTTTAGACCCATCAACGGGTTATACTTCAACACAAACCAATATTGGTTTAATTGAAAATAAAGGAGTTGAGTTAGACTTATCTTTTGACTGGATACAAAGTAATGATGGTTTAAACTGGAATACTTCAATGAATTGGTCTACTAATGATGCTATCGTTGTTGACTTAGGAGAAGATACAGACAAAATCGTTTATGCTGGATTTGGAACTTTAGGTAATGCTGCAATTCCTGGGGAATCCTTAGGAACTATTATTGGGTCTTCCAATACGAGAGATTCTTCAATTGAAAATTTCCGTTGGTTACCTGGTAACAGTGTAGTAAACAACCAAGGTAGTTATGCTATCACTCAAGATCCAACAATTATTGGAGATGCAAATCCTGATTGGATTGCAAACGTTAGCAATAGTATTTCTTATAAGAACTTAAGTTTTAATTTCTTATTTAACTACCAACAGGGTGGAGATATATTTACCTATACTGTTGCAACACTATTAGGACGTGGTTTATCTGCAGACACTTTAGATCGTGAATTATCTTTCATCCTTCCAGGTGTAAATGCAAATGGACAACAAAATACTAAGCAAATCAATAACTCAACATTCTACTTTAGTAACGTATTATACGGTTCTGATGAAATGTTAGTTTACGACGCAAGCCACTGGAGATTGGGTGAAATTTCACTTTCTTACAGTTTGCCTCAGAGCCTAATCGAAAATACTCCTTTTGGAAACATTTCTTTTACTGCCTCTGGATTTAACTTATTCTACAATGCATATAACACTCCTCCTGGAACAAATTTTGATCCAAACATCGCAGGGGTTGGAGTTGGAAACGGTAGAGGATTTGACTTCCTTAACGGACCAAGTGCAAAGAGATATGGTGGAAGTATAAAACTTACATTCTAACAACTTAAAAAATAGAAACATGAAATATACTAAATACATTTTAGGACTTTGTTTAAGTGCTATGTTAGTGTTAGTTTCTTGTGAGACTACTGAATTAGATCTTACAAGCAACCCTAACGCACTAAGTCCTAGTCAAGCTGATCCTACGTTCTTTTTGAACAAGATCCAGGTAGATTTCGCCTTTTGGGTAAACAACATGGGAGACCGTGGTGGAGAACTTACGCGAATTAATTACATGAATGGTAGAAACTATGACAACATCTACTCTCCAGATAGCTGGAATGGTCTTTGGTCATCTGCTTACCGTGGAATGATGGAAGATATCCGTTTAATGAATATTTTAGCAGAAGAAGCAGGACTTCCTTATTATAAGGGGATGGGAAAAGTATTCCAAGGATATATCTTACTTACACTTGTAGATATGTTTGGAGATGTTCCTTACTCTGAAGCCTTACAAGGTGGTGAGGGAATCTTAAATCCTATCGCTGATAGTGGAGAAAGTGTTTATGCAGCTGCTATTGCACTTTTAGACGGAGCTGTTGCTGACTTTAATGCAGGTGGTCCAACACCATCAAATGATTTTTATTATAGTGGAGATTCTACTAAGTGGATCAAAGCCGCTAACAGTATAAAGAAAAAAGCACTTTTAAATAAAGGTGATTATGCTGGATACAATGGTATTACTAATTATATTAGCTCAGCTGCTGATGATTTTCAGTTTACTTGGGGAACAAGTGAAGCTACACCTGACACACGTCATCCACTTTACAGAGGTAATTATTCAGCAACGGGTGGTGGTGAATATATGTCTAACTGGCTAATGTTTAAAATGCTTAATGGACATTCAAACAATTCTGACCCTCGTTTAAACTATTACTTCTACAGACAAGTAGGTGAAACTCCTGGTTTCGATTCTGCAGCAAATGAAGAGGTACTTGAATGTGGATTAGAAGGTTATTATGTTCCACCGCAATATAGAAATGACACAACTCCTTTCTGTGCACCAACAAACTCTGCTAGCAAGCCAGCTGGTGGTTACTGGGGTAGAGATCATGGAAACGATAACGGAACACCTCCGGATGGTTTCTTAAGAACTTTACGAGGAATATATCCTGCTGGAGGAGTATTTGACGATAGATCATTTGAAGGTCAAGTTGCAGGAGCAGGTTTAGCTGGAGAAGGTATAACACCTGTGATGCTCTCTTCATGGATGCACTTCATGAATGCTGAAGTTGCTGTTTCTACTGGTGGTGATCCAACCACTGAAACATTAGAAGCACTAACGCAAGCTTTAAATAAAGCCGATGATCTTGGAGGTCCTAGTCTATCTTCAGATGATGTTGCTGCATATGTAGCTGCATTTACTGCTGACTGGAATGCCGCTGGATCAACTGCTGATAAATTAGATATGTGGGCTACTGAATACTTTATTTCCATGGTTGGAAATGGTGTTGATGCCTATAACTCATATAGAAGAAATGGTTACCCTAGAGACATTCAACCTAATGTTGAACCTAGTCCTGGAAGTTTCCCATTGAGTCAGTTTTATCCTGCGAATTATGTAAACACGAACAAGAACGCAACTCAAAGAGGTTCAAAATCTGATCGTGTATTCTGGAATTCTAATGGACCTTCTAACCTTAAATAATAGACAAATGAAAAAAATATCAATCCTTTTTAGTTTGCTATTGATTATAACGTCTTGTAGTGAACCAGACAACTTAATTAATGATGTACTAGATAATTATACAACCGGTGCTGTATTAAGAACGATTTCGTCCTCAGGGGAATATAATTTTTATGCTCCAGACACTTCAATCTTTTCAGCTACGATAGAAGAACATGACACTGAAAGTGGTGCTTTAATGCAAAATGTTGAGGTATATGTTAATTTAAATGGAGGAACCGATGCATTGTTAAAAACAATACTTCCAAATGAATTTACAACTGGACCTAAAGGCCTACCTAGAACAGATGTATCTGTAAGTTTAGGAGCTGCAATTTCTGCACTTGGACTTACATCAAGTCAGTATACTGGTGGTGATACGGTAAATATCCGTATGCAATTGAATCTTACAGATGGAAGATCATTTAGCGCAGACGATGCTTCATCTTCTATGACAGGTTCTTATTTCGCGTCTCCTTACGCATACAGTATGGTTATAAAATGTATCCCTTTATCTGCAGTACCTGGAATCTATACATTCGTGATGGCAGATAGTTATGGTGATGGATGGCAAGGTGGTCGTATCAAAGCAACAGTTGATGGAGTAAGTACTTTTTATGGTATGTATAGTCAATATGATGCTGTTGGTGCCGGTCAAAATGCAGGTCTAGAGCCTTACACAGGAAATACTTCAAGTGGTGAGGCTACATTAACAATTCCTGAAGGAGCCTCAACAATGGTATTTGAATGGGTTTCTGATAACTATAATTCTGAGTGTAGTTTCACTATCAAATACACTAATCTTGATGGAGGAAACGCCCAAACTGCATNTATTGAAAGTGTTGTTTCAACAGGACAAAAAACNTTAAGTATTTGTCAGTAATTGAATTTTACAATTAAAAATAAAAAAGGGACTTAATTAAGTCCCTTTTTTTATATGAAAAATTTANATTAAGGATAAACATAACCCCTCCAAAAGTAACTTCCCCCACCGTTAAATTTCCAAACCACATCACCTGTTCGAGAAACTTCCCAATATCCATAATCTCCCTCACATATTAATGTATTTCCGTTAGGTAAACGATACGCTCCAGATATTACTCCAAAATAGAGATCAGGGTGAGTAAATGTCCATGTTATTTCAGGTAAAATCCAAAGAGAGGGATCCTCATTGAAAATAGTGGGTAATCTTAATTCATAAACATTTGATTGTTTATCATCATAACCATTACTAAAAATTAAAAATCTACCTGAAGTTAAGGGGTCGTGCTCAACTAAAGTTGGTTGATGATTATTATAAAAAATTCTTTCAGCTGCAGAATCATAAGCTTGAGGATTACCAAATCGATAAATTAAATCTCCAAGTTCAGTACTATTTTCTGCTGTAGAATAAGAATGGGGAATTACCCAAACCTCACTATAAAAATTTACACTTAAATATATAACATCTTTCACTGAATCATAATACAAACCATTAGCATGCATTAGATCACCAAATTCATCAGTTACATAATTAAGATTGATTTTTTTTGGATATGAAGAAATTTGACCAAAATTAGGAGAAGAAGGATTAAAATCTTGGATTAAATGATCTACACTCCTCCATTCCCAAACAATTGAATTTAATTCTGGATTTAATTCAATTATTTTTTCAAGATAAATAGATCCACTAGAATTATAACCTAAAGCCTGAGCTTCACTTTCAGAAAAATGCTCCCAAATTATTAATAAAATATTCCCATTAGGAAGAATTTCAAAATCATGATGGGAGAGATAATCTTCATTATTTACCTCATATTCCCACACAACTGTGCCAGAAGGATCAATTTTCTTAAGAATACCACCAAAACCTTTTAAAAAAGGAAAAGAAACATTATCCGGCTTAAATAAGCCGATTAAGCTTCCATCATCTAATAGCTTTAACTCATTACCAAGATTATCATCAAAATTCCAAGATTGTATTCGTTTGCCAGTCTTATCGGTTAAAAAAGCTTCTTTGCCTCCATTTACAATCATAAAGACAGGTAAAGAGTCGATTTTTTTAGGATCATAAACTTCAATTGACTCATTTAAAATAGGTATGGGAAGAAAAATAGCAGTTAAAAAATATGGTTGAGTCACCTTTAAATTTAATGTTTCAGTTTCAATAACTTCATTTAATCCATCCCAACGGTCAAAATAATAACCCTCATTTGGTATCGCTGAAATCGATATAATTGTATTTGATTCTACATTAAATTGTGAAGAAGATACGGTGCCATTTCCATTTACTGAAACAGACACCTCAAATGAACTTGACATTTCCTCTGAGTCAGGAGAGCAACTCACAAGAAAAAAAAACATAACCCCAGTAAATTTGAACAATAAGAATGATTTTTTTAGAGAATTTACCATGATGAAATTAAATTTATGTGAAGATAAAAAACAAAAAAATAAAAGTTTTAATTAAAATAAAAAATAATGTTGAAAGAATTAATCTTAATTAGATAAGCATTAACTAATTAAAGTATTTTTGAAACATGGAAGAAACAGTAACTATATTTGGAATACGCGCAATTCTAGAAGCCATTGAATCTGGAAAATCACTTGATCGTGTTTGGTTGTTAAAAGGCACACAAAGTAAACTTTTCGAA
>JGI26246J51724_1001582_pt1 | contig 10278 bp, 9 predicted proteins | sample SaaInlLV_10m_DNA_FD_51724 | JGI IMG/M metagenome (IMG submission 51724) | reverse complement strand
AGCTCTTTTATGCCATCCCGCTGAAGCTCTTTTATGCTATCCCGCTGAAGCTCTTTTATGTCATCCCGACAGAGCGAAGCGACGAGGGATCTCCGGCTGGGTAACGAGATCTCTCACATGCGTTCGAGATGACAGGTTGAGCGTTTGGGGTGATATACAACAATGTCATCCCGACAGAGCGCAGCGACGAGGGATCTCAAATTTCCAGCTCAATCCATTGCGGATTTATACTCTCCACCAGCCTGTTCTTCTTTTCTCTGCGCCACTTCTTAACTTCTTTCTCTCTAGCAATCGCCGACAAAACATCATTGGTCAATTCATAATAAACCAGCCTATCGACACGGTATTTAGCAGTAAATCCAGATACGGACTTATCTTTATGCTGTGCTAAGCGCCTCTCCAAATTACTGGTCACACCCACATACATAACCTTGTTACTTCTATTTGTCAGAATATAAACCGCGTATTGTTTTTCCATCATTCGCTGCTGTTAATAAGATCAAGATTATTCTATTGCTGTCTTCAGTCGCGTGATTGTATGGATTCACGTTTTGGTGACAGGCTGGGAAATGTATGCTCAGTAAGGAGTAGTAACTAGCCTTGAGATCCCTCGTCGCTGCGCTCTGTCGGGATGACATTGTTGTATATCACCCCAAACGCTCAACCTGTGACCTTAAACGCCCGCAATCTGTAATCTCAACCCCCAGCCTGTCATCTCGAACGCACGTGAGAGATCTCAAAAACCAGCAGCCACAACCCTAATCAACCTGCCCCATCAGGATGCCACTTCCCGACCAAAAGGCACAGAAAGCAAAATAATAAAAACCACCCACAAAACCATCCATCTTGTTTGTTTTTTTTAAACAGACGCGGTATAGTTTCTTAAGCCTAATACTAATCATAAAAAAGGGGCATCTCTATGCCATACAGCACCGAATTTCTGCTCTCAGCTTACCGCACGATGAAGACCATCCGCGAGTTTGAAGAGCGCTGCGTCAAAGAATTTGAAGGGGGGAACGTCCCCGGTTTTACCCACGTTTCCAACGGTCAAGAAGCGATTGCAGTCGCTGCCTGTATCGACCTGAGTGACAAAGACATTATTGGCAGTACCCACCGCGGGCACGGCCACTGTATCGCCAAAGGCTGTGACGTTGGCGGCATGATGAAAGAAATTATGGGTCGATCCACTGGACTCTGCAAAGGCAAAGGCGGCTCTATGCACATTGCCGATATCGACAAAGGCATGCTCGGTGCCAACGCCATCGTTGGCGGTGGGCCACCACTGGTGAATGGCGCAGCCCTAGCCGCCAAAACCCTAGGCACCAAAAATGTCGCACTGTCCTTTAATGGTGACGGCAGCGCCAACCAAGGCACCGTTTTTGAAGCCATGAATATGGCCGTGGTATTGAAATTACCCCATGTCTTTGTCTACGAAAACAATGGCTACGCTGAGGGCACCGCGGCCAATTACGCCGTCGGCTCCAATAGTCTAACCGAGCGTAATGCTGGCTTTGGCATGCCTGCCGAGTGCATTGATGGTCTCGATTTCTTTGCCACTTATGAAGCACTCAAGATTGCCACAGAGCGTGCCAGAAATGGCGACGGCCCCACCGCTATCGAAGCCATGTGTGTACGCTTCGATGGCCACTTTATCGGTGACCCACAGCTCTATCGTCCAAAAGATGAAGTTAAGAACGCGCGCAAGAATCAAGACTGCATAAAAATATTCCGTGAGCGAGTGATTGCTGAAGGCTGGCTAAAAGCTGCAGCCATGAACGCCATCGACAAAGAGGTAATGGTTGAAATTGAAACCGCTGTTGTCAATGCCCTAGCGGCACCGCACCCAGACCCCGCCACGGACCTTATGTCCGATGTCTACTGCTCATACTAAGGATACTGAAATGACCAATCATTCTAATAATCCCGCTATTGGCGGCAAAACTTCCCTTAAGACGATCCGCGAAGCGATTAATGATGCACTGCGCGAAGAGATGCGCCGCGATCCCACGGTTATTGTTCTCGGAGAAGAAGTCTCTGGTGGTGCTGGCTGTGAAGGTGAAGATGACGCCTACGGCGGTGTCTTTGGTGTTACCAAAGGCTTAATGCCTGAGTTTGGACGCGAGCGTGTTATCGACACGCCCATCAGTGAAGCTGCCATTATTGGTGCCGCCGCTGGTGCCGCCAACAATGGCCTGCGCCCAGTTGCTGAACTGATGTTCTTCGACTTTATCGGCGTCTCCTTCGACCAGATCTTTAACCAGGCAGCCAAGTTTCGCTATATGTTTGGCGGCAAGTCAAAAACACCAATGGTTATTCGCGGCACCGTCGGTGGCGGTTGGCGCGCCGGTGCCCAGCACTCCAGTATGCTGCACTCTATTGTTACCCATATCGCCGGTCTTAAAGTGGTGATGCCCGCCAATGCCTATGATGCCAAAGGCCTTATGGTGCAGGCGATTCGCGATGATGATCCGGTTATCTTCCTCGAGCACAAGGTCATGTACGACATTGCCTGTGAAGTGCCAGACGAGCAATATGCCATTCCCTTTGGTGAAGCGGCGTTTCCCCGTCAGGGTTCCGATGTCACCATCGTCGCCATATCCAATATGGTCACCCATGCCATTACCGTCGCCGACATTCTGGCTAAAGAAGGTATTAGCTGTGATGTTATCGACCCCCGCACGGTATCGCCACTGGATCACGAAGCCATTCTTGAAAGTGTAGAAGTCACCGGTCGCCTGGTAATTATCGATGAAGGTAATCCACGCTGCGGCCTGGCCACAGATATTGCTGGCATAGTTGCCGAGCACGGCTTCTACAGTCTTAAAGCACCGATTCGCACCGTTACGGCACCTCACACACCAGTGCCATTCGCCCCAGAACTGGAAGATGCTTACCTGCCCAACGCAGAGAAGCTGATGGTCGCCGTTCGGGAAGTACTGGCCGCGGGCCCATCGGGAGCATAGTCATGACAAATGAAATCAAGCCGATCAATATGCCCAAGTGGGGCATGGAAATGTCTGAAGGTGATATCAATGCTTGGTATTTCGCCGTCGGTGATGAGGTCAATGCTGGGGATGATTTAGTCGATATAGAAACCAGCAAAATCATTAATACAGTCACCGCAACAGATAGCGGAATTCTCAGAGCCATACTGGGTGCAACGGGTGAAACCCATGCAGTCGGTGCTCTGCTGGGTGTTATAGCCAGTGCAGAGACTAGCGATGCGGATATTCAGGCGTTTATTAACAGCAATAGCAGTGCAGCAGCTGAACCAAAGGCTGTCACTGAAGCTTCAGCTCCAGTAGCCGCAGCAGTAGAAACTGCACCTGCTCCTGCTCCTGCCACTATTCCACAGGCCGCCAGTGGCCTCAGCAAACTCGCTGAAGGTGAAGATGACAGTCTGGTTGCCGCATCACCAGTGGCGCGTCGACTGGCCGCCGAATATGGCGTCAATCTTAATAATATAACCGGAACTGGCCGTCATGATCGGGTTTCCAAACGGGATCTCGAAGCCGCGGTAGTAGCCGCCGGCGGTCAATTAATCGGCAATAACCGTAGCGCCTCAAGTGCCGTTCACTACGGCGATGACAGTAACGTTAAAGCCACACCAGTTGCCCGTCGCATAGCCACTCAGCTGGGTATTAACCTGCTCGAATGTCGTGTCAGTGGCGATCGTGGTCGGGTCTGTAAAGCCGATGTCGAAGCCGTTGCCGCACTTAGAAATAAAATACCAACCCAGACGGATAGAAACACAACAGTGAGTAGCAATACCGTTGCATCTCAACCGATCAGCGGCATGCGCAAAACCATTGCTGCACGACTACAGGCATCGAAACAAACTGCTCCGCACTTCCGTGTCCATATAGACGCCGAAATCGATGCCCTGCTCGCCGTGCGCAAGCAGATTAATAGCAGCAACACTGACGCCAAAGTCTCGGTCAATGACTTTATTGTTAAAGCCTGCGCCAGTGCACTGATAAAAGTGCCAGCACTGAATGTGCAATTCGATGGCGAGCAACTGAGCTATTTTAGCAATGCCGATATCTCAGTGGCCGTGGCCATAGACGACGGCTTGATCACTCCGATTGTTAGCGACGCCAATCACAAAGGTCTGGTGGAGATCTCCAATACCACTCGCGATTTGGCTACTCGAGCCAAACTCGGTCGGCTTAAGCCTGAAGAGTTTCAGGGTGGCAGCTTCTGTATATCCAATCTTGGCATGTATGGGATCAAGCAGTTTGACGCCATTATCAACCCGCCTCAGGGTGCCATTTTGGCCGTCGGTGCTGGCGAACAACGCCCAGTGGTAAAAGACGGAGAGTTGGCGGTGGCAACGGTGATGAGCCTGACCCTATCCAGCGATCATCGCATTATTGATGGTGCTGTCGCGGCGCAATTTATGTCTGTTCTCAAGGGTTATTTAGAGCAGCCAGCCACCATGCTGGGTTAATGGAGTAACGACAAAGTGACTACGCAACAATTTGATCTAATGGTCGTAGGTGGCGGCCCCGGCGGCTATGTGGCAGCCATTCGCGCCGCACAGCTGGGCTTCAAAACTGCCCTAGTGGAGAAACAGCACCTCGGTGGCGTGTGCCTAAACTGGGGCTGCATCCCCACCAAGGCACTGCTGCGGGGCGCCGATATTGCCCATACTTTAAAAGAGGCAGAGCACTTCGGTTTCACAGTCGACAACCTTAGCTTTGATATCAAAAAGCTAGTGCAGCACAGCCGCTCAGTGGCCAGCAAACTTAGCCAGGGTGTTGCCTATCTCATGCAAAAGAATGGCATCACCGTAATCGATGGTACCGCCAGTCTGGCTGACAAGTGCCTGTTAGATGTGGAACAGGACGGTAAGGTCACACAGTTTAAAGCCACTCATATTATTCTCGCCACCGGTGCACGGGCGCGCAATTTGCCGAGTATTGAAATCGATGGCGAGCGCGTCTGGGGTGCTCGTGAAGCCATGACCCCCACCGCCCTGCCAAGCAAGTTGCTGGTGATTGGTGCCGGCGCCATCGGCGTTGAATTTGCCAGTCTCTACAATGATCTCGGCAGCGATGTCACGCTGGTTGAAGCGGAACAGCGTATTACGCCCGCAGAAGATGCTGATATTTCCGCCCTGGCTGAAAAAGCCTTTGTCCAGCGCGGCATTAAGATTTTAACCAACAGTATTGTCCAGTCTTTGGATAGCTCCGGCGCAGACACAGTTGCCCTCATAAGCGGCCCCAATGGCGAGCAGCACCTAGAGTTTGATCAGGTGATTCTCGCGGTGGGCATTACCGGCAATATTGAAAATCTCGGCCTTGAACCCTTAAAGGTTGAAACCGAAAAAGGCTTTTTGCAAGCCGACGGCTTTGGCAAAACCAATCTCGCCGGCTTATATGCCATAGGCGACGTTGCCGGCCCACCTTGGCTGGCCCATAAAGCTAGCCATGAAGCCGTTATCTGCGTAGAAAAAATTGCCGGTGTTGACGCTGTTAAACCACTGAATAAAGATCAGGTGCCAGGCTGCACCTATTGCCGCCCACAGATTGCCAGTGTCGGCCTCACCGAAGCCCAGGCCAAAGCCGCCGGACACAGTACTCGCATTGGCCGTTTTAACCTTAATGCCAATGGCAAAGCGCTGGCCATCAATGAAGCTGAGGGGCTGGTAAAAACCGTCTTTGACGAGCAGTCAGGTGAGTTGCTTGGGGCCCATATGATCGGCCCAGAGGTCACCGAACAGATTCAGGGTTTTGGCATAGCTCAGCAACTTGAAGCTACAGAGCACGAGTTGGCCCAGAGTATTTTTGCCCACCCCACGGTCTCCGAAAGTATGCATGAGTCTGTCTTGGACAGTCTGGGCATAGCTCTTCATCAATAGCGATACATCAACAGCTGGTCACCAATAGAGTGTAATTATGAGCAACCAAGTCCCCATCCATGAAGGCCTATTTACCTGGCCTTCCGCCAAGCCCCAGCTATTAGGTAGCCGCTGCGTCAACTGTGCAGAAACCGCTTTTCCGGCCCAGCCAGACTGCCGCAACTGTGGCTCTCGCGAAACCACGATTGTTGAATTGGGTGATCAGGGCATATTGTGGAGCTGGACCATTCAGACCTTTATGCCCAAGGCCCCTTACAAAAGCGATGAGACAGCAGAGACCTTTCAGCCCTACGGCGTTGGCTATGTGGAAATGCCCGGCGGCGTTCGTGTCGAATCGCGCCTGCTGCCCAATAAGCCAGAAGATTTACAGATTGGTATGCCCATGNAGCTGGATATTATTCCCTTTCGCACTGATGGCACTGACGGCAGCGGCGACCAAATAATGACGTTTCGTTTTAGCCCAGTGAAGGAGGCATAGATCATGGATGTAGCAATTATCGGTATAGGACTTCATCGCTTTGGTCGCTCACCCGGCCTCTCAGGCATGCAGCAAGGCGCATCCGCAGTGCGTAACGCATTGGCCGACGCCGGACTCTCCTGGAAAGATATGCAGTTTGCCTACGGTGGCAGCCAAGATGCTGGCAATGCCGACGCACTGGTTAACGAACTGGGTCTTACTGGCCTGCAATTTACTAATATCTGGAATGGCTGTGCCACCGGCGGTAGCTCATTGCACGCCGCTTACAGCGCAATTAAATCTGGCGAATACGATGTCGGTGTTGTAGTCGGTTTCGACAAACACCCCCGCGGCGCCTTTAACCCGAAACCCGCAGACTGGGGAATCGACGAATGGTATGGCGAGACCGGCATGATGCTCACCACCCAGTTCTTCGCCCTAAAAACCCAGCGCTATATGCACGATCATGGGATCACTGAAGAATCATTGATTCGGGTCTCAGAAAAAGCCTTTACCAATGGCTCCCTGACGCCCACCGCCTGGCGTCAGCAAGCACTGAGCTACGAAGAGATTGCCAACTCCGCAATGATCAGCGACCCGCTGCGCAAATATATGTTCTGCAGCCCCGCCGAAGGTGGCGCCGCACTGATTATCTGCAATGCCGACAAAGCCCATCTATACAGCAGCAAACCGCTGTATCTCAAGACCGCCGCCGTGCGCACCCGCCACTACGGCAGCTTTGAAGTCTTTGCCCCCTCCCAAGCTATGAATGTGGCCGACGCCTCAACGGTCACCGCCTCCAAAGCCGCCTTTGAGCAGGCTGGAATCGGCCCCGAAGATATCGATGTGATGCAGCTCCAAGACACCGACAGTGGCACCGAAATTATCCATATGGCCGAGAACGGTTTCTGCGAGCACGGCGAACAGGAAAAATTATTGCGCGAAGGCGCCACCGGTATTAATGGCTCAATGCCCATCAATACAGACGGCGGCTGTCTCGCCAATGGCGAACCCGTGGGCGCATCAGGCCTGCGCCAAGTCTATGAAGTCTGCGTACAGTTGCGCGGTGAAGGCGGCGCACGACAGGTACCGAATAATCCCAAGGTTGGCTATACCCATGTCTATGGTGCCCCCGGCCTCAGTGGCGTCAATATCATTACCAAATAATTACAATAAAAAGCAGGAGAGACTCTATGTCCGAATTAATCAAAGTAAAGCAGCAGGGTGAAGAGCGCTGCGAAGGTATTAGCTATCAAAATCTACTTGATGAGGAAACCATTGAGGTCCCGGCCTACCTGCGCGAAGACACCAACCCCTATATGGGTGACGAGGATATCAGTGTCGATCGNTGGATCTCNCGNGACTTTCACGACAAAGAAAAAGAGAAACTCTGGCCCAAAGTCTGGCAGATGACCTGTCGCGAAGAAGATATTCCCGAAGTCGGTGACCACCATATTTATGAGATCATCGACCAGTCGATTATTGTCACCCGCACCGGAGAAAATGAATTTAAAGGCTTTATCAATTCCTGCTTACACCGCGGCCGCATTCTCCGCGACTGCGACGGTCATGCCGACGAATTTGTCTGCCCCTTCCACGGTGCCACCTGGGATATCAATGGTGAGTTTAAAGGCATCCCCTGCAAATGGGACTTTAGCCATCTAGACGAAAAAGATATGAGCCTGCCACAGGTCAAAGTAGGCACCTGGGGTGGCTTTATCTTTATCAACTTCGACGAGAACTGTATCCCACTGGATGACTACCTGAGTCCATTGCCCGAGCACTTTTCCCGCTTCCCACTGCATGACTATTACAAAGGCGCTCATGTTCAGCGCGAAGTCCAGTGCAACTGGAAAGTCGGTGCCGAAGCCTTTATGGAGTCTTTCCACACCTTGGAAACCCATAGCGAAATTTTGACCTTTACCGGCGATGCCAACTCCCAGTACGACACCTTTGGTGACCATGTCAGCCGCTCGGTCACGCCAATGGGCATTCCCAGCCCGCATTTGCCACATGTAACTGAAGCCGAAACCATGCGCGATATTCTCGAGCTGTCAGGACGAATGGCCACCGACAGCGCCGAAGGCCACGAGATGCCCGAGGGAATCACCGCAAGGACCTATGTCGCCGAAACCAATCGAGAAATGTTTAGCGAAATTATCGGTGAATCACTGGATCACGCCACCAAGTCAGAGCTGGAGGACGCCATACTCTATATGTTGTTCCCCAACACTCAGGTATGGACCGGCTATCACGGCAATATTGTCTATCGCTTCCTGCCCAATGGTGACGACCACAACAGCTGTATCTTCGAAACCATGATCCTGCTCCGTTATGAGAAAGGCACCAAGCGCCCAGACTCCGCGGAAAAGAATATTCTGCGTCCCGATCAAGCCTTTAGTGAAGCCCCAGAAATTGGCGGCCTAGGCCCAGTATTTGATCAGGATGACAGCAATATGGCCGCCGTACAGAAAGGCATGATCGCCTCGAGAAAAGGCGCCGTGAGTCTTGCNAGCTATCAAGAGAGCCGTATTCGTCACCTACACCAAAGTATCGACAAATANCTCAATGCCTAAAGGCATTTGCTGCCGGGCATCAGACTATCTGAGCCCGGCATTTTCCTCTGCCCTATATTGACGAGACCTCTATGACCACCACCGCAGACAGCCTAATTCCCGCAATCGATATCACCGACAATCAGACCGTAGCAGTCACAGTCGAAGGTAAGAATATTCTTATCTGCAAAGCCAATGGGGACTATTATGCCGTGGATAATCAGTGCACCCATCAGCGCGCAGAACTCACCAATGGTCGTATTAGAAACTGCTATCTGGCATGCCCACTGCATGGTGTTCGCTTTGATTTACGCACCGGAATGCCCAAGGGCGAGCTCACCCGAGTGCCTTTAAAAACCTATCCTGTCAGTGTCGCCGAAGATGGCAACCTGCATCTAGAACTGGATTAATTATGCCAACCAACCGCCAAGTTGTACTCGCCTCCTATGTTAGCGACGCCGCTCAACCGGAAAACTTCGCCCTATCTGAAGGACCCATGCCAGAGCCCAGCGAAGGAGAATTTCTACTGCGCAATATGTACTTCTCAATGGAACCGGCAATACGCGGCTGGGTCGATGGCAAAGCCAACTATTTTGAACCTATCCCCATAGGCGGCGTGATCCGCGGCCCCTCGGTTGGACAGGTAATTAAATCTAAAAATCCCGATTTCGCCGAGGGCGAATATGTCTACGCCCTCAACCAGTGGGAAGACTATTCACTCTGCCACAGCGAAGCGATCCTGTTAGAAAAACTTAAGCCAGAGCCGGGTATTCCCCTCTCCTATTATGTTGGCTCTCTGGGTGGTGCAGGTGCCACAGCCTATATCGGCCTTCGTAAAGTGGGTTTAATTCAAGCTGGGCAGACAGTCGTTGTGAGTGCCGCAGCCGGCGCTACCGGCAGCATGGCGGGGCAGATCGCCAGACTTGCTGGCTGTAAGGTTATTGGTATTGTTGGCAGTGATGATAAGGCCGAATTGATTATTGAACAGTTTGGTTTTGACGCCGCGGTTAACTATAAAACGGAAGATGTCACTGAAGCGGTGATGGCCATTGCCCCAGAGGGAGTGGATATCTATTTTGATAATGTGGGTGGGCCGGTGCTCAATGCCATGCTTAAAACGATGAAGACTTATGGGCGCATTGTGGCCTGTGGGATGATCTCGGATTACAACCGTACGGATAATCCCAATCCGATTACTAATCTCTGGGAGATGGTCTCGCGACAGCTGACAATGCAGGGGTTTTTGTTGCCTACGTATCAGGATGAAGTGCCGGCGGCTATGGCAGAGCTGGAGGGGTGGATTCGCGCTGGGGACATTAAGGTTTTGGAGAATATTACTGAGGGGTTTGTGAATACACCGCGGGCGTTTTGTGAGTTGATGTCGGGGGGGACTGTGGGGAAGG